>JQIA01001682.1_pt1 | contig 11881 bp, 10 predicted proteins | sample 811431 | NCBI WGS metagenome assembly JQIA01 (sample SAMN02998118, study PRJNA258478) | marine sediment metagenome | biome: marine; feature: seafloor; material: sediment; isolation source: oil-polluted sediment collected from 3 locations (0.5 km, 0.7 km and 0.9 km)... | place: USA: Gulf of Mexico ... | reverse complement strand
GACAGGGATTTGAACCCCGATTGACGGCGTCAGAGGCCGCAGTCCTACCGTTAGACGATCTCCCAACGAAACGGGCAGATAATATTCCACCTTAAAAACTTTGTCAAGGTTTTTTTACTAACTCGCCTCTATAAATTTTACTGCATTGTTCAATCTTCGAAGACTTTCATCTTTACCCAGAACCTCAATTATCTCGAAAACACTTGGCCCAACCCCAGACCCGCAAAGCGCAACTCTCACCGGATTGGCTATTTTCCCAAACCCGAGATCCATATCGGCCATAACCTTCCTGAAGGCGTCTTCCAGATCTTGTCCTGAACAATTTTCAAGCGTTTCAATTACCGCAATAACCTGTTTTAAACAATCCGATGCAGGCTCTTTGAAGTTCTTTAAGGCAGCCTTCTCATCATAGGACTCTATTTCATTAAAATAGAACTGAAGACCTTCAGCCATTTCAACCAGTGTCTTGCTCCTGTTCTGAAGCGTAGATATCGCATTGGCAAGTTTTTCTGTATCGTCAGGAACCCCGCCAAGTGCCATTAAGAAAGGTTTAAGTGGCGGTATAAGCGCTTCAGGTTTTGAAGCCTTGATATGTTCTGCATTCAGGGCAAATAGCTTCTTTTCATCGAAAACCCCCGGAGAACTTCCAATATTTTCAAGGTTAAATTTTTCGACCAGATCGTCTCTGGTAAAAAATTCCTGATCACCAAAAGACCAACCAAGGCGCACAAGATAATTGAGCATTGCATCCGGCAGAATACCCATATCACGAAACTCGGAAACAGACATGGCACCATGGCGTTTACTAAGCCTTGCCTTATCAGTACCCAGCACCATTGGTAAATGTCCGTATAATGGGAGTTTAATCCCAAGCGCATTATAAATATGCATCTGTTTAGGGGTATTATTAACATGATCATCACCCCTTAAGACGGTATTAATACCAAGGGTTATATCATCGATTGCCACTGCAAGGTTATATGTCGGAGACCCGTCACTTCTTTGAATAATGAAATCATCCAGTTCGGCATTCTGAAAGGAGATATTACCCTTCACGACATCTTCAATAACCGTTACGCCCATAAGGGGCGATTTAAACCGGATAACCGTTCCGGGACTATCCGTTAGTCCTTTTTCCCGGCATTTCCCGTCATATTTTGGTTTTCTGCCCTCAGCCCGGGCTTTCTCTCTCATTGCATCAATTTCTTCCGGTGTGCAGGTACAATAGTATGCATGGTCGGAATCAACCAGTTTATGAATATATTCTTTGTACAGATCGTATCGTTTTGTTTGATAATGTGGGCCGTCATCCCAATCAATGCCTAACCAGTCCAATGATTCAAAAATAGCATCAACCGATTCCTGTGTGGATCGTTCTGCATCTGTATCTTCAATTCTAAGAACAAACGTACCTTTCTTTTTTCGGGCATAAAGCCAGTTAAAAAGAGCTGTCCTGGCACCACCAACGTGTAGATACCCGGTAGGGCTCGGTGGAAATCTTGTAATAATCGTATCCATATCAATTACCTTTTCTATAACTCATATTATTACCGGAACTTACCGGTTTTCATTTGCGACTTTCAGATACCACATCGTTATATCAAGTACAAGAAAACAAAATATATTTCAGGCCTTTATAGTTAACACTCAGAATCACTTCCCCACCGCTTAATAAGATCGTGGTTTATCCCGATATGATCAAGGACTCTTGCCACGACAGTATCAATTACCTCTTCAACAGTCTTCGGGTGAGCATAGAAAGAAGGACAGGGTGGAATAATTGTAGCCCCGGCATTCGCAACCTTTAACATATTTTCAATATGTATTGTATTCAGAGGTGTTTCCCGTGGCAGCAGAATCAAAGGGCGCCCCTCTTTAAGACAAACATCAGCTGCCCGATGAATCAGATTATTTGCAAGACCGGAAGCGATTGCGCCTAGAGTTCCCATAGTACAAGGAGCCACAACCATGGCATCATAAACCGATGAACCGCTGGCAAAGGGGGCAAAGAAATCATCATTTTCATACTGGGTAAGCCTTGCCTCAGGATCTTTCGCAACACCTGTTCCGGTAAGAAACGTTTCAAAAGCCTCGCCTGTATAGGCTGCTTCATGAGCAAGCACCTGCTGCCCTGCGCCTGAAATCACCAGGCTCACATCCGTTGGGCACTCCATCAACGCTTTTATCAGCCTGATTCCATAGGCAACACCAGAGGCACCACAAATGGCAACAACGATCTTTTTCTTCATAAAAACTCCGTTAGCGAAGTACCTCATTCACAAGAATTCCGGCCAGAAGCACCACTGAAATAATACTGTTTATATGAAAGAAAGCTATATTCACATTACTCAAATCATCCGGTTTCACCAGCCTGTGTTCAATAACGAGCAGAACGCCAATCACCGTCAGAGTCAGAAAGTATATACCGCTCATACCGAATGCAAAAAAGAAAATGGCAAAAAAGAGAAACGTTGCAGCATGAAGAAGTGTCGATATCTTAAGCGCTTTCTCAATACCCAGCGCAGATGGTATTGAAAACAGTTTTTCATCTGCATCAAAATCGAGATCCTGACAGGCATAAAGAATATCAAACCCACCGATATTCGCCATAAGCGCAAGAGCCAGAAAAACTATCGGAAACGATATCGAATTCGTTACTGCAACCCATGCACCTATCGGTGCAAGTGAAATAACAAATCCCAGATAAATATGACAGAGCCACGTAAACCTTTTTGTATAGGAATAAAACAACAGGAGCCCAAGCACCGGAAGTGAGAAATAAAAGCAGACTTTTCCAAGCATGGCTGCGGCCAGAATAAAAGCTGCACCGGATAACAGGATAAACCTTATGGTGGAAGACTTTGAAAGCTGGCCTGACGGAATTTCACGCATACGCGTCCGGGGATTTTTCTGATCAATGTCTGCATCAATGAGCCTGTTAAAACCCATGGCAGCGGATCGTGCTGCGACCATGGCTATAATAATCCAGACGAATTTCCAGATCGAAAACGAATGATCTCTCATTGCAAGAACAAACGCAGATAATGCAAACGGAAGTGCAAAAATTGAATGGCTGAACTTTATCATTCGGCCATACACTTCAACCTTATCCATAAATGATGTCTCTTTTTTACTTTCCACTTTATAAATCAACTCCATGAATTTTTAAACCACAGGAAGGGCAGCAGCCTTTTATTAACCGGTTTTCACTTATTCTGTAGCCGGTTCGGTCAATTAAAAGCAAATAACAGCTATAGCAATATGTATTTTCACTATTCTCCCCCGGTACATTTCCGGTATAAACATATTTTAACCCCTGTGCCATCCCTTTCTCCCGAGCCATATGAAGCGTTTTAACGGGTGTCGGTTGAATATTTTTCAACCTGAAGGACGGGTAAAAGCGGCTTATATGCCAGGGGGTTTCAACACCGGACTCATTTGCAATAAAAGAGGCCATCTGCTCAATTTCATCAGGACTGTCATTCAACCCCGGTATTAAAAGCGTGGTTATTTCAACAAAAATACCAGCCGCCTTCATTTTTTTTATGGTTCTCTTTACATGTTCAAGTCTGGCACCGCAATATTTATTATAAAAATTCTCAGAAAAAGCCTTGAGATCAATATTGGCCGCAGTCATAAAGGGGGCAAGCATTTCAACGGCTTCATCCGTCATATAGCCATTTGTAACAAAAACATTTTTTATATTCTTTGTACTTGCAATCCGGGCAGTCTCCAGGGCAAATTCAAAAAAAACTGCCGGTTCATTGTATGTATATGCAATAGAGCTGCAGCCACTTTTGACAGCAGCATCAACGACAACGTCCGGCGTTACCACATCACCGGGAATAATTCCGGGGTTATCTACCGGAAATTGTGCAATATCTGAGTTCTGGCAAAACCGACAGGAAAAATTACATCCCACCGTGGCAATTGAATATGACCTTGACCCCGGCTCTATATGATAAAAAGGTTTTTTTTCAATCGGATCGACGCTTCCAGCAACAAGTTTTCCGTAAACAAGGCTCCGCAGACTTCCTTTATAATTTTTTCTAACCCGACAGAGACCGGTTTTCCCCTCAGACACAACGCACCGGTGACTGCAGATACCGCATTCAGAGTTTCCATTATCTTTTTTGTACTGGATTGCTGTTTCCAATTGGAGGTACCCTTAACCCGTAGGCTTTTCTTTTTCTTTAACAGAGGTGCACTGGCCCTGCATTAGTCGCTTATCTCTTTTATCAGGAAGTCTTAGGGCAAGAGGCTTAACCCTGTATCTTGGTTTCAGTGTCACAACCATACCGACATAAGTACCAAACGGCATTTTCTGAACAAGTGTAGTTTCCTGAATTCTGTTAACTATAGGGCCACCGACAGGGGGAAAAAGATTCACCGTCCGCCATGTAACAGGCACTCTGCCAAGAACTGTTCGAACGATATGCTTTAATTCCCAGATACTGAAAAACTGGGCATTATTATAGATTGATTTTTCAAAAATCCCTTTTACCCTGCGCTGCATGTTGAGAATAGCGTATCTATTCAATACACCTATAAAAAGCCGGTCTTTTGCAACTCTTGCAGCCTCTTCCACTGCTTTCCTGGGGTTTTCCGCATATTCTAACGTGAGAATAAGGCAGGCGTGATTAAAGGCGTTATCTTCAAACGGTAGATTTTCTGCGACACCACGATGCAGATCGACCTTATCTACAAGGTTCTTCCTCGCAAAATCAAGCATATAGGGGGAGGGATCAATACCGGTTAAGTCAAGCCCGGGGCAGGCGGTAAGATTTTTCAGTGTTTCTCCGGTGCCACAGCCAATGTCGATAACGGAATCCCCTGCTACGGGCTTCAACAGACATTTGAGAAGCTGCATTTGATGCATAACTGCAAGCCTGTTGTACCGGCTGTTATACCAGGTATCATAGGCTACAGAATCTTTATAATCGAATATATGTCCCATAGCCTAAACGTAATGAATATTTAGAGTATTTTCAAGATGAAATATCTTTTTTCAATGTTAGAATATTTCCTTTCCGATTATATCTGTATCCATCAAAATATTCTTCAATAATCGGAAATCCCCTGCCATGATCCAGTGGAATATCGACCTCTTTGTCAGGACTGCAGTCTGCCTTTACCATTGCCCAGTCAAACCCATCGCCCTGATCTTCAATAATCATTGTAAGCGTATCACCCTGAATACTTATTTCAAATTTGACAAGTTTTAAAGGATCATTTTTATTGCCATGCCTGACTGCATTTGTAAGCCCTTCACGCATAACAATACGGACGCCAAAGGAATACTCTAATAGTCCCGCATCTGCCATGAGAACTTTAACTTCCCCCGCTACGCTGTCAATATTCTCCAGTGTCGAGCTGAAGCGGATGACCAGACGCCCTGATTCTTTTTGAACATCAAATACAGAATTATCAGACATTTTATTTTCCTGTCATTTTATCTGAAAAACATCGCAAACCCATCATGCTGATTGCATCTTCTTTATACCTCAATAGCAACCACAACAATATCATCCTCCAAAAGCGAAAAATCAGGAATCAATATTTCTGAAATCATTTTCGGAGCATCAAGAATAGGAACGTCATTTACTTTAATACAGGTATCCAGCATTTTCTGCGCACCTTCCGACCATACAATTTTTTCATCCTGAGATTCGATCAGACCATCGGTATACATATAAAAACGATCACCCGGAGCAACTTTTAAAACGACCTCACCAAAGAGGACATTTTTAAAAATACCAATTACATCCCCTTCCATATCCAGTGTCCGGGCTTCGCCATCAACTGGCACATACACAACCGGCGGATGACCGCAGCTTACAATACGCATCTGTTTTGTTTTACGATTCAACCGTGCATAACATGCGGTCAGATATTTACCCGCAGGAAGTATCTCAACAAGAACATCGTTAATCATCCTGATGCTTTCCAGAGGCTGATATATGGGCGAGCAGTTCTGCTTCAAAAGGCCTTTTACAGATGATGTAAGATAACTTGTACTGATATCGTGCCCCGAAAAATCTGCGACAAAATAACCGAAAATATTCTCTGAAATCGACAGGACTTCATAAAAATCACCTCCCGCTTCCTGAAGTGCATGATAGTGAACCCCAAAATTTGCCCCGGGATACTGATCAGGTGTTGCGAGCATAGATGTCTGGGCTTCAGTGATCTGTTTCAGTTTTGCAGCCTGACTCGCAATTAAAGAGTTGGTCGCAATGGAGAGTTTTAAATGGAGCCTGACCCTCGCCGTTACTTCAAGGGGATGAAAAGGCTTGGTGATATAATCGACAGCCCCAAGCTCAAAGCCTTCAAGCTTTGAATCTATTTCACTAACACCGGTCAAAAAAATAACCGGTATGGACGCTGTCTCTGCTGTATTTTTTAACTCTTTGATCACATCAAACCCGCTTTCACCCGGCATCTGGATATCCAGAAGGATGATAGACGGCGTGTGTTCCAGTGCAAGCGCCCGGGCTTTTGGGCCATTAAATGCTTTGTGAACCAGATAACCTTCTTTGCCAAGTGCGGTTTCAAGCAGTTTGACATTAAGGGGGTTATCGTCAACAACCAGAATCGATAATGTGTCACCGTTCATAATTTATACCTGTGGTCTATAGAAATACACTGAGATGAGCAGTTGCCGCCCGCCGGGATCGTTCAGTAACCCTATCGCAGGGTTCCCTGAGCAGCCTCATACGAGAGTGACTGCACTTGGATGACTATTAAAAAGATTTAATTTTATTCCCCGAAAAACGGGATAACATTCTGTTTGATCAGCATGTCATAGACAAGATAAAAAAGCTATTGCCCGTAGGCCGCTTTTATTTCATTAAGTTTCTCTGTAAGAAGAGGTAGGTTTTCACCTAAGTTATCTATACTGTTATTACGTGCACCGTTTTCAAGCTTCGCTGAAATATCCGATAACTCAGAAAACCCCAAGTTACCTGCTGACCCTTTTAACGAATGCGCTGCCGCGGAGACAGCTTCAATATTTTTGGAGACATTTGCTGCTTTGAGTTTTTCAATATCGTCGTCGGCAGTATCGATGAAAATTTCTACAATTTCCAGAAATTCATCCTCGTCAAGCCCAAGGCTTTCACCTAAAGCTTTTAAATCCATAGCGACCTCCTGTTAAGTACAGCAAAAATACCTGTTGATAATATAAGAACCAAACTTTTACAAGCCTAAATTATAGGAATAACAAACGGAATAATCAAAAATAAGCCCGGCTTGTCGTATTAAACATAGAAAAATTATTTATTAAAGAATGTGTTACCGTAAATGTTTTTAAAACGGAAAATCTCACAGGAATATTAAATTATACCCTGATCCATCGACACAAGCAACCATTTTCTGATTAAAGACTTGACTCAAAACAAGAACGCAGCTAATATATCTAATAATCTTGATATATGGATATTGTTGTTTATGAAAAGCCTTAACTACTTTAAAGCCCTCGCAGATACGACGCGAACCCGAATTTATAACATTCTACTTATGAATGAGCTGAGCGTTAATGAACTGGTTCAGATTTTTGAAATGGGGCAATCAGGCATTTCACGGCATTTAAAAATTTTGACCGACTCCGGTCTTTTAAACTGCAGGCGGAGCGGGGTATGGGCTTTTTATTCGGCTGACAGAAAACCGGGAAATAAAAAATTTATTGAATCGGTACAATATCTCTTTGAAGAAGAATCAATTTTAAATCAGGACCTTTTAAAAGTACAACGGATCATTGCCGAACGGAGTATTGAAACAAAACAGTTTTTTAATACCATAGCGCATAAATGGGACCTTCTTAAACTTGACATCATGGGTGATTTTGATCTCAGTGCTACAATCATTGACAATATAACACCCTGTACTGAAGTAGCGGATCTTGGCTGCGGAACAGGTGAACTTTTGTCTGTTCTGGCAGAAAATGCCGAAAAAGTTATCGGTGTTGACAGTTCACCCAATATGTTAGAGGAATCGCGAAAACGATTCTTTGATAAAAGCAGCGCCATTGATTTAAGATTAGGCGAGCTCGAACACCTTCCGCTACGTGATCAGGAGGCTGAGGTCGCGATTATATCCCTCGCACTTCACCATTTATCCAACCCTGATGCTGCGGTATCAGAAGCCGCAAGGATACTGAAGCCGGGTGGAACTCTGATTATCGCGGAATTTGAAAAACATGAGAATGAAAAATTTCAGAAAACCTATGGCGACAGGTGGCCCGGTTTCTCCGAGACTGAAGTTACCTCATGGCTCGTTAACAACCATTTTATCATTAGCAGTGTCAGCAGGCATAACGTCCGGCAGGCACTGACAATAAGTGTATATAAATCTGTAAAAAAATTTAATTAAGGAGACCATTATGAGTATTGAAGCATTAGACCTTACCCTGAAGAACAAAGTAGCCGATATGTCGCTTGCGGAATACGGGAACAAAGACATGCAGCTTTCTGAAAATGAAATGCCTGGCCTTATGTCTGCAAGAAAAAAATATGGCACTGAAAAGCCACTGAAAGGCCTCAAAATAATGGGGAGTCTTCATATGACAATCCAGACGGCCATGCTGATTGAAACCCTGTATGAGCTAGGCGCAGATATCCGCTGGGCATCCTGCAATATCTTCTCTACACAGGATCACGCTGCAGCCGCAATCGCAGCAAACGGCACTTCAGCGGTATACGCATGGAAAGGTGAAACCCTTGAAGAGTACTGGTGGTGTACTGAAATGGCACTAACATGGCCTGATGGCAGCGGCCCGGACCTGATCGTAGATGACGGCGGCGATGCTACCATGCTAATCCATGAAGGTGTAAAAGCTGCAAAAGATCCGTCAATCTTAAAACGTGAGCCATCAAGTCCGGAAGAAAAATGTTTTCTTGAGCGTCTAACACAAAGCATGAGTGATACGCCTGACAAGTGGACTAAAATCGCAGCAAAGATTCAGGGTGTTTCTGAAGAGACAACAACAGGTGTTCACAGACTATATCAGCTTGAAAAAGTCAACGAACTTCTTTTCCCTGCCATCAACGTTAATGATTCTGTAACAAAATCAAAATTTGACAACCTTTATGGCTGCCAGGAATCGCTTGCTGATGGTATTAAAAGAGCAACAGATATTATGATCGCCGGTAAAATCGTTGTTATTGCCGGTTATGGTGATGTTGGTAAAGGCTGTGCAGCTTCAATGCGAGGTTTTGGCGCCCGTGTCCTTGTTACTGAAATCGACCCTATCTGTGCCCTTCAGGCATCCATGAACGGTTATGAAGTTGTAACAATGGAAGAAGCTGTTAAAACCGCTGATATCTTTGTGACAGCAACCGGAAACTTCCATGTTATCACAGGTGAAAACATGGAAAACATGAAAAATGAAGCTATTGTCTGCAATATCGGTCATTTTGATAATGAAATTGACATGGCGTACCTTGAAAATTCGTCTGACTGCTCAGTTCTGAATATCAAGCCACAGGTTGATAAATGGACACTTAAATCAGGTAATGCAGTTATCATTCTTGCAGAGGGTCGACTTGTAAATCTGGGTTGCGCAACCGGTCATCCAAGTTTTGTTATGAGTAACAGCTTTACAAATCAGGTACTTGCTCAGGTTAAACTGGCAACTGAAAAGCATGAGAATAAAGTCTACACACTTTCAAAAGAACTTGATGAAGAAGTGGCAAGACTTCACCTTGGTCGTCTCGGTGTAAAGCTGACAACGCTTACAAACGAGCAGGCTGACTATATTAGTGTACCGGTTAACGGGCCATATAAATCAGATCTATACAGATACTAAATCCTGTACGAATGAGGTGGGAGAGGCCTCACCGGCTTAAGGCCAAAGAGGGCGCCCAATATAAAAACGCCCGCATTTTAAATGCGGGCGTTTTATTTTTACAGCTACTTGCGTTTCTAACTATTTGCGTGGCAAATTTCTACTTTTCAAGCAATGCCAGCGTTTTTTCAACAACATTGTCAACACTCATACCGAATTTCTTAAGGACGTCATTACCAGGTCCGGATGCACCGTATTCATTAATACCGATTACGATACCTTCATCACCGACATATTTTTCCCAGCCCATTGAAATACCTGCTTCAACAGCGACACGTTTCTTAACATCCGGAAGAAAAACCCATTCTTTATAATTATCTTCATTCAGTTCGAAAAGCTCCCAGCTTGGCATGCTGACAACTCTTGCCTTAATGCCTTTTTCTGCAAGAATATCTGCCGCCTGAACGGTAAGGTGAACTTCAGAACCGGATGCAATAAGAATAACGTCCGGTTTCTCTTTTGTATCTTTCAGAATATAGGCACCGCTTCTTAAAGAACCTTCTGCCATTGATCTGTCTGAAATCGGAAGCTTCTGACGACTTAGAAGAATCGCCGTTGGCCTGTCAGCAAACATCAACGCCACACGCCATGCGTCGGCTGTCTCTGATGCATCACCCGGTCTGATAACATTCAGGCCCGGAATCGTTCTTAAAGATGCAAGGTGTTCTACCGGCTGATGCGTTGGTCCGTCTTCACCAACAGCCACACTGTCATGCGTAAATACGTAGATCAGAGGCAGTTTCATCAGGGCGGCAACACGAATTGCGGGACGCATATAATCGGCAAAAACAAGAAATGTACCACCGTAAGGTCTTACACCACCATGTAAAAACATACCGGCCATAACAGCACCCATTGCATGTTCACGAACACCAAATCGAATATTTCGGCCATCATAACTGCCTTTCTGGAACTCATGAGAACAGTCAAGATAAGTCTTGTTGGAAGGCGCAAGGTCTGCAGAACCACCTATAAGAGCAGGAAGATTATTTGCAATCGCATTCAGCACCTTACCGGATGCTGCTCTTGTTGCCATACCGTCATCTTCAGGTTTAAAGGCAGGAATATCTTTTTCCCAGCCATAAGTAAGAAAAGCACTGATACCGTCAACCCACTGGTTAACAAGCTCAGGGAATTCTTTTCTGTAAACGTCAAATCGTTCCTGCCACTCGCTTTCAACTGCAGCACCGGCATCAATACATTCAGCGTATTTCTGCGCTGCTTCGTCAGGAACAAGAAATTCTGAGTCTTCAGGCCAGCCAAGATTTTTCTTGGTCAGTTTAATTTCATCAACGCCCAGCGGTGCACCATGTGCATCTGAGGTATCCTGCTTGTTCGGGCTGCCATATGCGATGCTTGTACGCATAAGAATAAGCGTCGGTTTTTCTGACTGATTCTTCGCGTCTGTAATGGCTGCATCTATCTTTTCATGATCATTACCGTCTGCAACTTTAATTGTGTTCCAGCCATAAGCATCAAAACGTTTGGCAACATCTTCAGTAAAGGTAATATCTGTTTTACCTTCAATGGAAATCTGATTGTCATCATAGAGACAAATCAGTTTTGAAAGGCCAAGGTGGCCTGCCATGGAAGCCGCTTCTGAAGCGAGACCTTCCATCATGTCACCGTCACCGCAAACGACATAGGTGTAATGATCGACAATGTCATGGCCCGGTTTATTATAAACAGAGGCAAGATGTCTTTCTGACATGGCAAAACCGACAGCATTTGCAATACCCTGTCCCAGAGGCCCGGTTGTAACTTCTACGCCGGTTGTATGGCCATATTCAGGGTGACCGGGTGTTTTACTGTCAATCTGTCTGAAGTCTTTAATATCATCAATGGTAAGTCCATAACCTGTAAGATGAAGCAGGCTGTAAATAAGCATTGAAGCATGACCGCCGGAAAGAACAAATCTATCTCTGTCAGGCCATGCAGGATTTTTTGGATTATGCTTCAGGTGCTTTGTCCAAAGCACATAAGCTGCAGGGGCAAGTCCCATTGGCGCGCCCGGATGTCCGGAGTTTGCTTTTTGAA
>JQIA01001681.1_pt1 | contig 11882 bp, 11 predicted proteins | sample 811431 | NCBI WGS metagenome assembly JQIA01 (sample SAMN02998118, study PRJNA258478) | marine sediment metagenome | biome: marine; feature: seafloor; material: sediment; isolation source: oil-polluted sediment collected from 3 locations (0.5 km, 0.7 km and 0.9 km)... | place: USA: Gulf of Mexico ... | reverse complement strand
TCGTTTAAATCTTTCTTCTGTCTGCATCAATTTATATTTTTTCATGCTTTACTATACTTGTATCTTTTTATGTTATTCTAACATTATTTGCTATCTCTTACTTTATTTAGGAAAGATGTCTAATAAATGCTACAAGGTATTAAAACGAATAGGACAAAGCCACCCAAAATAATACTCCCTAATCCATAACCAAATCGTGCTAACACAAAACTCATTAACACTAACAAACTTAAATAAGTCAAAATTTTTAACCAATTGGGTAATGGTTTAATTTCTTCATATTCTAACAAAGTATGAATAGCATTAATAATAATCAAAGTTCCCGGCATTTCACCCAAGGGTGTCAAATGGGTATCGCATCCTTCACGGTAACTGCCACTAATGACAACCACGCTATTCTTGAGGGCACCTAAACTAACTGTTAGAAGTAACTCGGCATAAGGTGGTTGAGCCGGTAAAATGGTGACAACCGGTTGTCCGGCTTGGTTATTCAGATAATAAGGTAAGCGTGGTGGTTTATTGTCAACTAACCACGGCATACTGAACATAACCCGTTGTTTAATATTCAACTGTCTACTACTGACGGTGAGCTTACCTATCTGAATCGTTTCTGGTAACAAGTTGGTTGTCGGTGTACCAAGACAGTCTTGAGGCTAAAAAGGTTGCAACTCTTTTGCTAAACCAACTGATTGAGACAGTCCATTACGGATCAAGGAAGCGGCTAATAATTCCATCGATGGAATAACCGTTGGTTCTGCGTCCGTGCAAGCCGATTGCCATAACCACCAATGCCGTACATTATGTTCATAAAAATCACCAAAAAATAATGTTGAAGCCCATTGTACATAAGGTGTATACTTTTTAACCGTCTCATCCAAAAAGCTAGAGCGAGTGCAATAGGGACATTCAGTGCTTGATTGAAAAACCCTAGCCAAAATAATAGTTGGACAAACCGTTTTATGTACACAGGAGGCTTTATAACTCCCCAAGAAATCAGATAAGGCTTGATCATAAGGATGATGCGCTAAGCCTTGCGTATATTTCTCCAACCCCTTTAAGGAAGTTTCTCGACTTAAATCAACATCAATTATCACCAAACTGGCTTCCGCATTGACAGCCGTCTTAATCAGATTAAGCAATCGATCATGTGGGGTAAACATTGGCGTGTTCCAAGCTTGATGGGTCTTGTCATCAATATCTAACGACACAAAAGCGGGAATATCTGGATTGGCAGGAATGATTTTCTGCCGAATCTGCATTAAGGTATCGATGCCTTCATTTTCTATCCCTTTCAGAAAAGCACTGTCACGAAATAGGAATGCCAGTCCAAGAATACCCAAGTCTACCAACAGATTAAGCACAAAACGGCGGCGATAATTAGGTTGGAATTGCGAACTTTGTACGTCAATTGATTTTTTTGTTAATCGGCGCGAAATAACCCAATTTCGCCCCCATTGCCAAACTTGCTCTAATTTTCGCCAGATCAGAGCTAAACTACTTAATTGGAAAAAATGTGACATTTCAGTTATCAGTTTTAGGATTGGCAGGTCTTTTTCTTGCTCACCGTTTGAGGCCGGTTACCAAAAAAAATTACATCAATCTGTTTATCTTTATAAATGTTAAAGACTAAGGATTTTATAATTTTCAAAATTTGGGAGTTCAAACTTGACAGGTTTAGTTTCGTCTGTTATTAAATCCTGAGTCATTAAGAGTAAACACTCCGATTAGCTCCTATATAATAACACAACTTTAATTCCCATCTCCAAACACCACAAACGGGGCCCAAAAGTAGGGATGCTGATACTTAATGCTTTAGCAGATTGTGATTCAACTTTCCATAATGACACGGAAACGGCGGGAGTGCCAGCATACATAAACGCACGAGTTAAGCCACGCACTCCCTCACCTTTAATGTTTTCACCACGTCCAGTATTGCAAGCTGATAACATCACTAAATCGGCATTCATTTCTAACGCAAAAGCATCCGCCATGGTTAGATATCCTTCGGTGTCTGGATTGGATAGTACGATAGCAGATTGGTTGATGTGTGTAATTTCGTTGGGCAACACAGCATGGGCAGCAAATAGCACGTATTGATAATTTTTTAAGCGTTTTTTATCACTAAAATCAAAGACATTTTGCCGTGAGGCTTTTTTACGGAGTTGTAAGGCGTTGCTACGTTTAGGCGCCTTGAGCAGTTTGGCAATGGTTTCGGCTTGGACTTGGGTTTCGGCTTGGACTTGGGTTTCGGGTAGTTCTCCAAAACACCCTTCATTCTCGCTACCTGCTAGTTTTAAATAAGATTGTGTCCGTAATGATTGAATGATTTGTGTCGCATCATCCGATGTTGAGGAACAGTTTTCAGGATATTCCGGATGAGCAAATGCTAACAGTGGATAGCGGTTACTGGTTTCATCTCGTTCTGTCTCCCGTATGGTTTTGAGCAATGAGGCTGAAGACAAATAGGCTATCGAATAGTCAAAGTGGTCCCGTGGGAACGATGTACAGAGTGCTTGCGCGGAAAGCCTCAACTTTGGCTTGAAGTTATTTTTCGCTGATGTCTAGGGTTAGCATTTGGAATTGCTTTTTACCGATTACCCAAAAGTATGGTTTTCTTTTCTATCCTTGAGTTTAAAACCGCATACACCAATATCATCTCGCCTTTTTGTAAGACTTGGTTTTGTAAAGTTGGTAAATCAACCGGTTGCGGGTATTTCAGGGCGTAGTATTTGGGGTATTGGGTTTTTAGTCGTTTTTCTAACGCAGTTTGTTCTTGTTCAAGGGCGACACGTTGTGGTGAAGATAGGGGTTGGTTGGATAGTTGGTGCGATTTTTGAGTAAATTCTTGTTCTGTTTGCATAATATCGTTATCCAAACCAGCAAACCGCCGTGCTCCACTTTGGCCCATTTCTTCAAGGAATATACGTCCTTGTTTTCGTTCAAAGGTTTATATGGCTTTACGATCGCCTTTGTTCGGTTGAATGGCGTGGAGGGATTGCAACAGGGCGATTAGTTCATCATAAACATACATTCTGCCACGCATGAAAGAAATTTTGTGTTCTTTGGTAGTTATGCCTGCACGAAGTTTTTCAAGGTTATAAAGTGCTTGTTCGTAGTGTTGAATGGCTGGTTCGGGTTGGTTGAGTTTTGCTTCAGCGAAAGCTAAACTGCGTTGTGAAAGCCAAATTTCTTCTGAACCTATAGCTATATCAATTGCTAAAGCGTCTTGAAGTGCTTTTTGGTATTGGCCTAATTTATCGTAAACTATGCCGATACTGGTCAAATTATTTCCAATTCCGTGCTTATCACCGATTTCTTGGTGAATAGACAAGGTTTGTTGTAAATAGTCCAAGGCTTTTTTGTATTGGCCTAAATTTTGGTACACCACGCCAAGATTACCAAGAAACACACTGATAGCTTTTTGATATTTTGCCTGACGTGCTAGTTTTAAACCTTGCTCCCATTTTTTCAAAGCAGTTGGGTAATCAGCAATGTTGTAGGCTTGTTGACCTTCTTGGTTTAACTGTATTAATTGCTCAAACGAAATTTCTTCCGCCGGCAAGCCCGTTACCGAGAAGATAATGAGCATTAATGTTAAGGTGATGGTTTTGAGTGTGTGCATATTGTTTTCCTTTTAAGTTTTTAAATCAATGAGCCTAAGTCATTGAAAACTTCGGAGAAAATGGAGGCAAAAGATTAAAGATATATAATTCAATATATTAGCATATTTTGGTAGTCAGACGATATTGAAAAAACAACTTTCAGTCATTATACTTGGTAAACTATTCCTTATCAAGAAGCAAAACCATAAACTTAATATTTTACAACAGATTGCTTATTCTCAAATTCCAAAATCAAGTTAAACTCTTTCACCAAGAAATCAACCATATTTCTAGCAATATCTTGCAACAAGGTAAACCCGGCATCTAGCCAACGATTGCGGCCACTCTATCTTGCCAGCGTGTTCCAACTTATCCAAAGAACTATACTTGCCAAATATCTGTTCTTTCAAATCAATCCCAATCACCGAATCCATACCTAACACTACTTTACCCACATCATCCAAATGATAACCATATTTTTTATCTCTAAAATTCCCGTACATATGGTTATTCGAGATAATAGCCGAAAAACCATTTTTGCTGAAGAACATAATTGAGATCAGAGTAAAATTAATTTGATACAATAATGTCTGTCAAAATAAAAAAGATGATTTTCTAAAAAAACTCTCAATATATAATTTATTGTATTTAAACAATTTAAGAAAATTGTTGTTCTTGGCTAGGTTATAAAACCTAATCATCATATATATTACAATTTGCTTAAGAAATAAAAACTGATATAATCGTATTTTAATCAATAAATTTGAATTCATAATTAACAGTTTTGGGAAGTACCAACATCTATCTTGATTATAGATATATTAGATATGCCCTTTCAATTAACAGACCGTTTTGACCGTAAAATAACCTATGTTCGTATGTCAGTTACAGATCGTTGTGACTTTCGTTGCGTATATTGCATGGGTGAAGAGATGACTTTTTTACCACGTCCGCAAGTATTAACCTTAGAAGAATTAGAATGGTTAGGACGTGCATTTGTAGAATTAGGAGTAACTAAAATTCGTTTAACTGGAGGAGAACCTTTAGTGCGAACTAATATATTGCGACTATTTCAACAACTAGGAAAACTAACTGGTTTAGATGAATTAGTATTAACAACCAATGGTTCTCAACTAGTTAAAATGGCTCAACCACTTAAGGATGCTGGGCTAAAACGAATTAATATTAGTCTTGATACTTTAAAACCAGTCCGATTTCAAAAAATAACTAGAGCAAATAAACTTGAAATTGTATTACAAGGTATTGAGGCAGCAATTAAAGCAGGTTTTCAAGGAATTAAGTTAAATGCAGTAATTTTAAAAAATCGTAATCATGATGAAGTTATTGATTTAGTAAAATTTGCAATTGAACGTGGTATAGATATTAGTTTTATCGAAGAAATGCCTTTAGGTATAATTGGTAGTCACAATAGAGCTGAAGCGTTTTATTCCAGCGACCAAATTCGTAGTGATTTAAGACAAGTATTTAATCTAATATCTTCCACAGAAACTACTTCTGGTCCTTCCAAATATTACCGTATTCCTCAAACTAATATTAAAATCGGGTTTATCTCTCCGCACAGCCATAATTTTTGTGATACTTGTAATAGAGTACGAGTAACAACAGATGGACATTTACTACTATGCTTAGGCAAAGAAAATTCAGTAAATTTACGAGATGTAATGCGGGAACACCCCGATGATTTAGAATTTTTAAAACAAACTATAATTAATGCAATAGTTTACAAACCTAAAGGTCATGATTTTGAATTAGATCAAGAGCCACAAATCATGCGTTATATGAACGTAACCGGAGGTTGACTTGCATTTAAGTTACCATCGGATTCCAATAATTATCCATGACATTTGCATGGTTGCTATAGCTTGGACTTTATCAATTATATTACGTTATGATTTACCTTTAGAACCAGATGTCGCAGCAGTTTTTTGGCAAGTTTTGCCAATTGCTATAGTGGTACAAAGTTTTGTATTGTGGTATGGTGGATTATATAAAGGAGTATGGAGATTTGCCAGTTTACCTGATTTAGTTACAATATTACGAACTTCTATTGTTGGAACTTTAATTGTAGTATTAGTTTTAGTATTTTTTAATCGCTTAGAATTTATCCCTCGTTCCTCTCTATTATTTTACCCATTTTTACTAATATTCCTATTAGGAATGCCACGTCTATTGTACCGTCTTTGGTATGAACACTCATTTGATTTCTTATTAACTGATAACAGTCAACCAAAACGTGTGTTAGTTTTAGGAGCTGGTAGCTCTGGTGACATGTTAGTACGTGATATGTTGCGTAATCGTGGTAGTGGTTATATGCCAGTGGGTTTTTTAGATGATCGAAAAAGGTTGCATGATAGTAAAGTACAAGGCGTACCAGTATTAGGAACTATAGATAAAATATCTGAAGTTATCGAATCAATAGAAGTTGACATAATTATAATAGCTATGCCATCTGCTAATGATGAACAAATGCGTAGAATTATAGAGTTATGTGAACAATGTAACATACCGGTTAGAACTTTACCTAAATTAGACCGAGTTATTAATCAATCAGTAAATATTAGTGATTTACATGCTGTTGCAATTGATGATTTATTAGGTAGAGAAAAAGTTCAACTTGATTGGCAAATTATAGTAGCTGGTTTACACGCAAAAGTTGTGATGGTGACGGGAGGAGGTGGCTCAATTGGTTCTGAACTATGTCACCAAATAGCTAAATTGACACCAACCGCTTTAGTAATTGTAGAACAATGTGAGTTTAATTTATATAAAGTAGAAATGCAATTGCGACAAGAATTTAAAGATTTATCTTTACATGCTTGTTTAGGAAATATCGCTGATGCAGTTGCGATGCAATATATTTTGCAATGTTATCAACCAGATATAGTATTTCATGCAGCTGCTTATAAGCATGTTCCAATGTTAGAATCTCAAGCTAGAGAAGCTGTGTGTAACAATATTTTAGGTACTCAAACATTGGCTAAAGCAGTAGTAAATCAAGGTTGTAAAGCATTTGTAATGATCTCTACTGATAAAGCAGTTAATCCAACCAATATTATGGGAGCAACTAAAAGAATAGCTGAAATAATTTGTCAGGCAATGAATAATAGTAAAACTAATTTTATCACGGTTAGATTTGGCAATGTACTAGGTTCTGATGGTAGCGTAGTACCTTTATTTAATAAACAAATTGCAGCTGGTGGTCCAGTTACAGTAACCCATCCAGAAATAAGCCGTTATTTTATGACTATCCCAGAAGCTTGTCAGTTAATTTTGCAAGCTGGTTCAATGGGACAAGGAGGAGAAATATTTGTATTAGATATGGGAAAACCAGTTAAGATCAAATATTTGGCTGAACAAATGATTCGTTTATCAGGTAAACATAAAGAAGTACAAATTGTTTATACTGGTTTACGCCCTGGTGAAAAGTTATATGAAGAATTATTCCATCCAGATGAAAAGCTTGGTAAAACTACCCATGCTAAAATATTGCTGGCTGATCATCGTAGTAATGATTTACAACAATTAACCAGTATATTGGAAAAATTGGCGATTGCTTGTGATAACTATGCTGAAGATGATATTATTAAAATAATGGGACATATTGTTCCTGAATGGCAAATCAAGGATTGATTAGATATCTTTCTTAAAATACTATATTTGGGAAATATATGTTTTGAACTGAATTCAAGCTAAAGAAAAATCAGCTATCATCCTAACAAATTTCGTAAAATTGGCACTAATCTTTAATGTATTGATTAAAGTAGCTTATTACATCCTAAAGTTAATTTTGTTATACTTTTTTAAAGTAAGCAGTTAGAAAATCATTAGATACTTTATCCCTATCACTTTTAGAATAATTTCGCACCACTTCTGCCACTTGAATTTGGTAAGAATCAAATAATTCATACTTACCTTTTTTGAATCATACGGTACTTTATAGCAATTTAGTCCATTGCAAAAAAACTTCTAGTTTAATTTTTGATTCTACCATTAGGTGATAGTGGTTCAATTAGTTACTCTATAAATATTAATTTTTATATAAATAATATTTTTTATTAATGCGTAAGTCCTCATATATTATAATAATTTATATATATCGTTTCCCGATTGAGTACAATACTATTTTAGTTGTTTCTGGAATGGAGCGTAGCGAATTTCCCGAAACCTTGTATCTTATATAAACGATAAACGCTATAACATAGTTTCTAATAAATTAAAATTTTTAACAATTAAATTGTCTAATTTTACTATCTTTTGAGATATAATAAATAAATTTTCCCATGTTATAGGAACAATTAACTGCCTCCCATGAATCAAATTCCTAATATTTTACAAGAAATAATTAACTATAAAAAAATAGAAGTTGAAAGTAGCTCTAAACGTATGCCATTGCGAACTATTAGTCATTTAATTGACAGTTGTCCAACAACTCGAGGATTTATTGAAGCAATTAATGTACGTTTACAATTTCAACAACCAGCTGTTATAGCTGAGATTAAAAAAGCATCTCCAAGCAAAGGTTTATTACGGGATGATTTTAATCCAATTGCAATTGCTAAAAGCTATGAACAAAATGGGGCAGCTTGTTTATCAATCCTTACTGATGAAAAATTTTTTCAGGGATCTAATGAATATTTATCACAAGTTCATGAGGTTTGCCCACTTCCCATATTACGTAAAGATTTTATTATAGATGCATATCAAGTATATGAAGCCAGAGTGATTGGAGCGGACTGTATTTTGCTTATAGTAGCTATACTAGACGATGCACAGCTACAGGATTTGGCTGATTTGGCGACTCACTTAGGAATGGATGTACTAGTTGAAGTACATAATCAAATGGAATTAGAGCGAGCCTTATCAATCAATGTACGCTTGATAGGTATTAATAATCGTGATTTAAAAACTTTTGATACTGATATAAAAACTACTTTAGATTTATTAGACCAAATTCCTAAAAAACATATTGTAGTCAGTGAAAGTGGTATTCATACTCCCGAAGATATTGCCTTATTAAGTGAAGTTGGTGTACATACGTTTTTAATAGGTGAAGCTTTCATGAAAGCAGACGATCCTGGAACAGCATTATCTAAATTATTTAACTAGGCTTATTCCCTGTGATTATTTTAATCAGAGGATATAAGTTCCAATGATTAAAGGTAATTCCTTATGTCCATTGCTATACGGCATGTATCACGGTTGTTATTTAGTTTAACTATATTATTATTTTTTATTTTACATACTACTAAAACTATAGAGTGGGAATTTATTGATGCACTAGAACATACAGCATACGACGTTAGACTAGAATTGACTATGCCTAATACTAAAGATGACCGTATCGTAATTGTAGATATTGATGAACGTAGTTTAAGTGAAATAGGACGTTGGCCTTGGAATCGTTCCGTGGTAGCAAATCTAATTGAACAGTTATTTGACACTTACCAAATTGATGTATTAGGTATGGATGTTGTATTTGTTGAACCAGATGATAGTTCTGGCTTAACTAAATTACGCAATTTAGCTCAAGGTCCATTAAAAGATGCTCCAGTATTTTTACAAACTCTCACAGAACTTGAAAAAAAGCTGGATTATGACAGTTTATTAGCAAATAGTCTTGTTAATCGCCGTATTGTATTAGGTTATGCTTTCACTAATGAGCATGATAGTAGAGCAGGAAAACTACCATCCCCAGTTTTTAATAATGAAGAGCTAGGCCAATTAAACTACAAAATAGCTAATGGTTATGCTGCTAATTTGGCTCAATTTCAAACTAATGCCATGAGTGGTGGTCATTTTGAAGTGGAAACAGATGCAGATGGTATTGTACGACGAGTTCCCATATTATATGGTTATAAAGAACAATTGTATGAAGCACTGTCATTAGCAGTGGCACGGATAGCTTTACGAGAAAATAACTTAAATTTTCAACCACCTACATCTTTGCAAGTTGGCCAACTTGTAATTCCTACTGATAAAAACCTACAAGCTTTAATTCCTTATCAAGGTAAGCGGAATAATTTTTCTTATGTTTCAGCTGCTGATATTATACATAACCGTATTCAAAATCCTAATATCCTGAAAGATAAAATAGTATTACTTGGAACTACTGCTCAAGGTTTATCTGATTTGCTTGCTACTCCAGTTGGTAATTTATATCCAGAAATAGAAATCCACGCTAATCTTATTACTGGTATATTGGATAATAATTTTAAATTTAGATTTGATTATGAAAATATAGCCGAAATTTTATTATTAATATTGATAAGTCTGATAATGGTTAGTTTATTACCATTATGCTCTCCTTTAATGGCAACCGGTATAACCTTAAGTTTGTCCGGATTTATTATTATAGTGAACATGATTTTTTGGACCACCCAAAATTTAGTATTTCCATTAGCAACTACCATGTTATTGATTTTAAATCAATTTATATTCAATATGTCGTATGGATATTTTATAGAATCAACTAATAAACGTTACTTGACAACTCTATTTGGCCAATATGTGCCAATAGAATTAGTTGATGAAATGAGTAAAAATCTTGGCAATGATTTTACTATGGATGGTGAAAGCAGAGAAATGACAGTATTATTTTCTGATGTACGAGGATTTACTAATCTTTCCGAAAACTTAGAACCTAGAGAACTATCATTATTAATGAATGAATATCTAACTCCAATGACTCATGCCATTCATGAATATAGAGGAACTATTGATAAATATATGGGTGATGCGATTATGGCATTTTGGGGAGCTCCATTACATGAACCAAGACATGCACGTTATGCATTGGATGCTGCAATGCAAATGTTAAAACGTCTACAAGATTTACAAGCTCAGTTTAAAAGTAAAGGATGGCCAGAAATTGATATTGGTATTGGGTTAAATACTGGTATGATGAGTGTTGGTAATATGGGTTCACAGTTCAGAATGGCTTATACAGTATTAGGAGATGCAGTTAATTTAGGTTCTCGTTTAGAAGGTTTGACTAAACAATATGGAGTAAAGCTAATTGTAAGTGAAGCAACTTATAAAGCTGTCCCAGAATATTTTTATCGAGAATTAGATAAAGTTAGAGTAAAAGGAAAAGAACAACCAGTATCTATTTTTGAACCAATTGCTTTATTAAACCAAATAGATGAAGGTTTTGCGATGGAAGTTAATTATTATAAATTAGCTCTTAAATATTATCGACAACAAAGCTGGGATATTGCAATAGAATTTTTTATTGAACTAAGTAAAAAGAATCCAAATTGTTCATTGTATAAAATGTATTTAGCTAGAATAAAATATTTTATTAAAAATCCACCAGAAGCTGATTGGGATGGAGTTTATAATTTTGTTACTAAATGATATTTAAAATTTAAGTAACTAAAGTTACGCAAAATAGTATAAATAGCAAGATAAAATGGTGTGGCCGAAATATAATGTTTAATATGATTGCTTTAATCCAACAAACAGGGATTTATCCAAACACATTACGTAGTTACTTGAAAGATTATCAAACTGGTGGTATAGATAAACTGAAAGAAATAAACTTTTATCAACCTAGAATTAATCAAATATAAAAAAGTTTAGAAGATTCGTAAAAATCCAGTTGCTAGTATTAACGAAGTAAGTTCAAAGATAACTAACGATTCTTATATTAATGCTCAAATTTGATATGGAAAATTTATTTTCTTAATTTTGAGGTCTCAATTACACTTGTATTGGATAATGCTAAGTACCAAAAATGTACGTTATAGCGTTTCCTGATTGAGCACAGTATTATTTGTTTCGGGAATGGAGCGGAGCGGATTTCCCGAAACCTTGTACCTTATACAAACGATAAACGCCATATAGCAATTCTTAATTAAATTCAGAATAAATATCAATTGCTTATTTAATATTACTGTAGTTTATCCAATTGAAAAACGCTATGGTTACTCGAAGTTATAAAATTTATGGTTAAACAAATGAATTATCCAATTTACCTTACAGAAGTCCTACGAGCAAGAAGTGCTGTTTACAATTACCTTGTGCCAACTCAGTTAACAAAGTACAATAATCTTTCTTCCTTGCTTGCTTGCTTGACGCTGATGTCTACATTAAGCATGAAAATCACAATATAACAGGTACCTTTAAAGTGCGGATGGCTAGTTCAAAGTAAAGAAAATAAATAAAAAACATGGTATTATAAAGATAATAATACTAACTCGATGAAACAAAATTTAGTAAGTTACTTAGCGAAAAGACCCACGTAAAGCCAAAGGAATA
>JQIA01001680.1_pt1 | contig 11884 bp, 12 predicted proteins | sample 811431 | NCBI WGS metagenome assembly JQIA01 (sample SAMN02998118, study PRJNA258478) | marine sediment metagenome | biome: marine; feature: seafloor; material: sediment; isolation source: oil-polluted sediment collected from 3 locations (0.5 km, 0.7 km and 0.9 km)... | place: USA: Gulf of Mexico ... | reverse complement strand
CTATTTTTAAATAAGCGTATGATTCTGAATCGCTCAGGTGTATTGAAACAAGTCTCTAAGATAACTTGTGATATGTATACAGTCTTATTTAAATAAAAATTAACCAGTCTTCAATAGTTTATCTACTAACCACTGATCATTCTTTTTAATTAATCTGATCTTTTTATAGTCTTTATAAGTAGCGCCATTACGTATACCTGTAAACTGTACCATCATGGTTACTTGAATATTATATTCATTAATGATTTGAGTTTTCATGGCTGAGGTATGTAATTTAACTGAATCAAAGCGCATGTCGAAAAAGCGATGAGCTATATTACTAGCAGTATGATATTTCTCAATTTCTTCCTTAAAGTTGGCCGAGCAAAATGATATTGCTTTTTTCGCATTCTTTTCGTTATAGATGGCTTCAAAAAAGGATATGGCTACTTGTCGCTCTGAAATTTCTACCTTTTTTTCTTCGGAATTACAGCCTGAAAGAAGAAAGGATGATAAAAGTAAAAATAATAAAGATGAGCTTTTTAAAATAAACATTGGCTTGTTCAAGTTATGTAATCCTATGTAATTATTATGGGAATATAATTTTATATTATATTATTAACATACGATCAATAATACTTTATTTCAACAACGGAATAGCAAAGTGTTAATAACTACTCAACTATTTTTATGTAGGTAAAATTATTAAGCCACTTGATATTAATCAAGATGAATAATGTTATGTCGTGTTAGAGTGTTGAAATTATCCAGAGGTTAAGTGATATAATTATGAATCTATGCGGAAAGTGCCAACAATTTACTAGAACGCCTGGAAATACTAAAGATATTTGTGGCGCATGGGATCAACCTACGCTAGCAACGAGACAAGCTTGCGAGTTTTTTATTTCTAAAAAAACTGTACGTAGTTTGCATATAGAAGATGCAAAGATAAAAGATAAAAGATAATAAATCTAATTACTTTCATTTTAAAGTAGATATTATACTTGATAGGGCTCATACCAAGCAGCCCAAAATCAAAAATCATCAGTAGAACATTACTTTACTAACAAAAGAATAAATATATTATTATTCAACTCAGTAAGTTGCAGGCTATTCTTCTATTTCATCATTATTAAGTGGTTTAGATGTTCTATATCCAGGTTTAACTAAAATTTCTAGATAAAAGCTAGTAAGCTCAAGTTGTACAGCATTATCAATATTTTTATTTAATTCAGAAATATGAATTATTTCTGCTTTATCTTGAGTTTGCCCATATTTACAATCAAAATCCCAAAAGTCGACATCTTCTGGTAACTTCTTGTTTCTCTCTCTTTTAATATATTTTTTCACTTCATGTTTAATTGCATCAACAAGTCGTGGGGCTTTAATTTTTTCATGGGTTAATGAAAACGTTTTTCTCATGAGGGAACCTTAAATAAGAGCTTAAATAAATTCGACGATTAAATTTCAAGAATAATATGAAATCAGTCGATAAGGTATTAGTTTACCACAGTCCCAAAGTGCTTTATGTTTTATCTTTAAACCGAGTGCGATAAGAAAAACATGATAAACTTTATTAGTCCGTGCAAAAGGTTTAAAACCCTCACCTTTAGATGAGTAGCTTTACGAGCCGTTGCTTTTCTACTCAGAGCGCGATTAAAATCCCGCCTACATGAGTGTTCAGAGGGTGGTGGATATTAACGTCAGGCGGGATTTTAATCGCGCTTTTAAGATTAGAGTCAAGTGTAAATATAGGTATTGGCTTAATATAAGACATCGAACTAAAGAGGACTTTCAGTTCTTAAAGACCATTCCGTCTTTAGACGATGTGTAGTTCAGTTTTTATATATTCAAAAATAATTAAGGAAGTTATATGAAAAAAGTAATTGTATTTATTGCTCTTATGGCGATATTAGCGGGTGGTGCGTTTTGGTTTTTAGCTGGTGACGCATTGAATAATTTAATTAAAGTTAAAATTGAGCAAGTGGGTATGCAAGTAACAGATCAACCTGTTACGGTGAAAAGTGTTGATGTTAAGTTATTTAAAGGCATTGGTACTATAAAGGGGGTAGTTTTACCAAACCCTGAAATATATAGAGCTAATTCAGCCTTTTCCTTAAATGAAGTCACCTTAGATATTAATTTAGCAAGTTTGACTACGGATGTAATTATCATTGATAAAATCGTCATTAAGAGTCCAGAAGCGATTGTTGAATTTACTAAAACAGGAGGGTCAAATATTCAAGACATTATCAATGCAATTAATAAAAATTTACCCGCTTCAAGTACTGAACATACGCTTGAGTCTTCTACGTCAAATAAACCTGAAGCCATTATTAAAGTTAAACAATTTATTTTAGCTAGTGTTGCTCTCAGTGTCGATCTAACTGAACTTGGTAACAAAGTACATAAAAAAACTTTAACCGATATTCATCTGGTTAATCTTGGTGGGGATGCAGGAATGCCTGCAAGCCAGTTAGGAGCAGAGCTGCTTAAACAAGCGTTGTTATCCATTTGGAAACAGGCCAAGAAAGAGCAAAAAAAACAAGTAAAGAATGATCTTAAAGACAAAATAAAAGAAAAGTTAAGTGGTTTTTTTAATTAAACTTTTATGAATAGTTGTTGAATATATAAAGTTAAAGCAATACTTTATTTTATATGTTCAACAATAACATCCACTTGACGTTTGTTATTTTGTTGAGAAATAATAACTCTCATAGTACGATTTTCTTGCTGGTAAGTTAAAGTTAAACGACCGCGCTTCGTTTCTTGAAAAGTGGCTTCACCGAAATGCTCTTGATAAAAATCAATGATTTTTTGTTCTGTTGCTGAAGTAAAGTAGTTTAAAACTGCAGGTGTATCATCAGTAAAATCTGCAAAAACTGTTGCATTATTGAGCATAGGAATTGAAGTGTCCAAATGTTTTTCTTCTGCTAACGTTACTGAACTAAAGCTAAGGAAGCTAAATAAAGCCGCACTCGCTAATAAAGCATATTTATTTGTTTGTGTAATTGCCATTTAAGTTATTCCTATTTTTCTCAGTTAACTAAGTTAAATATATATGATTTTTATTCAGAGTGCGAGGCTGCTCTTTGTTAAAAAGTATTATGACAATAAATCTTCTCGATAATGATCAACCCATAAAGCAGTGGCGCCACATATTGCTACAGGCATTATGACTAAGTTTACGATAGGAATCATAGAAAATATTGCCACACTAATACCAAAGCTATAACTTAATCCTCTGTGTTGCTTTAACGCTTGCCTCATAACCGAAAATGGTACTTTGTGGTTATCAAAGGGATAATCTTTATATTGTACTGCCATCATCCAAGCGACAAATAAAAACCAAATCACTTGCCCTATAACAGGTAAAATCCACATGATAATAAAGAAACCAATTGCTCTAGGCACATAATAAACTAGCTTGAGCCACTCTCTACTAAGGGTTCTCGGAATATCTTTTATAACATCAAGCATACTGCCACTTTCAGTAGATTTCCCTATTAATATATTCTCAACTTTTTCTGATAATAAACCATTAAATGGGGCTGCTATCCAATTGGCAGCGGTGCTAAAAATAAAAGAAAATAAGACTAAAATAGTGAGCACAGCTAGTGGCCATAATAAGGTACTAAGCCAATCAAGCCAACTTGGTAACCAGTTCATTAATTTAGTCAAATAGTCTCCAAGTTCGATGAACATAAAATAAAAGGCAAGACTAAAAAGAATAAAATTAATGAGTAAAGGGATTAAAACAAACCGACGAATACCTTTTAGTCGAATAAGTTCAAAACCTTTGAGTAAATAGCCAGTACCACTTTGAGCTAAAGGCTGGTTTGGTGAGTAAAAATTATCTTTACTAGAATGGGGCATATAAAAATAGTTACTTGTTGATATTAATAAGAAGATTATAAAGATAGTTTAGGTGTAATTACAGTACTAACTTGTTACAAAATGCCACTGTTTCTGTTAGAGTTTAAATTGCATTTTTTATATAATAAAAATCAATAATAAAAGTCTCAAATTTCCTTAGAAAAAATCATAATACAGGCATAACAATGGAAGATAACTTCAGAAACGCATTAATTATTCTTAGCGGTGTGGTCATTGCTGCTATATTTATCCATGGTTTATGGACGATTAGAAAGCAAAAAAACCCTTACAAGCTTAAAGCAAGTAAAACGAAAGTAAAGCCAATGAGTAGAGACTTTGATCAACGTGGTTTTGATCAAGATGGAGTGGGCCAAGTAAAAGTTTTAAAGCAAGCTAATGAACCTGAAATTGAAAGTGAAAAAGATTTTGAAAAAAAGATTAGTCTTGAAGAAATTAATCAATTAGAAAATAGTCAAAAGGAAGACGCGCACAATAATTTTTCCTTTCAAGAGCAAATATCAGAACACGATGCTTACCCTGACTTATCAGGCGAAGAAATAGATCTCACCGTAGATGCTGTAAAGGTAAAAGAAAGTAAGGTCTTAGATACACCTGTGTACAGTCAGCCTGTTACTCAAGCTAAGCCTATAGCGAAATCTAAAAGCAGCATTAGTAAAAAAGCGAAATCTAAAGCTGAACTCAAACGTAACCAAATAGAAATAAATTTTGACGATGGTTTGTCTATTGATGACAAACCTATAGCAGATATTGAAACTAATAAGGCCGAAAAATCGACTAAAGTTGCCAAACCTGCAACCGTTGCGCTAGAAACACAAATTATTATTTTAAGTGTCGTTATGCCAGACAATCATCAAATGTCAGGTGCTGCACTATTACCTAGTTTATTAACTTTAGGTATGAAATATGGAGAAATGAATATTTTCCACCGCCATCAAGACAATGCAGGTAATGGCGCAGTAACCTTTAGTTTAGCTAATATGCTTAATCCTGGTTCATTCGATTTAGACTCAATGGAGAGCTTTGTTACTCAAGGTGTTAGTTTGTTTATGACTTTACCTAATGCAGGAGATCCTTTTGCTACCTTTGATCAAATGTTAGCAGCGGCTAAGCAATTAGCTCAAGAGTTTAATGCTCAACTATTAGACGACAAACGTAATTTAATGACTAAGCAAACAGAACAGCATTATGTTAGTAAAATACGTGAGTTTGATAGACAACATCGCCTTGCTAGTGTTGAGTAATAATTTCTACTCTTCTTTAAGTTACTAATTTTAAATTAAAAAATTAATCATGATATGACTAATCATTGTCTGATTATTTTGAGTTAACTATTCATGTCTACAAATACCCCTTTACCAACTCTTGCTGAAAAAGTTAAACAGTTTCACCAACAAATAAATCGATACAATCACCAGTATTATGTGCTTGATCAGCCCAGTGTCCCTGATGCTGAGTATGATCGACTAATGGTTCAGTTAATTGCATTAGAACAAACCCACCCAGAATTAAAAACGCTTGACTCACCAAGTCAAAAAGTAGGCGGACAACCACTTAAAGCTTTTAGCCAAGTAACGCATCAAGTACCTATGTTATCTCTTGATAATGTATTTTCGAATGATGAGTGGCAGGCATTTGTTAAGCGCGTTCAAGATAGACTATCCAGTGATAAAGAGATTGTTATATGTGCGGAGCCAAAACTTGACGGATTGGCCGTTAGTTTACGTTATGAGCACGGAGTCTTAGTACAAGCAGCCACACGTGGCGATGGTAATACGGGTGAAAATATTACTGAGAATATTCGTACCATTAAATCTATACCCTTAAAACTTATTGGTGAAAATGGCATTGATTACCCTGATGTTATTGAAGTTCGCGGTGAAGTTTTTATGCCTAAAGCTAGTTTTGAACAATTAAATGAAGCGGCAAAAAAGAAAGGTGAAAAAGCTTTTGCTAACCCTCGTAATGCAGCAGCAGGTAGTTTGCGCCAATTAGACTCTAAAATTACCGCTAAACGTAATTTAGCTTTTTATGCTTATGGCTTAGGTTTTGTTGGTGATTTACCCTCAAATGAAGAGTTTGAAAATGCGCAAGTATTCCTAGCCCCTTCACATTACCAACGTTTGTGTCAGGTGAAAAGCTTAGGCTTACCGATGTCTCCAGAAGTGCGTTTATTAGAGAACCAACAGCAAGTACAAGACTTCTACCAAGATATTTTAAATAAACGTGACCAATTAAGTTATGAAATTGACGGCACCGTACTTAAAGTAGATAACATTTCTTTACAAGAAAAACTCGGTTTTGTTGCTCGTGCTCCTCGTTGGGCTATTGCTTATAAATTTCCAGCGCAAGAAGAGTTAACTCAAGTTGAAGACGTAGAGTTTCAAGTGGGTAGAACGGGTGCTATTACACCTGTTGCTCGATTAAAGCCTGTTTTTGTTGGCGGTGTTACCGTTTCTAATGCCACATTACATAACCAAGATGAAATTGAGCGATTAGGATTAAAAATAGGAGATACTGTCATCATTCGTCGTGCAGGTGATGTGATCCCTCAAATAGTTTCTGTAGTCTTAGATAAACGTAGTGATAACACCAAAGATATTGATTTTCCTGATACTTGCCCAGTATGTAACTCTAAAGTGGCTAAAGCCGAAGGTGAAGCTGTACTTCGTTGCACCGCTGGATTATTTTGCCAAGCACAACGAAAAGAAGCTATTAAGCATTTTGCTTCACGTAAAGCCCATGATATAGATGGTTTGGGTGATAAGCTTGTAGAGCAACTTGTTGATGAAAACCTTATTTCAACACCTGCTGATTTATTTAAATTAACTGAAGTTGATATTAGCACCATGGATCGCATGGGAGCTAAATCGGCCAAAAACTTAATTACATCATTAGAGCAAGCGAAACAAACAACCTTGGCTAAATTTATCTACGGCCTTGGTATTCGAGAAGTAGGGGAGGCGACAGCATCAAATTTAGCTCATTACTTTTGTACTTTATCAGCGATACAAAATGCAACTTTTGAAATGTTACAGCAAGTTGACGATATTGGTGAAATAGTGGCTAAAAATATCATTAATTTTTTTAAAGAAGAGCATAACTTGGCTGTAGTTGCCGCATTAGATGCCATTATGACCTGGCCTAATATTATTACCAAAACAGCGGATGAACTTCCGTTAGCAGAGCAAACTTTTGTTTTAACGGGTACTCTTAGCCAAATGGGGCGCAGTGAAGCCAAGGCCGCTTTACAATTATTAGGCGCTAAAGTTTCAGGTAGTATTTCAGCAAAAACACATTTTTTGGTGGCGGGTGAAAAAGCGGGTTCTAAATTAACTAAGGCGCAAAATCTGGGGATAACAATACTTACTGAAGATGAGTTGGTGGCTTTGTTGTTAAAGTATTAGTTATCAAAATACTCTATTCCTAATATATTATGCAAATAGATAGCGACAAATATATTACGCAAATAGAGAGCGTCAAAAAAAATAAAAAAGAGAATAGCAACCAACAGTGAATGGAAGTTTAGATGGCTAAAAATCGGATGATCTTGGCATTCATTTATGCTAGAATTGCAAAAATTTTTTAACCTCCCTATTCATTATTAAAGTAAGTGAAAAATATGTCTGAGAACAAATTCGAAACTATTGAACAACGTGTAAGCTATGGTGTTGGTCGTCAACTTGGTGATCAATTAGTTAATAACCCTTTCAAAGAATTTGAAGTCGCCGCTATTCAAGCAGGTATTGCTGACGCATTATCTGGTACAGCTAGCCAAGTATCTGATGAAGATTTAAACGCAGCTTTTTCTGTAGTATCTAAAAAATTGCAAGAGCAAGAACAAGCTATCGCTAAAGAAAAAGCGGCTGAAGGTGAAAAGTTTTTAGCAGATAATGCTAAACGTGATGAAGTAACAGTAACTGAGTCAGGCTTACAATATGAAGTAATTACTACTGGTGATGGTGAAAAGCCAACTGCAGATAGTACTGTAAGTGTTCATTATCACGGTACATTTTCTAATGGTGATGTTTTTGATAGCTCAGTTGAGCGTGGACAGCCAGCAGAATTTCCTGTAGGTGGTGTCATTGCTGGTTGGACTGAAGCATTACAGTTAATGACTGAAGGCAGTAAATGGAAATTAACTATTCCTTATAACTTAGCTTATGGTGAGCAAGGTTCGCAAGGTGCTATTCCTCCTTATGCTACGTTAGTATTTGATGTGGAACTATTAAGCATCAAAGGTTAGTCTTATTATTAAAGCCCTCAGTTGAGGGCTTTTTTTTAATAGTTTTTTAAATCATTTTATTAAATTACTATTTTTAAGTAATTAATGCTAAATGGTAAGTTGTAAGTAGCCATGACAGACATTTTAAAACAAAAAGTAGAAACATTGTTTAGTCAATATTTAGCTGCTTTTAAAGCATATAATTTAAATGAAGCGTGTGCTTGTTATCATTTACCCTGCACGTTAAATACACCAGATAAAGTTGTACTAGTAGAAAATGTTGAGCAATGTCGACAAGAATTAAATGATATTTTTACTCAGCTGAAACAAGAAAAAACGAGTGAAATCATTGCTCAAAAAGCAAGTTTTATGCAGATAAATGAAAACTTACTGCTTGTCTGTATTGATTGGGATTTTTTAGATAGTAATAAGCAAATCTTTGCCGACTTTAGTGCTTTTTATCATATTACTATTATTAGTGACAACAATGCAGGCGTAATTAACCAAACATTAAAAATTGTGAATGTGGTTTCTCATGAGTTGGCAAACTCTATATCATTAACACATTCGTTTTCAGTTATCGCCAAAGCGATAAACTAGCGTTAGTAATCGTTAAAAGAGAAAGTTATGAAAGTTAAAGTAGCTATATTAGGCTGTAGTGGCCGTATGGGACGCAATCTTATTCAAGCAGCCCATGAGCATGAAAGTATTGAATTAGTGGGCGGCAGTGTTCGCGAAAGCTCTTCGTTTGTAGGCTTTGATCTTGGTGAGCTTGCGGGTATTGGCACCATTGGTTTAACCGCTTCTACACAATTGAATCAGTTAATGTCAGCCGATGTTTATATTGATTTTACTTCAATAGAAACGACATTAGAAAATATTAATTGGTGTCAACAGCATAAAAAAGCCCTCGTCATTGGTACGACAGGTTTTAGTGATAAGCAAGTGCAACTGATTGAAAAATCTGGTGAATTTATACCTGTTGTTTTGGCACCTAATACTTCGGTTGGTGTTAACTTAATGTTTAAGCTGTTAGAAGTAACAGCAAAGGCAATTGGCGACTATACTGATATAGAAATTTTTGAAGCGCATCATAGGTTTAAAAAAGATGCACCATCGGGTACCGCAGTCAAAATGGGACAAGTCATTGCCGATACGTTAGGACGTGATCTTAATAAATGTGCTGTTTATGGCCGTGAAGGTATTACGGGAGAGCGAAATCGAGAAACAATTGGTTTTGCTACGGTAAGAGCAGGAGACATTGTTGGCGAACACACTGCTTTTTTCGCTGATTTAGGTGAGCGTATAGAAATCACCCATAAAGCAAGCTCTCGCATGACTTTTGCCTTAGGTGCTATGCGTGCTGCTTTTTGGTTACATGATGCCGAAAATGGTTTTTACGACATGCAGGATGTTTTAGGTCTTAAAGACTAGTTTACACAAAAGAAACGAGTATCGGGTTACGAATACACAATTATAAAAGAGTTCTTCGAAACTATTCAACTCGTTACTAAGTTTTAAGATAACTAGTGTTTTTGACTGTTTGGTTGTGAAAACAGTTTAAATCGTATAAAAGACAGCGTTTTTACAGTTTTAACTAGACGAAAGAAGCCTACAAGCGTAAAATAAGTGGATTTTGTCAAGAATCAAGCAAAAAGCCTGTTTTTGACATTTTTTATATGCAAATTTTGTGATTGTATTACGCTTGTTTTAAACCTATGTTTAGGTTGTTTAAAAATGAGTATTGTCGCATTTCTTTCTTCTCTTTGGAGGTTACATTGGCTATATCTGCTATTTTAGTACTGGAAGACGGTACTGTATTTAAAGGCACCGCGATTGGTGCACAGGGAACGGCTGTTGGTGAAGTAGTATTTAATACTTCAATGACAGGTTATCAAGAAATCCTTACCGACCCTTCATATGCAGAGCAAATTATCACCCTGACATACCCTCATATAGGTAACACAGGTACTAACTGTGAAGATAAAGAATCGAATTCTATTTTTGCTAAAGGTTTAGTGATCAGAGATTTGCCTTTATTAGCCAGTAATTTTAGAAGTGAGCAAAGTTTAAGCGATTATTTAATTGCTAACAATATTTTAGGTATTGCCGACATTGATACACGTAAGTTAACACGCATACTTAGAGAAAAGGGTGCGCAAAATGGCTGTATCTTAACGGTTTCAGAAACACTTTCTGAAACAAATGCAGAAAACTTATCAGCCATACAAGACAAAGCCTTAGAACAAGCTAAAGCATTCCCTGGCCTGAAAGGTATGGATTTAGCAAAAGTGGTTTCTACTAAAGAACAATATCAATGGACTTCAGGTAGTTGGTCTTTAGGTAGCGCTATGGGTGAAGGATTTTCAGAGCCAGAAAACTTTGACTTTCACGTGGTTGCTTATGATTTTGGTGCCAAAAGTAATATTTTACGTATGTTAGTTGACCGAGGCTGTAAATTAACGGTTGTTCCTGCGCAAACACCAGCAAGCGAAGTCTTAGCAATGAACCCTGATGGCATCTTCTTATCAAATGGCCCTGGAGACCCAGAGCCATGTGACTATGCGATAACTGCCATTAAAGAATTTTTAACAACAAATATCCCTATTTTTGGTATTTGTTTAGGTCATCAATTATTGAGTTTAGCCAGTGGTGCAAAAACCATCAAAATGAAATTTGGTCACCATGGTGCTAACCATCCAGTAAAAGACTTTAATCGTGATGTTGTAATGATTACTTCACAAAACCATGGTTTTGCTGTTGACGAAACTAACTTACCGAGTAATTTAAAAGTTACTCACAAGTCTTTATTTGATGATTCATTGCAAGGTGTTCACCGTACTGACAAACCAGCATTTAGTTTTCAAGGTCATCCAGAAGCAAGCCCCGGCCCTCATGATGCCGCGCCGTTGTTCGATCATTTCATTGAACTGATTAACGAATACCAAGCCGCAAATAAAGCAGCGAACCAAGCTTAAACCACACCCTTGATAAGATAGGATAAGAGAGAATAAAACATGGCAAAAAGAACAGATTTAAAAACCATCTTGATCTTAGGTGCTGGGCCAATTGTTATTGGTCAAGCTTGTGAATTCGATTATTCAGGTGCTCAAGCGTGTAAAGCACTGCGTGAAGAAGGTTACCGTGTGGTGTTAGTTAACTCTAACCCAGCAACGATAATGACCGATCCAGAAATGGCTGATGCTACATACATCGAACCAATTCATTGGGAAGTTGTTCGTAAAATTATTGAAAAAGAACGTCCTTGTGCGGTTCTACCTACTATGGGGGGCCAAACAGCGCTAAACTGTGCATTAGAGCTTGAAGCAAAAGGCGTACTAAAAGAATTTAATGTCGAAATGATTGGTGCTACTGCTGACGCCATTGATAAAGCAGAAGACAGAAGTCGTTTTGATAAAGCGATGAAAGCTATTGGTTTAGAAACACCACGTGCTGAAATTGTTCACACTTTAGAAGAAGCACATGCGGCTAGTAAAAATTTAGGCTTCCCTTGTATTATTCGTCCATCGTTCACTATGGGCGGCACGGGTGGTGGTATTGCTTATAATACTGAAGAATTTACCGAAATATGTACCCGCGGTTTAGATCTCTCGCCAACATCTGAGTTATTAATTGATGAATCTTTAATTGGTTGGAAAGAGTATGAGATGGAAGTGGTTCGTGACAAAAATGATAACTGTATCATTATTTGTGCTATCGAAAACTTCGACCCGATGGGTATTCATACGGGTGACTCAATTACCGTAGCACCAGCGCAAACACTAA
>JQIA01001679.1_pt1 | contig 11886 bp, 11 predicted proteins | sample 811431 | NCBI WGS metagenome assembly JQIA01 (sample SAMN02998118, study PRJNA258478) | marine sediment metagenome | biome: marine; feature: seafloor; material: sediment; isolation source: oil-polluted sediment collected from 3 locations (0.5 km, 0.7 km and 0.9 km)... | place: USA: Gulf of Mexico ... | reverse complement strand
AAAAGAATTTTAAAGAAATTAATGAAGCAAATGAAGTTTTAAGCAATCTAGAAAATCGCAAGAAATACGATCAATATGGAGAACATTGGCAAAATGGAACGGCTTATGAGCAAGAAAAACAACGACAGCAACAAAATCAAAGAAGTTATCAAAGTGGATATTCTCAAGAAGATTTTTCTGATATGTTTGGAGATATGTTTGGCAGTGGTTCTTCTGGAAGAAGAACTAATGCTAAATTTAGAGGGCAAGATTATAACTCCGAAATTAAATTAAATTTAAAAGATGTTTACAAAACTCAAAAACAGGTGATTACTGTTAACGGCAAAAACATCAGAATTACCATACCTGCTGGAGTAGAAAACGGACAAAGCATCAAAATAAAAGGATACGGAGGAAAAGGTGTAAATGATGGTCCCAATGGCGATCTATACATTCAGTTTTCAATAACAAATAACACAAAATTTAAAAGAGATCACAACAACTTATACTTAACGGTAGATATAGATCTTTACACCGCATTATTAGGAGGCAAACTTATGATTGATACTTTTCACGGAAAAGTAAAATTGACTCTAAAACCAGAAACAGAAAATGGCACTAAGGTTAAACTGAAAGGAAAGGGGTTTCCTAAATACAAAGAAGAAAATCAGTTTGGAGATTTGTACATCACCTTTCAACTTAAAATACCAACTGATTTAAGCGAAAAAGAAATAGAATTAATTAAAGAATTACAAAACCAACGCTAAATATGGAAACTCAAAACTTAATATCTATTCAGCAGTTTTGTGAGCATTATAAAATTTCTAGAACTTTTATCAATGACTTAAAAGAGTATGAATTAATTGAAATCATTGTAACAGATAATCAAGATTATATCAAAATAACTCACATTACTCAAGTTGAGAAAATGATTCGCTTACATTATGATTTACATATAAATTTAGAAGGTGTAGATGTAATTTATAATTTATTAAATCAGGTGGATTCGTTAAAAAAAGAAATAACTGAATTGCAAAACAAGCTTAATTTTTATGAAAATACATAAAATATCTAGTTACAAGAAGTATCTAATTGTTCTAGAATAGTCAAAAAATAAATTAAATTAAATTTTAAAACACTGATAAACAGAGGTTAATAAATATTCAAATTACATAAAAGTATAAATAAATGATACATGTCATGTTATTTAATTTTTATTACAAATACCTTAGCTCTTCATTTTACCAAAAAAATTGCACTATGATAACTAATTTAAAAGAAAGTGAATGCGAAATTCTGTTAGCAAATAACTATATATGTCAACTCAGTTATATATACAACGACAGGCCTTTTATTGTGCCGATGACCTACTATTTTAACAAGAAAAACAGCATTATTATTGGCTATTCTGGAAATGGCCATAAAACAATGGCAATGCGAAAAAACAATAAAGTATCTATACAGGTTTCAGAAAAAGATACCAATGAAAACTGCAATTTTGTTTTAGCTCATGGACTGTATGAAGAATTTTCTGGATCTGAGGCAAAAAAATATTTACATGAATTTTCTGCAGGAGTTAAACTTCTTATTTTAAAAAAAGAAGAAAAAAACTCTTATTGCGTTAAGGATTTTTCACAGAAAACAAATACTCAAGACATACCAATTGTATTTAAAATAACGATTGATGAAATAACTGGTAAAAATTTGACAAGAGATAAATAACTCTTAATATTTACTGTGAATTAACATCTTAATTATTAAACACAAAAAGCATTGGTAATTAAAACAAACCAATGCTTTTTTGTTTAAAAAAAACCAAAGACTATTTCCCTCCCAACATTAATAATTCATTACAAACAACTTCTGTTACATACCTTTTTTCTCCCTCTTTAGTTTCATAACTTCTAGAAGTTAATTTACCTTCAATAGCTACCTCATTTCCTTTTTCTAAATATTTCTCAATAATTTCTGCGGTTTTATTCCATGCAACAATATTATGCGTTGTAGCTTGGAATACATTTTTGCCATAGCATTAATGTGCTATTCTGAATACCCCTTTTTAAGAGCATAAACAGCTAAACCAACTCTGGATTTAAGTTCAAGTTTTTCAAACAAACTATCTCTGATATTTTTAAAATGAGTTCCTAAGAAATGCTGCTCTGATATTTTCATTTCATGTTTTTATTATTGTTTTCACTAGGTAATTATACCTGATTTGTTTAAAAAACATCTCTATTTTCTTCAATACTGTACAAAAGTATAGCCTCCTTTTTTTAAACGAAAGAATATGACAAAAACAGCAAAAAAGTTCTACAATCTTTACTGAACCAGTTGGGATATAGATGCAGGAAAAACAACAACAAAAAAAAAGTATAAGCCTTGTTTAAGTGTAAATAAAGACGGTTTGACACTTAGGTTTTCTCATACAGTAGCAAAAGAAAAAACAGTAGTAGCAACTCAAAAAATTCAAAATGAAAATTTTTTTCTTGCAAATAATAATAATAATAATAACCCATATTATATTGCAAGAGTTGCTACTAATACTATTGGTAAAATAAATGTCGCTAATGGTGAAGGTAATAATTGGGTTGTTGGTGAGATATATGACCCTAGTAATTTTAAATCTAGTTTATTGAGTAATCTAAAAACTCAAAAGAACCAAAACCACTTTGAAGTTTTTTGAGCTGAGGAAGCGACTCCAGATAGTACAAATCAAGAAGAAATTTTTAGTTTACAATGGGTTCCTTGGAGTAAAAATCACCCCATAACTACTGGGAATTTTATGTTTAGCATTGGTGAAAATGAAGATGAGATGATTTGTATCCATGTAGAATTAATACAGGAATTGAAGAAAAACCCACCTATATTATGGCGACATATAATGCTACTTTACAGTCAGTAGATGTATTGACATCAAATACAACAACCCCAGTTTTTAATTTTGAAATTTTAACAGCACTACCCTATAGTGTTTCTGTAAATACGATAGAAAATAAAAAAGAAAACCCTAGTTACTCAGGAGATGTTTCTATTTGTTGGACAAAAGTAAAAGGCAACAGCAAACAAGAAATTGGAACTATTATTGAAGGACAGGATCAAAAAAAAACATATGTTGCTGCAGAGAATCCAAATAACTTATATATTGCTGTAGCTAAAAATGCATTCAATAAAGGGCAAGATGACGCAGTTGGAATGTATCCCCTGTAGATAAACATCAATTTAGGTTTCCTGTCTATGATAGTTCTTCAAAAAAGTGTATAACGGATATTAAGATTTCAACGGCCTATATATTAACTACAGGAATACCATATGATGGAAACTGTTACCAATTATTTCATTAGTGATATACTACCTGTAAATTCATTTGTAGTAGGGAGTTTTGGTGATAAGAACATGTATACGGTTCGTGTAAATATTGATGAAGTGGCTAAAACAATTGTTGATGGAAGCTTCGATGAAAAGATAATTGCTCCTATTGGGACTTATATAGATAGAGATGAAACAGCTTATTTTCCTTATAAAAAAACTTATATAAAAGGAACCTCTTTTGAAGTCTTAACACTAATACCAGTTTCAAGAAATTTACCCACTAAAGAAAAGATAAGTCAAATGGTCAATGCATCATATGTGGCGTATAACAACACAAATTATAATGGGTATATCGAAAATTCATCTATTGTAAAAAGTAGTATTCATTTTTTCTGTTCTGCATTATTGCCTACAGAAACGAATTCAAGTACAGGTACAGCATTTAATATTACATCTGTAGGAACAGATAATGAAAATAGTAATAACTATATCAATGCAGGTTATGTAGCTAAAGATTCGTTTGGTAATGTGATTGTTGGTTTTAGAGGAACACAGGGAAATATCTACGATTGGTTTAATAATTTTTTGACAGGACAAACCTCTAAAAAGGTGAAGAAAAAAGGCAAATCATATAATTTTCACGCAGGGTTTTATTATGCAACAGATTCAATACTAAGTAACATCATTAGTCAAGTAAAAAGCAATTTAAAAGGGAACAAAACCGCAAATATTTATGTAACCGGGCATAGTAAAGGAGGCGCAATGGCAGCTATTGCTGCATTGTATTTAAAGAAAACATTTTCAAAGAACACAATAGAAGTGTTTACGTTTGGAGCCCCTAAAATTGGAGATGCTAATCTTATGAATTATTATAATAGTAAACTGCTAAATAGTTTTAATTATATCTGTGAATCTGATCCAGTACCTTTGACTCCTTTAACACAAGGATTCAAAACAACTTTCAATAACCTAACTAGTAATCAGATTACTAAGTTTTTATTACCTCCACTAGCGAATAATTTAAAAGGACTTCTTTTTAATGAAACAGGGAAAAATGCAATTTCTGAAAAAGAATTAAATGAATTTAATACATTTTTATCTTCGATTACTGAAAAAATTTCAGAGATTCATAGTACAAGTTCAGCAAATACTAAAATTAAAGAAGCCCTAATTATTTTAGAGCAAAATAAATCAGATTGGACTACAAGTTTTACAAATTTATTTATTTCGGGCTCAACTTCTGAAAATAGTTCAAAAATTGGTTTTTTAGCTTATTGTGTGTTGCTAAACTTAGTTCCAAAGTTAAAAGAGTTAGCAAGCGAAAAAGTTACATCAGAAAAAATCATTTATAAAAACTTTATAAATGATACCTTGCCAAAGTTAGATGATTTTATAAATGCAATCCAAAATTTAGTTGGAAATGTTATTAGTGATAGTTATTCATTTGTAGGAACCATGCAGCATTTTTATACAGATGAAAGCAATGTACAAACGTTTCTTTTAGAATATAATGGTTGCGTATACTTACAGGAGCTTTTAAAACAAGTTCTTAAACCGATAAAGAGTAACCCTAAAAAATGGGCTTCTGGATTGTCTGGGTTTGCTGATGATCATGGTGAATATGTTGCTGAACTAAGTTTGAAAAACACAAATACTCAGTAAGGTTTTATATAAAAAGGCAGTTATGGTTGATTGTAACTGCCTTTTTTAATATTGCCAACATACTAATATTGTTATGTTTTTTATATTACGTGTAACTTTAATTAAAAAAACAATCTTGCTGTCTGTAATTATATTTACTTTTGGGTATTTATTTTTAAGTTTTCATGAGATTCATACCCTTGTTTTTATTACTACTAGTACAATTAAGTTTTGGGCAAGAAACAGTAATTGTTGATGATATATTTAGTTCAAAGTCAATAAAAAATGAATTAAATTATTATATAGATACATTAAACACTACATCACCAAATTTTATACAGTCTAAAGAATTTTCCTGGGCAAAATAATACTCGATTTTGGTTTCAATTAGCAATAGAAAGTACTGCGAAAGAACCAACAAGCCTTGTGTATAAAATAAATACCGTTTCTTTTGAAAACCTATCAATTTATGTCAGTCATAATGATGACTTAAAGGAAGTGTATAGATTCAAAGAAAAAATGAATAAGAATATAGAGATTCCTATCCTATTAAATGCAGGTGAAGCTAAAGAGTATTATCTTCAAGTTGATTTTACTAAAAGCATTTATTTTCCTCTCGAAATAGTCACTGAAGTAGAAAACAGAAAGGCAAATTTAAATAAACAATTGCAATTGGGTCTTCTTTTTGTTTTTTTTACGCAGAAATAGTTTTATTTATATAGGCCTGTGATATTGTGTCTAATTAGGTAAAAAACTTTATAAGTGCTTGTTTTATTGAGGTTTTAGGACGGGGCAGTTTACATTCCAACGTAATTTATCTAAATGGTCAATGCAAGATTGCTCGTTTGGAAAAGCTTTTAGTAAATCTAAAACTGAGTTAAAACAGCTGTTAATCAGTTGGTTCTATTTTTAAAGATGCAGTAATTACACTAATATTTAGTTAATTTGGTGTGAAATTAGATGATATAGTTACCTTAATTTATTTTTCTTCTAGTTGTTGCTCGAGTTCTATTGAGTGTTAAATAAAAGAATTAGTTGAGTTCTATTTTTAGTTTCCGTTTTACTGTATAGTTTTGAACAATGGTACTTAACTGTAGATTCGGTTAAAAATACTTTTTCTGCAATTTTTTTATTGTTTTCACCCTCAGTAATATGTGTTAAAATTTCAATCTCTCTTATTGTTAGATTAAATTTAGTGCTAAAACTCTTTAACTTTTGATCTATATTAAGTTTTGTTTTTTGACTCTTTTCTAAAAGTTGTTCTTTATAAGATACTAATTCTTTTTCTATAATATCTTTTTCTTTAGCAAGAGATTTATGTCTGTAAGGAATTGCCGTTAAAAAAAGAATCATTTCAATAGCGCTTCCTATTTTATAATGCCACTCTGTAAATCCAAAATCTTTAAGACCGTATATCGTAGGTAAAATAAATAAAATATGACACGTAAACAGTATGCCAAAAGCGAAAAAGAAAAACTTAGCGTATGCGTTTTTTCTTGCAAAATAAATAGAGGTTAAAAAACAAATCAGTAAAATTGATAAATAACTGGCTTTACCTAGTCCAGACCAATAAGAGTTGTACGTGTAAATGTACATAGAAAATAAAATGATACAAATTAAGAATAAACTACCTGTTATATATTTAAATAAAGGGAATTTATTTTTTAAATTTAGTGCGCTAGAGAGAAATAAAATACTTCCTCCTGCCAACATCATATTAAAGAGGATGTTGATAAATTTGGTAATAGAGCCTCTTCCAAGTATTTGATATATAATACCATCTAAAAAAGCAATGCTAGCTACTATTCCGAGTTGAAAAAGACAGTAATATAAAAAAAAATTATTTTTCGTGTATACAAAAAAGAAAAAATTAAATAAGAGTACTAAAAAAGTAAAACCATAATAAACCCCTTGTAGTAATGTTTCATTAACAAAATTAACTTTGTTTTCTTCTTCTGTAATTAATTGAATAGGGAAAGAAACAGCTTTTACAAAATTTACTTCAAAATAATACTTAAGGTTTTCTTTAGCTTTTAAATTTATAGGAATGTCAAATTTCCGCTTAAAAACCTTAAAATCAAAATCTACATCTGTAATAATAGTATTTGATACTTTGTATACTCTAATGTTTTTGTAAAAAGCATATGCTTTAATTTTAAAAAACAGATTTAAGATTTCATTTGTGTTATTTGTTAGGTCTAATCGAAACCAAAATTTCTCTTTATAGAGGCCAGGGAAATTTTTTCCTTTAAAAGAATTAAAGTTTTTTAATTGAATTGTTTCAATCGTTTCATTTTTAGAAAAATCGTGGTAGAAATCTAAATAAGGATTTATTTGTTCTTTTCTAAATGTAGTCTCTAAAAGAAGATTGGTTTGAGAAACCATTCCGAAGTTATTAAAAATAACAAAGAATAAAATTATTTTTTTTAGCATTTATTTTTAGAGAAAATGAAGCAAGGCAAATATATGTTTTTCAAACATAAAAACAGTCGAATAGGTAGTTTTCTTGTCATTTCATCCTTAATTAGGTATTCTAGAAAAAAGCATAATTATTCTTTTGCGCGTATAAAAACCAAACAATACTCCTGTAAACATCTTTAAAACTATACGAAAGTATAAAGAGAACTGTACCTGAGTATAACCCCCCTTACTTTACAAAGAAAGTATTTTTACTGAAAATTAACTCATGAAAAGAAAATACACTTTTCAGTGGCCAAAAAAAATTACAAATATAAAATTTCTCTACAAAGGCGAGATGAGAATCATAGAGAATAAGCGTTCCAAAAGTGATTGGATCAACAATAAGAATAATATAAACCTATCTGCTAAAGACCAATTATTATGAATACAAACAAGCAATCATTTATTAAAACAATTAGCTGGGCTTTTCTACTGCTGCTAAGTACGCTTACCTACGGGCAACAATGGAATCAAATAGGAACTGATATTGATGGAGAAGTTGAAAGAGATCAATCGGGAACTTCAGTTAGTTTATCTTCTGATGGTTCTATCATTGCTATTGGAGCACCAACAAACAACGATAACGGAGATCGTTCGGGTCATGTCAGAATTTATAAAAATATAGGAGAAACTTGGATGCAAATAGGAGCAGATATTGATGGAGAAGCTTTAGGTGATGTGTCGGGGACTTCTGTTAGTTTATCTTCTGATGGTTCTATTGTAGCTATTGGAGCACCAGGAAACGACGATAACGGAGATAGTTCGGGTCATGTACGAGTTTATGAAAATACGGGAGGAACTTGGATACAAATAGGAACTGATATTGATGGAGAAGTTGAAAGAGATCAATCAGGAACTTTAGTTAGTTTATCTTCTGATGGTTCTGTCGTTGCTATAAGTTCTCGTATTAATGAAGAGGGTGATGTACGAGTTTATGAAAATACGGGAGGAACTTGGACACAAATAGGAACTAATATTGATGGGGAATCTTCAGGTGATCAATTTGGAGAATCACTTAGTTTGTCGTCTGATGGTTCTGTAGTTGCTATAGGAACCCCTTTTAATGATGGGAATGGAGTAAATTCAGGACATGTACGAGTTTATGAAAATATGGGAGGAACTTGGGTGCAAGTAGGAGCTGATATTGATGGGGAAACTAAATCTGTTCTATCGGGGTATTCAGTTAGTTTATCATCTGATGGTTCTATTGTTGCTATTGGGGTAAGGGAAAGTGGTGTAGATCCAACCAAAATTTTTTCTTTTGGAAATGGGGCTTGTTTGGTTTATAAAAATATGGGAGGAACTTGGGTGCAAATAGGAGATGATATTCAAGGAGAAGTTACTGGTGATGCATTCGGAGAGTCAGTTAGTTTGTCATCAGATGGTTCTGTAGTAGCTATAGGTGCTCAAGGTAATGATGGGAATGGAAATAATTCAGGACATGTACGAATTTATGAAAATATAGGAGGAACTTGGACGCAAAGAGGAAGTGATATTGATGGGGAAACTTCAGGTGATGAATCTGGAGGTTCAGTGAGTTTATCTTCAGATGGCTCTGTAGTAGCGATAGGTGCTGCGGTTAATAATACGAGTACAGGTCATGTAAGGGTTTTCACTGATTGTCCCGATGGAAAGACCTGTGTAACAGTAGACGGAACTATTTGTTCTGGTGAAACATATACAACTCCAGAAGGGTATGAAATTACAGAAGCTACTTCTTATGAAGAAGATATAGACGATGTTATTACTACCTATAATATTACGGTAGATGAAAGTGTTGATTGTTGTCCTGTAGGTTATACTTGCAATACGCTAAATGTACCAACAGACCTTGTGTTTACAAATGTATTTTCTTTTACATCTCCAGAAGGAAATACTATTTATGAAAGTGGAAATGTGATAGATATAGATGAGGTAAACAAAATTCGTAATACCTATGTAGTTACTTTTGACAGAGCAAAAACAACTTTTGATTTATTTACGGATCAAAAATATGTATTAGACGGTACTTCTTCTCTTTTACAAGCACAAACAACTACAACTGCTGTAATAGATTTCGTAAAAGTAAACAAAGAATATATAAATTTAGATGCTTTACAAGACGATTTAGTAGCAAGTAGCCGTTCGGTATTTATGTGGGTTAAGTCTGATACGGATATAAAAAATGACAATGCCTCTTTATTTTCTATGAACACCGCTTCTGGGGGAAACGTGTCTTTGTTTATGATAGACAACGATGGGGAGAATTTAGAGATTTTTAATGGATCAGATAGTCAATCTGCTGGTTTTGATATGGGAGACGATCAATGGCATTATGTAGGATATACTTACGATGCTACTTCTACAGAAACAATGGTGTATGTAGATGGTATAGAAAGAGATCGTTTTAACGATAGCCAAGTTGCAACAAGCAATACACAGTACCATTTAGGAATGGAGTTAGATAGTGGTAAAGCATCAGATTATATGGATGGTTCTATGGCTGAAATTTCTATTTGGGATGCCGTATTAAATAGAGCAGATATTACTGCAGCCATGCAAGAGAAAATCACCAACACACATGCTAAACATGCAAACTTAGTGGGGTATTATTCTCCATTTGGAGCAGCAAATGACGATAGATCTATATTAACAGATCATTCTGGAAAAGGGAATGATGGAGTTTTACACGGAGGTATTAGCATAGATTTTAAAAACGTAGAAAACATAGATGGTTTTAATGCTATTGGTTGGTATGAAAGATATCGTTGGATAAAAAATGGATCAGAAGATGCTATAACTTCAGATTATACAGTAAATGCAGGAAATGATAGTTACGAATTGCAACTATTTACCGAAACTATTTTCACCAAAGATGTTTGGTCTACAGCTATTGTAAATAATTTAATTACAATAGATGTTTTTACTGATGAAACTGTTTGTACCAATACTGATGTTACTTATAATACTACAACTAATTTATCATCGGTATTAACATTTACCAAAGCAGAAGAAAAGTATATTAATCTAGATAAATTACGAGACGATTTAGCGGATAAAAACCGTTCAATATTTATGTGGGTAAAAGCGCCTACAAATGTTGCTAGTGAAAGTCAGATGTTGTTTTCTATAAATACACTTGCAGGAGAAAATGTATGTGCATTGCAAATAGGAACAAGCGAAAAATTAGAAGTATATGATGGAAGCAATAGCAGGTCAACTGGTATAGATATTGGAAATGATGCTTGGCATTATGTTGGTTATACCTATGATAATGACACGAACGAAACAAAAGTTTATGTAGATGGAGAAGCAGTATTAACCTATACAAATAGTCAAAAGTCTTCTGCTACCGATGTCTATTCTATTGGGCAAGAGTATGATGCAGGCTTAACAACAGGTAACTTTTATGATGGTTTGCTTACAGAAGTTTCTATTTGGAATGAAGTACTGGAAGAAGATGACATTACTAGCAATATGAATGTAGGTGTTACCAGTACACATTCAAAATATACAAATTTAGTTGGGTATTACAATTTTCCTGAAAATGGACAAAATGGTACTGTATTATATGACCATTCTGGTAAGAACAACCACGGTACATTACATAACTTTGAAATAGATTTTACAACCTTAACAGATATACCTGCTTTTAATAGCGCCAATTGGTTTACACCATCTTGGTCTACAGAAAGTACTGATAATACGATAGAGGTAACTCCAATAAATGGCACAATAGCATTATCTCAAACATTAAAAAGAGACTTTTTTACCATTTCAAATACGTGGAACTTGTCTTATACAGAGTTAATTCCAATACAACCTACCGCAAATGTAACAGGAGCTGTAAGTAGTTCTGTTAAGTTTTCGGTAGATGAAATTGATGGAGCTACCTACCAGTGGTCTAAAGTCGGAGAATCTATTACTACTATAACTGATGATAGTGGTATTGCACATAACGTTACTTGGGGTATTTTTGAGGCTGATGGAAAAATATATATTGGAAACGATGAAAGTTTAGCCATTTCTACAGATGGAGGACAAAGCTTTTCTAATACTAAACCTACAGGTTCTACAACAAGAGTTCAAACAATTTTTGTAGAAGGAGATAATATATATTTAGGTACTAGCCAAGGATTGGCTATTTCTACAAATGGAGGGAGTTCTTATTCCTTAAAAACGAAAGCAAATAATGGTTTACCATCAAATAGTATACTTAATCTTACTATTTATAATGATGTTATTTATGTGGCTACTGCTTCAGGTCTAGGTATTTCTACAAATGGAGGTTCAAGTTTTTCTAAAAAAACGACAGCTGATGGTTTGGGTCTGTCTTGGTCCAACGGAGTATATGTAAATGATGATGCAATTTATGTTGCCACTAGGGCAGGACTGTCTATATCTACTGATGGGGGAACAAGTTTTGTAAATAGAACGACTGCTGATGGTTTGGCAGATAATAAATGTAATGATGTTCTTATGCAAGGAGGCATATTGTACGTTACTACAAAGGAAGGG
>JQIA01001677.1_pt1 | contig 11889 bp, 7 predicted proteins | sample 811431 | NCBI WGS metagenome assembly JQIA01 (sample SAMN02998118, study PRJNA258478) | marine sediment metagenome | biome: marine; feature: seafloor; material: sediment; isolation source: oil-polluted sediment collected from 3 locations (0.5 km, 0.7 km and 0.9 km)... | place: USA: Gulf of Mexico ... | reverse complement strand
GGAGTTCAAAGCTTCAGCTTTGATAGCTATTGATTGAGCGATTGCCAAAGCTCAAGCTACTCCAAAATGGAATATAAATATATGGATCAAACATTACCATCACCATATACCACAAAAGGTGCCCAATAAAATGGATGACGATAATGAGGTTGAGCTGCTTTACCTGCTATCATTTTTAATTTTATTTGTCGCATAGCTTCTGCTGTAGTTTTACCGTCCTTAAGGTTAGCAAAAATTCCTACACTCAAATTTTCAGCTGAAACCGATTCTACTGACCATAAAGTTACCCCAACAGCCTTAGTACCAGCATACATAAAAGCCCTAGTTAAACCTAAAATTCCTTCCCCTTTTATTTTTTTACCACCACCAGTGTTACAAGCTGATAAATTTATAAAATCAGCATTTAAGCTTAAATTAAAAGTATCCGCCATAGTCAAATAACCATTATTTTGAGCATCGGCCAATACTAAGGAAGATTGAGCTAATCCTTTAATTTCATTTGGTAACAAACCATGTAATGCAAATAATAAATAACGGTAATTTGCTAACTTATCAGCTTCATTTAAATTAAATAATATAGTTTTATTTGCTTGTTGCCCTAGATATATGTCGCTATCTGTAGTTGCAAAGAATGCTGCAATAGATTTAGCTTCATTAGCTGTTTCTGGTAAACGTGGAAAACAAATAGCACCCATTACTTCACGATAGGAATTACCACGCAATTGATTAATAGTGCGAGATGCTGATCTATCATCCGCATCTTCTTCACATTCAGTATAAGCTGGATCGGCAAAAGCCAATAATTTTTTGCTTGGTTCAATTTTACGTTGGTTATTTCGTAATACTTTTAATACAGAAGCAGAAGATAAATAAACAATGGCATGGTTTTGAATAAAATAATTTGGTTGCCGTTGTTCATTAACATTTGTTACTAAACTTTCAAAAGGCAATGCGTACAAAGCTCCTGTTGGTACTACATAAATAGTATTTGCTTTAACTAATAATTCTTGAGCAGCCTTAGGTAATAACTTTTGGTAAAGTGGATATCCTTCATCTAAAATTTCTGGTAATCTATTGAGGATAACGTCCCGCATATAATTAACATTTTCACTTATAAGATTAGCCCCCAAGGACAAATTAAACATATTAAATTGTTGAGTTCCAATAACCCACAAAATAGTATTATTTTCCATCACAGCATAAACTAACATTAATTCATCATCATGCAACACCTGTCGTAATTCTTTTAAACTAGCTGGTTGTGGGTATTTCAAAGCATAATAATCTGGATATTTAACTTTTATTCCATGTTGTAAAAGTTGTTGTTCAGTTCGTAAATCTGTGATCTCTTTAAGAACAGTTTGTGATCTCTTCTTCAGTTGTAATTGAATTATTTTATCAGCAAATAATTGTTCTTGTTGATTAATTTTAACTGGTACACGAGCAAATCTGTTAGCTTCACTTTTACCAATTTCTTCTAAAAATACTCGTCCTTGTTTTCGTTCAAATACTTCTAAGGCTTTTTGATCATAATTTTGAGTTGGATCTTTAGTATGCATATTATATAACAAGGTAATATATTCATCGTACACATATAATTTGTCTTGAATAAAAGATAATTTGGCTGTTTTCTCAGTTAAATTAGTTCGCAAAGTTTCGATATGAGTTATGGCTGATTCGTAGCTATTTATTGCAGCTGGAATATTATGTAATGCAACTTCAATAGTAGCTAAACCACGTTGAGCATACCATTGATTATTAGTATCTAAAGTTGCTAATTTTGCAACACTAGTCTGTAAGTTAGTATGAGCCAACTCATTATTACCAAGCTGATGATATATAAGACCAATATTAGCTTGAATTGCTGCTATACCAACCTTATTTCCCAATTCTTGATCTATCGTTAATGCAGTTTGAAAATATTCTAATGCTTTCTGATATTGTTTTTTATTGGCATAAGTAGCAGCAAGATTAGCTAAATCAATGGATTCTCCACGTTTATCTCCAAGAGTACGCCTGATAACCAAAGCAGTCTGATAAGATTTAATTGCTTTATTGCGTAAACTCAAATTGTTATACGCTAAACCAAGATTAGATAAATCAACAGCTTTTCCATGTTTATCTTTAATATTGTTACGAATTGTTAAAGCTTGGAGCAAATAACCAATCGCATTTTTAGTTTGCCCTAAATTATAGTAGAGTATTCCGATATTACTAAGATTATTAGCTATTCTTAACTGATCTCCAGTAGCACGTTGCATGTCTAAAGCTACCAAATAATGTTCTAAGGCTTTAGCATACTGTCCAAACAAATCATAGACAATTCCTAAATTAGTCAAACTATTAGCCTCACCACGTTTATCACCAATATCAGTTTGAATAGTTAAAGCTTGCTTATAATAGTCAATTGCTTTAGCAAAATCACCTAAATTTTTATACACGATTCCTATATTAGATAAATTGTTAGCAACAGTATATTTATCTATGGATTGGATTTGAATTGCCTTCTGAAGATAAGTTAAAGCTTGTTGGTATTTACCAAGGTTATCATAACTAACCCCAATATTAGCTAGATTACTGACTTCCAAGCTATTATCAGTTTGAATAGATTGTTGATAATATTCAATTGCAGTATGATATTGTCCTAAGCTATCGTATATAGTACCTATATTATTGAGATTACTAGCTATAATAGTTTTATTATCAACTTGTTTAGCTATCTCTAATGCTTGTTGAAAATATTTCAATGCTTCTGAATAGTTACTAAGATTTTTATGTGCAACTCCAAAATTGGAAAGATTATTAGCAGCTTGAATGTTTGTATCTGAATTTAATGTTAAAGCTTGTTGATAATAACTTATAGCTGTTTTATATTCACCCATACTATCATAAGCTATACCAATATTATTGAGAGTATCACTTTGTTTTATATTAAGTTCTGTTTGTAATTTTAAAGCAATTTGATAGTTTTTTATAGCAGCCGAGTAATTTTGTAATTGATAATAGATTAAACCCAAGTAATTATAGTCTGAACTTTGACCGTTTTTATCATTTAATTCTTTATCTATAACTACAGCTTGCTGATAATATTGTAAAGCATCTTGGTATTTGCCAATATTATAATTAACTGTTCCTAAATTTACTAAAAATTTACTAATATCTGCTTTATTTTCAAGTTTATATGCATAATCTAATGCCAGTTGCCAGTTTTCTATAGCAGTGACATAGTCAGTTTTAAAAAAAGCTTGTTTAGCATCATTGTGTAATTTATCAATATCAGATGCCGTTATTACAGCAGATAAGAAAATAAAAGCTAAATATTTCATTATAATTTCCTTTTGATAATATAGTTTTGTGATAGTCCTGCATAAAGTAGTGGTAAAACTGTCAGATATTTGATACCTAACAGGTTTTTTGGAAATATCATCACATTATTTAGGATTACCCAAAAAAGGTAACATTACCATAATTTATATTTTTTTTAATAAACTTTGTAATTTAGTGCGTGATTGAGCAGTATTCATTGCTATTCCAATATGTGCCATGATTTGTTCAACAAATTCTAATTGAATATCAGATATTTCTTGCAAGGAAGCCATCTCTATTACGCCACTTAATTCATCTTCATAAAAAAATGGAATTAATAAGATATTTTTAGGAATTGATTCTCCGATCCCAGAATGAACCTGAATATAATCTTCCGGAGCTTGAGTTATTACAATACTCTGTCTTTCCAATGCTGCCTGACCAACTAATCCTTCTCCAAATTCAAATTCATTTGCTAGTTGTTTACGTTTAGTATAAGCATAAGTAGCAATTAGTTTTAACCGATTATTATCTGTAACCAGATAAAAAGCTCCAACTTGAACATTTTCTAAATAAGTGCATAAGAAAGTAATAATATTACGAGCTAATTCTTCAATTCCTTGTGTTCCGCTCGTTTGTTCATTTAATTTAGTCTGACCAGTTTTTAACCAGTCTTGTTTAGCATTTTGAGCGGTTAATTCTTGTAATGCACAAGTTACCTCTACAGATTGATTAGTAGTTTCCCCTAATGATCGCATAAAGCCTGATAGCTTAGAAGTATCTACTCGTTTGGCTAAATCACCACTTTGCACCGCAGTAACTGTATTTTGAATATCATCTATCATATCTTTCATGGACTTAGATATTTCTACCACTGCTTGTTGTATCATACCAATTTCATCACGCCGATGTGTAGTACACATTTTAAAATCTAAGTTTCCTTTTGCTATTTCTTTCATAGCTTTAGATACTTTAGAAATCAGCTTACCCATCATCTGTCCCATGATAAAAAATATAACAGATATTATTAATAAAGCGATTAAAGCAGTATTTAAAATAATCTTTTTAGTTTTTTCAATTGCTTCTAAATAATCAGTTCGATCAATAATTACTGATAAAATAGCAATAACTTTTTTAGAAAAATCAGTAAAAATATCTGAGTACACAACCACTGGTTTATCATTAATAATTTTATGAGCAATGTAACGATTTTTAGTAATAAAAACACTGGTTAATTCACTATTGTCAACTAGATGAAGCTTATGTTTTTCTTCATGAGGAGACTTAAAAGTACGAGCAAAATTAAAAAACTTAGTTGTTTCTCCTTCTTTAGGTTGTTTAGCAACATATAAAGCAAAATCAATCCCATATTCATTTTTTAAAAAATCCGTATTAAACTTCATGCCAAATTCAACCGATCCAGTATGTTCTTGTTGATAAAACATAGGAGTTACAGCTCGAATAGATAAACCGTCAGTTTCTCTAGTAAAACCTTTCTGCGGTCTTTGACTGACATTAGTAGTAACAATAATTTTTCTATTACTTAAATCATCCCCATAATTTTCTGGTTGATGCAAACGTAGGAATGAAACCGCATTAGAATACTGACCAGCAGTGTCCCCTTTTTCAACTAAACCTGCCAAATGAAAGTGAAATTGTTGAATGGAATATTTTTTTTGCATAACTTCAAAAGATGGCATTAATAACTCTTGTAGTTCTTTTCGTTGTCGTTTAGCGAAAGTTTCTTGGACTGCTGGTATATTTGCTAATAATGCACTGAAAGCCTCTGCTTTTTTAGTTTCGTTCAACATTTTATTTAAAATAACTCGATGTTGGGCTTTCATTTCTTTTTCTTCTGCAACATCATATAATTGCCTCATTTCACTGTAGGATAAATATGAAAATAGGCCGATTAAAACACTACATAATCCGATTGCATTTAATGTTAATTTAGTTCCAATATTCATGTTAAATTAAATAATAATTTGTATCAGGTTCTGTTGACATTTGGTTAAAAATTCTTTTGTATAAAATTATTATGAGAAATATTTGAATTTTACCTTACAATACCTTCAGTTTAATAATTTTTTAAATATCTTAATAGATTTATAATCAAATCTTTAAAATCATAGTTTTTAACTATGTTAATTAATCTTGGTTAATTTTACTTAAAAATGATTTTAGTATATTTGCAAATTCTGGGCTATTATAGTTAGAAAATATTGTTTTAATATGATAACGTTCTAATTAATAACATTAAAATAATTAATAAATTATAGATTTATATAAATTAAATTAGACAAATACTTTATATTGATTTATTATATTGCGAATTACTAATTAAGTATAGTTTTATGTATATTTAAAAATTTATATATTTACCATAACATATTTGATACGAACATCTCATGCAAATTTACTCTATCAGAATTGAAAATCAGAGTGTAGATAGCCATACCATTTCAGTAACTTTATTACAAACTTTGTTATCTGTTCTTATTGAAGGTAGTAAAGGAGCTTTACGATTACGTACTGAAGGCAGAAGCATGGTGCGTGGAGCTCCTCCACAATGGATAAAAGCAGCTACTACTTTTTCTATGGCATTTAAAGATAAACAATTACAAATTGGTTCTCCTACTTTATACGAATCAGTCCCAGAATTATTTCATGAAAATGAAAAAATGGAAGAATTGCGCCCAGAAAGCACTGCTATTGATTATTTCCAAGAGAGTTTAGCTGCTATATTAAATGATAAATTAGAAGACTCTTTATATGATAAATCACTCTTAGATTTATTGCAGGGGTTTCGTCATACATTTCATCAAGGTGCAGATTCAATTCATTTTTTTGGTGATGGACCAGAAATAAATTTAAAAACCATTAAATATTTTAAAGATTTAGCGGATACAATTCCACCACCACGTCGAGTAAAAATGGCTGGTAGATTAGATGAAGTCAGGTCAAATGATCGAACTTTTAAATTAATCACAACACCAAATAATGTTATTGTCAAAGGAATTACTCAGCCAATGACTCAAAAAGAAGTTCAAGCTTTGTTGGGTAAAGAAGTATTAATTTCTGGCATAGCATTTTATACCACAAGCGGAAAAACCCTTAGAATTGAAACAGATCAAATATCATTAGCAAATGCTCGGGAAGAATATGAAAGAGTAATTAGTGAAATGTAGTTATAGGTCTCTGATTTCATAACAGTTAATATAATGCAAACTTACCAAATAGAAATTGAAACTATAAATGCAGATTACCAGATGATTTCTGTAACATTACTGCAATCATTGCTATGGGTTATTACTGAAGGTAGTAAAGGAGCTTTAAGATTATGTACTGAAGGACGTAGCACTGTTCGTGGTGCTCCTCCGCAATGGATTAAACATGCGACTAGTTTTTCTATAGCATTTAAAGATAAAAAATTATATATTAAATCACCAACTTTATATGAAGTAGCTCCTGAACTATTCCAACAAGTTGATGAATTTTCAGAATTAAATTCCGAACGGACTAGCTTAGATTATTTTCAAGATAGTTTAGCTACTGCAGTTTTAAGTTCTCAGTTTTCTAAACGAGAAATGGAAGAAAGTTATATATTAGATTCATTATATGATAAAGCATTATTAGAAGTTTTTTATGGTTTTAATAGAGTTTTTCATCAAGGAGCAAAATCAATCCGTTTTCTTAATGGCAATGGTATTCAGATGACTCCAGATTCTATTTCTACTTTTCGTAAATTAAAATCTATAGTTCCTTTCCCATGCCAAATTAAAATTGTTGGAATACTTGAATCAATTAGGAATTATGATAGAACTTTTAATTTGATTATAAATGACTATTTGCTTAAAGGTGTGTCCAAGAATATGCTTTCTAAGGAAACTCAGACTTTGGTAGGTAAGGAAGTATTAGTTGCAGGAACCGCTTATTTTACTTCAACTGGTAAAGCTTTAAGAATCGAAGCTGATAATATAATAGTTCCTGAAGAACATGAAAAAAATTTGTGGAAAAAACTACCTTTACCAATATTGTATAATTAATTCAATACTAATCTAAAAATTTAAAAAACATTAGAAATCTAGCTAAATACAAGCAAATTATAAAGTCCAATTGCTTAGCCAATTGGATGTTAATTTAGCCAACTCGCTCAAATAATTGGTATATAAAATTTAAATACGCTACCAACTCCAAACTCACTAGTAACAGTTATTTGTCCTTTATGTAATTCTACCAATCTTTTAGTAATAGCCAATCCCAATCCTGTTCCACTTGCTGCACGTTTAGAACTACCATCAACTTGTCGAAATATTTCAAAAATATATGGTAAATCGTCTGTATTCATACCACAACCAGTATCTTGTATAGAAAAACAAACCATTTTTGGATCTTTAGTAATATTTACTGTAATCTTTCCTTGATCTGTGAACTTAATTGAATTACCAATCAGATTAAATAAAATTTGTTTAAGACGAATTAAGTCAGCAGTAATATTAAAATCATCAAAATTTATTTCTAATTTTATACCTTTTTTCTGAGCTAATATTTGCATAGATTTTATATCTTCAAACAAAGAATTAATCGAAAAAAATTCTATTTCTAATATCATTTTACCAGCCTCAATTTTAGAAATATCAAGTAAATCACTTATCAACCTTAACAAATGTTTGCCTGACTTTTCTATATCCTGGGCTATTTCTACTATATCATTTGCTTCTGGTAGGTCAGATATATCCGTCAATAATGGTAAATTACCTAACATAACCGTTAATGGAGTTCTTAACTCATGGCTCATGGTATTTAAAAAATCAGATTTTAACCGGTTAGATTTTTCAGCTTCTTCTTTAGCTTTAACAAGTAAATATTCAGAATGTTTGCGTTCAGTTATATCAGTTATAATCCCAACAAATTTTTGGCATTTGTCCAACTTCATTTCACTTACAGCTAATTCCATAGGAAAAGTAGTATTGTCTTTTCTTTTACCAACCACTTCTCTTCCTATCCCAATAATCTTAGCCTTTCCAGTTTTGATATAGGAACTAAGATAACCATCATGTTCACTATGATAAGGTTCTGGCATAAGTATCATGACATTTTTCCCAATTACTTCTTGCTTATTGTATTTAAATATATTTTCTGCTGCTGGATTAAAAACCTCTATAATTCCTTTATGATTAATGGTGATAATACCATTTATTGCTGCATTTACAATAGCTCTCGTCTGTTCTTTGTTTTCTTTTAATTCAGAAAGTCGTTGCCGAATATAATCAACCAATAAAATAGTAAACAATAGACCAATAAATAACAATCCATATGGATACCAACTACGATAAACGTATTCATTAGTTGGGTAAGCAATTAATTTCCAAGTACGTCCAGCTACTTCAAAAGTTTTTTCGTATTTTAGGTTATTATGACTTAAAGATTTATTCATAGATTTACGAAAATGAAGTAATTGTTCTTCTGTACCTAACTGTTCATAAAGCCAAATATCAGCTTTTATATTAGTATTTTTGGCATATTCAAGAGATTTTTCCAAAATATCACCAATTCGATAAACTCCAAGCACAAAACCCTTTAAATTTGTACATATTTTAACTTCAGTTTCATATACTGGTACAAAAACCAAAAAACCAAATTTACTTCTATTTTCTTGGACTAAAGTTATTCTGGAAGTAGCTAATATTGAACTAGTTTCACAAGATTGCATAAGAGTTGCTAGACGTTTAGTATCAGAAGCTAAATCAAACCCAAGTGCAGCCTCATTTCCTTTATATGGCTCTATATAAAAAACAGGGAAATATTTTGCTCGTTTAGCAGCAGTAATCATTTTGCCTTGTTGTTGACGTTCTGTAATAGAAAAAGATAAAAAACCATCTTTGTGTGCTGCTGTTTCATATTCTGTTCTTTGTTCAGCAGTTACTTTTGGAATCCATTCTAATGCCTGGATATTTTTATAATTAGCAAGTTTATCTTTAGTGAATATTTGAAACTCTTTGCGATTCACAAATTCTGATGCATCATACAATCCTTTAACTCCTAATAAGACTTCAATAGATAAATCAAGTTCTCGTTTTAAATATATCAATTGATTGTCCATTAATCCATCAAATTCCATTTGAAAATCTTGCCATTCCCAATTGCGTGTGAAGACAAAAGCAGAAACAGAAATCATTACACCAATTATAAAGGTAATTAACGGAGTATTTATTTTCATACAATTCTATATAGGATTTATTTTTTACATATTCAAATACATCAGAATATAATTATAACTTATAAGAGATTAAATTTTATAAAAATTATGTTTAGTTAACCATAACTTATAGTTTTAGTCAATAATTGATATAAATCATTTTCAAATACTTACAATTATTGAATAGACATCTTTCCTACATATAAAGATATAGCAATTCTTAATTATGAATGCTGAATTTTTAATTAAATTCAAAATAAATATCAATTACTTGCTGTAGTTTATCCAATCGAAAAATGCTATAAAACAATCAAGACTGCTTTTTATGAATTACAGGTTTTGAAAGCTGAACAAATTTAAATATTATTTATACCACTTTGCGTAACTTCAGTTTATAATAACAACGCAACCCAATAATTGAGTCACGTTGCAATTAACAACTAATTTTAATAACCGCCTTTACGCTTACTTTCTGGTAAACCAGCAACTTTACCAGCCTGCTTAGAAGGACCAGCTGGGAATAATTCATAGATAGTCTTAGTATCCACCTTTTTATCATCCCACTTAGTTTGCATAACCTTGGTTAACTTACGCATATTTGGCTGATTACCAGCATTGTTGACATATTCATCACGCAAATAATTAACAACATCCCAATGCCGTTGAGTCATTTCTTCGATGCCCTCACCAGTTGCAATAGCTTTGGCAACATCTTCACTCCAATCATCTATTTCAACTAAATAACCGTTAGCATCAGATTCTACTGTGTTACCATTAATTTCATATGCCATATTTATACCCTAATGTTTGTATTAATTTTAATGTAAAGAACTTCCCAAACTATAATAACTTCGCATTTTAAGCTTTCAAGTTTATAAATTTTTATCCTTTGTATAAAATAACGTAAATACACGAAATATAAAGTATTTAGAAAGTTTAATTTGAATGGAAATTGTACTTAGTTTAAAATTTAAAATCAACCCTAAATTGAGTTAACTAATGTCACAACAATTCTTCTATAAAGCAATGGATAACAATGGTCATGTTGTTCAAGGCCAATTAAGTGCTGATAATATTAATGATTTAGAGGCTCGTTTGGAACGAATGGAATTGGACTTAATCCATTACCATACCAAAAAAACTCGTAATTATCGAGTTGGTAAAGTTACTCGCCAAGAATTAATTACCTTTACTTTTTATATGGAAAACTTAACTAGAGCTGGAGTTCCTTTAATAGAAGGTTTAGAAGATTTACGAGATAGTTTGCCACAATCACGATTCCGAGAAATAATCTCTAGTTTAATAGAAAGTATTGAAGGAGGTGCTAAATTATCTGATGCTATGGCTAATTTTCCAGAAACATTTGATCAAGTGTTTACCAGTTTAATTAATGCAGGTGAAGAAAGTGGTAATTTAAGTGCTGTGTTTAAACATTTGACGGATTCCTTAAAATGGAATGATGAAATGATAGCCAAAACCAAAAAATTGCTTATGTATCCAGCTTTTATGGGAACAGTTATTATTGGAGTACTATTTTTCTTAATGATTTATCTAGTTCCACAATTGATTAGTTTTGTAAAAAGTGTTGGTGGTGAATTACCATTTCATACCAAAATTTTATTATATATTTCTGATATATTTGTTAATTATTGGTACGTTATTTTAATAACACCAGTCATAATATTTTTAGTAATCAAAGCCGTAATGAAAGTAAGTCCTAGTTTTTGTTTTGTAATTGATCGTTTTAAATTAAAAGTTTGGATAATTGGTCCAATAATGCAAAAAATGATTCTAGCTAGATTTGCTACTTTCTTTGCATTATTATATAGTTCTGGCATTACAGTATTAGATAGTTTAGATATTACCAAAAAATTAGCCAATAATTTAGTAATTGAAGATGCTTTGCAGCAAGTCAGAAATAATGTATCAGAGGGGATCAGCATTAGTGAAAGTTTTGAGAAAACTCATTTATTCCCACCTTTAATATTACGCATGGTAACTATTGGCGAAGCAACTGGAGAATTAGATAGTTCGTTATTAAATGTAAGCTATTTTTATGATCGTGAAGTGAAAGATTCTATAGATAAAATGCAAACTATTATAGAACCAATGATGACTGTAATTTTAGGATTATTATTGGGTTGGGTCATAATGTCAGTATTAGGACCTATTTATGACTCTGTCGCTGGATTTGAACAATCTTAAAATATGGATAGTACCAGTAAGATATTATTAATGCAACGTAATCTAACATTGTAATCATTTTATACTGGTTCTGCTATATACGGATTTACTAAAAAACTTTGGAGTGGCAAAATGAAAATTTATTCTCCTCGTATTACTAACTTTTCTTGGGGACATATAAAAATAGAAGGCAACCAACA
>JQIA01001676.1_pt1 | contig 11893 bp, 1 predicted proteins | sample 811431 | NCBI WGS metagenome assembly JQIA01 (sample SAMN02998118, study PRJNA258478) | marine sediment metagenome | biome: marine; feature: seafloor; material: sediment; isolation source: oil-polluted sediment collected from 3 locations (0.5 km, 0.7 km and 0.9 km)... | place: USA: Gulf of Mexico ... | reverse complement strand
TTTCTTCAAATTTATGAACTCTCACCTAACGCGGGTCTACTCGACTCCGGCTTGCATCTCCATGTCTCGCAGCGAAAGTTTTGCACTCCTGAAAAATTAGCTTAATGACATTGAACGTAGGAGGGGATATGTAATGATGCAGTAAGCAATATCAGTGATAGATAAATATTATATCTTTGTATAACATAGTATTATAAGTAAACTTATGTGGTGTAAATATTATTGACTTTAAATTTTTAAGGGTATATTATAAGGTTTATTGACCATTTTATTTTGTCATTAAAACGTTTATAAATTATAGATACATGTTTTAAGCAAGTGGTAGGACTAAAAACCAAGTAAACGACCAATTTATTTGGGAAAAATAATAATAAGATATTTCCATATAGCTTTGGCCAGATGTGGCTGCTAAATATATTTTTTAGGAGTTTTAAATTATGTTTTTTATAAATAGTAGGATGAGGAGTAGTAAGACAAAACTTTTGCAGTCTTTTGCTTGGATAGGGTTGTTAATAGTTTTAGGTGGTTGGCAGTCTTTGGCATGGGCAGAGACTGATTGTAATGCTGTTACTGAGATTCCTACAGAACAGTGCGAAGCTTTAGTTGCTCTTTATGATAGTACGGATGGGGATAATTGGAAAGATAAAACTGATTGGAAACAAACTAATACGCCTTGTAGTTGGAAAGGTATTGTATGTAGCGATGGACAAGTGACAGAAATTAACCTTTTTCAAAATAGATTGAAAGGTAATTTACCGGATTTAAGCAATCTGACTAATCTACAGAAGCTTCATTTGTTACGTAATCAATTATCTGGTGATATTCCCGACTTGAGTAGTTTGACCGTTTTAACATATCTTAACCTTGGTGATAACCAATTAAGCGGCAGTGTTCCTGATTTAAGCAATTTAACTGCATTAAAAACTTTTTATGTGCATTCCAACCAACTAACTAACCTTCCTGATTTGAGAAATTTAACCGCTTTACAGAGTTTTGGTGCGTATTCAAATGAACTAAATGGTCATATACCAAATTTCATAAATCTACCAGCTTTACGCTCACTCTCATTAGGTAATAATAAGTTAAGTGGTACCATTCCAGATTTAAGTGCATTGACAAATTTGCAAACTCTTGAATTAAACATTAACCAATTGACTGGAAATATTCCGAATTTAAGTGCTTTGACAAATTTGTCTAAACTTGATTTAGGCAAAAATCAATTAACGGGAAATATTCCAGACTTAAGTAATTTAACTGCTTTGCGAATACTTAAATTACACAATAACCAATTAACTGGCAGTATTCCAACACTAAATTCTTTAGTGGTTTTGGTAGACCTAGACTTGAGTTTTAATAAACTTACTGGCAGTATTCCTGATTTTAGTACACTGACTACTTTACAGAATCTTTACTTGCATCACAATCAACTAAGTGGCAATGTTCCCGATTTGAGTTCTTTGACTGCTTTGAAATCTTTTTCTTTGGCTAACGACACGTTGGATATAGTCGGACTATATAATGAGGGAAGTTTGTTAGGCGGGAGACCAGATGCTGCTTGGTATAGAAACGGTGATGGTTATTTCGTTACCAAAGATGACGCTTTTTCAACGTATAATAATTCTGGAAATGCGGTATATAAAGAAGATTCATATTTTGTATTTCAACATACTGCTAATATTTCAAAATCAGATACAATCGCAGTAACTTTCGCAGGAAGTGCTAGCGGTAGTACGAACTTGGTTGGGATTGATATTTTGCTTTCTACTGAAGGAAACAATTGGACATTACTTGGTACAACACCGCAGAAAAATTGGCTTGGATACGGTGCTTTTACTGTAATTGGCAACCCAAATATTCAAGGAAGTGAATTATATGTAAAAGTTAGTCCAAATTCGCAAGTTACAGGTGCAATGGTTTACTTAGAAAAAGTAAATGTGGATATTTCACCTTCTCTATGCGTTACACAATCTGAAATTCCGCAAGCACAATGTGAAACCCTTGTTGCTCTTTATGATAGTACTGATGGAGAGAATTGGACTGATAATACTGGTTGGAAAGAGACTGATACGCCTTGTAGTTGGTTTGGTGTTACTTGTGCCGACAACACAATAACTCGGATTGATGTACGTGAAAATAACTTAGTTGGTACTCTACCATCATTAAGTGCGTTGCCGGATTTAACCTATCTTTATCTATTCGATAATCAACTGAGTGGCTCGATTCCAGATTTAAATACTTTGACTGAATTGGTATACTTGCGGCTACATACCAATCAACTCACTGGTACTATTCCCAATTTGAGTAGCCTGACAAATTTGCAGGTGCTATATCTGGCGAAGAACAAATTGACTGGCACAATTCCAAATTTAAGTACCATGACCAAGTTGCAGACACTTTATCTCCATGAAAATCAATTAACTGGTTCTATCCCAGATTTAAGTATTCTGACTCAGTTGGAATATATTTATCTGTATGCAAACCAACTGAGTGGTGCTATACCGGACTTGAGTGCTTTAACGCAATTAAAACGCCTTCATCTCTATAAAAATGCTCTGACTGGTACTATTCCTAATTTGAGTTCTTTGACTCAATTAGAATTTTTAACTTTTGGGACGAATCAACTTACTGGCACAATTCCCAATTTGAGTACTCTGACCAAGTTGATTTATTTGTCGTTTGCTGCGAACCAACTGAGCGGTACTATTCCTAATGAGGTGAGTACACTCACAAATTTACAAGTGCTTACTCTTCATGATAATGAATTCACCGGGCTAATTCCTGACTTGAGTGGCTTGACCAAGTTGACAGACTTACGTTTGTCTAAAAACCAACTCACCGGGCCAATTCCTGATGTAAGTGAAGCTACAAATTTACAGTATTTATATTTACATAATAATAATCTTTATGGAGAAGTCCCTAGTTGGATTAGTTCACTTACCCAATTAATACGGCTGTATCTCAATAATAATGAATTTAGTGGACCAGTCCCAGATTTAAGTGCATTGACTAGTTTGGAATATTTTACTGTTTATAACACAGAACTTTGTAAAAATTCTGCTACTAATTATGGTGATTGGACAGATACAGTACAAGTACTTCCAATCTGTGGCAATCCAGCCATCACCTTAACCAGCCCTATACACAGCACAACAGATATTCCAATCTCTGGACAAACCTTTACTTGGAATCATGATTCAGAAGCTTCTGCACATCGCATTGTTATCAGTACGCAAGCTGATTTTTCTAATTTTACTGATACTTTTTACGGTGGTGATGGTATTTATTGCAATGATACAACGACTTGTGTCACACAAGACTTTTTAACCACAGCTTCCCAAACCTATACTACGACTAACTTGTCCGAAAATACAACTTATTATTGGAAAGTTAGGGCAAGTAGAAATCCTACATTTTGGTCAGAAATTCGTTCATTTACCACTGGTGATGCACCTAAAACTGGTTGCAATGGCAACATCCAACTCTCTGATAATTTATGTGATGGCTTAACACTTTACATGCCATTTGATGGAAATGCCAAAGATGAAAGTGGTAATGGTAATGATGGCACAGTCAATGGGGCAACGTTAACAACGGATCGGTTTAACAATACGAATGGTGCTTACAGTTTGAATGGAGAAGATTCATATTTAAAAGCACAAGATGCACCTTTGCTTGATCTTACTGAGAATTTTACAATATCAGCATGGGTAAAAAAAACTGGACTTTGGTCGTCACAAACACATCCGGTTATTGTGGTAAAAAATCCTATTAACAGAGCTTATCTTTTATGGGTTAACCACGACAATGTTGGAGCTGATAATGCTGATTTTTCTATTCGTGTAAATATAAATGGACCATTTTATACAACTAGAAGTGGCGTTATTCCTGAAATGGATACTTGGTATTTTGTAACTGGCATACGGAAAGATAATAGTTTAGAAATTTACATAAATGGTGAATTACGAAACACAACTATTATTCCTGACTTGCCTATCAGTATAACTGAGGATTCCCTCAATATTGGTGGTCGTCTAACAACTCATAGCTTCAATGGACTTATTGACGATGTAACTATCCACAACCGTGCCCTCACTGCGTCTGAAATCCAATCTCATTATGATTCAAGCAAACCTGCCACAACCGGTTGTAACGGCAATACCCAACTCCCTGATAATTTATGTGAAGGTTTAGTTGCCTATTATCCACTAGATAGTAATCCAAATGATGCTAGTGGTAATGGTAATGATGGCACTGAATACAATGTTAATTATACTGATGGTGTAATTGGAAAAGCTGTGAGTTTAGACGGTACTGGATATATCCGTAAAGAGAACTTTAATTTTACTACTCAAGATTTTTCTGTTGCAACATGGATGAAGGCAAGTAGTCTACCAGATTATTATAGACATTTATTTGCTATTCATTCTGGTGGTGGAGGTACTGGACATGGAGATAAAGCTATTCATCTCTACCATCATAGGAGTGGTAATGCCATTAGGGGTATTTTGACAACAGAAGATGGACGAGGTCTTGGTAATGATGCTAATCATGTAACGGCAACCATAGAAACGAATATACAAGAAAATCAATGGTATCACATTGCCTTTGTTCGTCAGTCTATTACTGGTTTACAAAAACTTTACGTTGATGGTGTAAATGTCAACACGATCACAGAAAGAAATGTTGATAAGCAATTTTTTGTAGAAAATGGTTTCTTAGAGATTGGAGCCCCAAATTATTATCAAGGTGGTTGGACAACTAATAGCAGAGATACTGCGAAATGGCAAGGCTTACTTGATGAAATGTATCTTTACAATCGTACTTTATCGGATGCCGAAATCCAGAGCCTTTACAATGTCTACAGTCCAATTACAATGCTAGAAGACGCTGAAGATGGCGACACAACTGGCTGGACTATTTCAGGTGAAAAAGAAGGCGGAGCAGCTTTTTCAAATGTCTTTGATGATGAAAGAAACAGTAAAGTAATTGAATTTACAGGTGATCCAAGATCAGGTTATAAACTTGTTAAAACTGATAGCACCCCACTGAGTACCACTAATTTCATTGCTCGTTGGAATATAAAGATAATGGATGGTGACACAGAAAGTCCCTTTGTGAGTGGTTTATTTTGGCGTGTAAAAACAACTGGTTCTGTTGTTTACTTGGAATATCGTAGCAATAGAGTGCCTTTGGGATGTCATCTTAATAGTAGTGGTGCTTATGCTATTTGTAACTTAGGTAATGGTTTACGAGATGGCACATGGCATACTATTACCCGCGATTTAGAAGCTGATTTAAAAACTGTAGCTCCTGAACTTGAAATACTAGAAGTTGATCACCTCCAAGTAAATATGGCAGGACGTATTGACGATATTCAATTGCTGAATCAAAATGCCGTAAATTTCCATGCCATAAGCGGAACAATCACCAAAGATAATCAACCTGTCAGTGGTAAATCTTTATCTAACACTGGGGCTGATTGTCAATTATCTGATAGTCAAGGTAATTTTACTTGTTCTATACCAGAAGGTTGGTATGGCTCACTTACACCCAAAAATACCAATGAACATTATTTTACTCCATTAACTCGTGCTTATAGTAAAATATCCGAAGATATAATTGAACAAGATTTTACTATTAGATTAATTGCAGATGGTTTAGAAGATGCTGAGGATGGTGAAATAGATGGTTGGAGTATCTCTGCTAACCCAAGTGGTGATTCTGCATTTGCAAACGTTGTCGATAACAACAAAGATAGCCGAGTGATAGAATTTACTGGTAATTCACGCTCCACTTATCAATTTGTATTTCCTGATGGCACTCCATTGAGTATCAATAGATTTGTTGCTCGCTGGGATATAAATATGGCAACCGGATTTGGCACAGTTTTCTGGCGAGTTAAAACAACTGGTTCAGTCACCTATATGGAATATCGCATGAATACCCCATTAGGTTGTCATCTCAGTAGCCAGTCAACTTATGCTATTTGTGGGACTGGCGATAATATGCAAGAAAATACTTGGTATACCATCACTCGGGATATTAAAGCTGATTTAAAAACTCTTGCACCAAATATTGAATTGCAATCAGTTGAATATATGCTAGTTCACACTGCTGGGAGTGTTGATAATGTTAAATTGCTAGAAGAAATGCCAATTGATGCAATGCTAGAAGACGCTGAAGATGGCGACACAAATAGTTGGTTTATTTACGATGAAAAAACTGACGGTGGTGCTACATTAGCCAATATCTTTGATAATGATAAAAATAGTCAAGTAATAGAATTAGCTGGCAACTCTTTTTCTGGCTATAAACTATCATTTGATAATAGTACTAATTCCATTGCTCGCTGGAGTATGAAATCTGATACACAAGGTGGACATACAATCGCTTGGAATGTCAAAACTAACGGTAGTGTGGAATATATACAATACCGTAGTGATAAACCATTAGGTTGCCATGTAGGTGCAAATGCAGTATATCTGACTTGTGGACTTAGTGATACCATGCGAGACGGTGATTGGCATACCATTACTCGTGATTTAGAAGCAGATTTGAAAGCCGCAGCCCCAGAACTTGAATTGCAAGAAGTTGTAGAACTTCGGATTCGCATGGCTGGACGTTTAGATGATATTCAACTATTACATCGTGATAATGTTACTTTCCATACCATTAGTGGTAAATTTGTCAACGTAAATGATAAAGGATTAACTGGTAAATCAATAGCAAATAGCGGTGCAGATTGCCAAGATTCCGATAGTGAAGGTAATTATCAATGCACAGTTCCAGAAGGTTGGTTCGGTACTCTTACACCAGATGTTACGGCAATTCATTTCTTTACTCCTATAACTCTTGACTATAGCAATGTTTCAGCTAATATCACTGAGCAAGATTTCACTCGCCAAACTATTTATCATGGCTTACTTGGTTATTGGAATTTTGATAATTGTGATGCCTCCGATAACAGCGGTAATGGCTTTGACGGAATTGTCCACAGTGAACCAAATTGTGTTGACGGTGTGAGAGGTAAAGGTTTCAAATTTGATGGCACTGATGATTTTATCGAAATCAATGGTGGTGAAGTCTTATCTAATCCTGTTATTACAACTGCTGCTTGGGTTTATAAAACTGCTGACGTTAAAGGTAGAGTTCTCGAAAAGATTGATAACCTTTATCGTAATGGTGATAATTATATATTAGGTGTTCGTGGTGGTATAACAGAAAATAGAAATAATGGTCAAGATTTAAGTATTTATTCTGAACTAGGCGATGAATATAATGACCAATGGATTCATACAACATTTGTTTTAACCACAAAAGATATATCTGTTTATATTAATGGTGAATTTAAAACCAAAAAAGATTTACCAGAAGGTTTTGTACCTTATATGGGAAATGCACCACTACAAATAGGTGGCACGCCACTTTCCGATCATGGCGGTAAAATGAATGCATTCTTCAACAGCATAATTGATGAAGTGTATGTTTATAACCGTGCATTAAGTGATGCTGAAATTCTGCAATTGGCAAATCCAAATCGTGTGGTTGCTCATTACTGCTTTGATGATCCAGATAATCTAGCTAATGATTGTGGTGGTAATGGATTACACGGAATATTAAACAATCATACTGATGAATATCAAGCTGGTTTGGCAGATGGCAACGCTATTGAAGTAGATGGTGTCGATGATTGGATGAATATTGGAACGGTTAAACCAAATTTCATGCGACAAGCATTTACCATTGCAACTCGTTTCAAAACCCATGATATAGAAAAAGCAAGGCAAGTAATTATTTGGTTTAGAGACGATCATCCAAGTATCGGCATAGGCAATGGTAATGTTTATTTTGGTTTCCGTTCAAGTGGCAATGGTTTACCTCGTCCTTTAACTGATGTAATTTTAGAATCGCATACTCCACATGCAACTGATTGGAATTGTGCGGTTTATACTTACGATGCTAGTGATGAACGAATTATGCGAGCCTATCTAAATGGAGTCCAAGTACAAGAAAGAACTTTGGAAAGCGATTATATGCCAAGTTACTCATATGCCAGAATCGGGCTTGATGATAATGGTGCTAGACGTTTCCAAGGTTTAATTGATGATGTACAAATTCATAACCGAGCTTGGACTGAAGAAGAAATTGCCGATTATCAAAGTCTTTGTCCTCCAATGGAAATTACATCTGAATTAGTATTAGAAGATGCTGAAGATGGTGATACTCAAGATTGGAGTTTTTACTCAGGTGAAGGCGAAATAACAAATACGGTTGACGAAACTGGTAATAATGTTATTGAATTTACCAAACCAGCGGCTTATACCATTAATAAAATTGATGGTAAATCACTGCAAGTATTTAACAAACCCATTGTCCAATTCCGTACAAAAGGTAGTTTTGGTACAACTTATTGGTACACACCTTATAAAGTTGCACAAGTTACTTCGGCACGTTTAGGATGTCATTTTCAATCGCAATGGAATGAAACTTTCTGTGGTATTGATGTGGGAATTAGAGATGGTGAATGGCATACCGTTACTCGTGATGTAGCTGCTGATTTACATGAAGTTTTTCCTGATGCAGACATGTCAGCAATAACAAGGCTGTCTATTCGATCTAGTGGTCAAATTGATGACATCAAGTTTATTAGCCGTGATGCTATTAATTTTTATACTATTAGTGGCAATATAGCTCTTGATGGTAATGCTCTCAGTGGTGTTAAATTAACTGGTGGTGGTAATTGTCAACCATCTGATGATAATGGTAATTTCCAATGCTCCGTACCTCAAGATTGGTTTGGTAGTTTAGTTCCAAAAAAAGAAGACTATATATTTGAACCGTTTTCGCTAGTTTATGAAAATATAGCAAGCGACCAAACAGCAAATATTATTGCTAAACCAATACCTACCAGTGAAGATGAACCTGTATTACATTGGACTCGTGACATGCACCCAATCACTGGAAATGGAGCGGTAAAACTGCCTAATTGGTTTGAAGATTATGTAGATGATGAATATACAGTAACAATATCTGCCACTCCAACTGCTAGTAAAGCTAATAATTATTTATTCTATGTTAGCCAAGCATATATTGCAACAGATAAAGACTATCCAAGTATCAAACTTGATACAGAAAATAGAGTGCAATTTAAGATGGCTGATGAAGTCATAACTAGCGAACCGATACCATTAAATGAAACTATCCAAGTTGCAATTACATGGAATGGCGCTGATTTTACGGGTTATGTTAATGGTAAAGTAATTGGTAGTTTATCCATTGAAAACTATAAATACGGCTCTCTAACTCTTATCGGCTGGAATGCAAATACTGGTGATGCGTTTGAGGGTACTATTCACGAAGTAAAAATCTACAAAAAGGCTATAACTTTCTTATGTAGCGATGTTGAAGAAATTCCATTTAGCCAATGTCAAACTTTAGTTGACCTTTATGAAAATACTGATGGTGATAACTGGGCTAACAAAGATGGTTGGAATGTTAGCAATACACCTTGTAGTTGGTATGGAGTAGAATGTACTGATGGAAACCTCACCAAAATTTCACTTGAAAATAATAGTCTAAATGGAACTATCCCTGATTTAAGTAATTTAACTGAATTGATGGATTTAAGGCTCTTTTCTAATGAGTTAACCGGTAATATACCAGAGTTAAATGCACTTACTAAGTTGGAAATACTCTTCCTTAATGATAATCAACTTAATGATACTATCCCTCAGTTAGATAATCTCACTGCATTGCAAAGAGTTTATTTATCTCATAATCAGTTATCAGGTTCTATTCCTGAATTAAATACACTAACTCAATTGCAACAAATTGATGTTTTAGGTAATAAACTAACCGGAGCAATTCCTGACTTAAGTAGTTTGACAGCATTAACTAATATTGGACTTATCGGCAACTTAGTTTGCCAAGATACCAATGTTGACTATGCAGGACATATTGAAGTTGCAGAATTCCCAATCTGTGGAAATCAATCTCCAATCGCAATTATTGCCGAACCAATTATAGATGGTAATACCGTAAAATTAGATGGTAATAGTTCTAATGATCCAGATCCAGATGGAACGATTGTTACTCATATTTGGACAACTGACGAAAGTCAAATACCAATAATTGGTACTAATCCTACAATTGAGTTTACCGAGGAAGGAGAACATAGCATAACCTTGACTGTTATTGATGATACTGGTTTAACCACCACGATTACAAAAAAAGTCATAGTTGGTGATATTATTGAGCCAGAACCTCCTCAAGAAGGTGAAGAACCTCCAATTGAACCTGATCTTCCACCTGTTGAAGAAATTTCTCTCACTATCAATAAAAGAGGAACTGGTACTGGAATTATTTCACTGAATGGCAGCATTGAATGTACTGAAATATGTGGCAGACATGTAGAAAATTACGATACAAGTACCGAAGTGGAACTACAAGTAGTACCTAGTTCGGATTCAATATTTATTGGTTGGGGCAGAAACTGTGGTAAAACTACAGAACTTATTACAACAGTAACTGTGGATAGAAAATTAAAATGTACCGCATATTTTGACCTTGATCCAACTAAGCAGCATCTCCATCGAGTCAGAGCAATTAAAATTGGTGAAGGTTATGGTGATGTAGTAGTAAAAACTCTAAATAATGTTGTAATAAATACCTGTTCAACTTCAGTTTGTGAAGCCAAATTTTATGCTACTGATACTGAAATTGAATTAACCGCCAGAGATAGAACAAAATCTACTTTTATTGGTTGGGGTGAGGATTGTATTTATGGAGGAGATGACAAAACCATAACTTTAACAATTGATAAATCTATGAATTGTACTGCTCAATTTGATTTAAAACCACCAGAACCAGGTCAACAATTACTAACGGTTAGTATAGGGCCAGATAATATAAGTCCAGTTAGTGGTCATGTAGTAAGTGGTAGTAATATAAATTGTGGTTATGATTGCAAGGAAGTTTACAATCAAGGTAAGGAAGTTAAATTAATAGCTGTTCCAGACCCTCATTCTTATTTTGTCAAATGGGAAGATGATTGTGAAGGTACTTTTAAAGGAATTAAAATTACAATGGATTCGGATAAAACTTGTAAAGCCATTTTTGGTAGTAATTCTGATTTAAATACCGACCTTATAGTTGAAGAATTTATAGATGTTGGGGAATTGGTTAATCAAAATGGAGAAGATTATAGGATGAATGATGTCTTCCCATCGATTTACAATGAAACCTGCTATCAAGAAGCTTATCGTTTGGCAGAAAATGCTATGCAAGCTGTTGAAGAACAGTATATTATTAGTAAGTTAGCTGCTGAAGAAGATCCTAGTGCTTCAATTATTTATTGGCCAGAACATTTTAAAGTAGTGGAAAAATGGTTCACTCCTTCACCAAGTTATTTTTGTACTAATGATATTAGAATTATGAGTGGTAAAGAATTAATAGGTGGTGAGTATGTTGAAGGTGATTTTATTCAGGTTAATGTGGAACTTAAGAATGTAGACCAAGAATATGAAAATGTATCAATTTTGGTGTATTATGATGAAGAGCCTATAATCACTCCTGCTTCAACCAGAGCTCGCTGTTGTCGTCGTAAATGTAGACATAGAAGGTGGAGACCTCGGTGGTGGAGATAGTTGATGTCAGTAGTAAGGTTGGTAAGTCTTATCTCGTTCCCAACGTCTCGTTGGGAACGAGAATATAAGTTAAGAGAATAAGGTTTTGGGAGTCCAAAGCAAAGCTTTGTAAGTATTAAATTTATAAGTCAGTAATATCAAAGCTTCGCTTTGGACTCCAATAATTTTTTCTTAACTTAACCCAAGTTGCTACCTATAAAAGTTAGGTGATACAATATCATTCAAATTTTTTTTCATATAAATTTCCA
>JQIA01001675.1_pt1 | contig 11898 bp, 13 predicted proteins | sample 811431 | NCBI WGS metagenome assembly JQIA01 (sample SAMN02998118, study PRJNA258478) | marine sediment metagenome | biome: marine; feature: seafloor; material: sediment; isolation source: oil-polluted sediment collected from 3 locations (0.5 km, 0.7 km and 0.9 km)... | place: USA: Gulf of Mexico ... | reverse complement strand
CCGCCACCCATGATCCCAGAACCGATAACTGCAGCCTTAGTGATCTTTCTACTCATAATTCCCTCCTGTGTAATAAATAATTACTATGAACTATATAATAAATGAACGTCCATTATAAATATGAATGGTCATTCAATTTACAACAAAACAAACCCCTATGTAACCACCAATCTTCTATTTTGTCAAGCAAAATTAAAAACACGTTAAAAACCGAGGTATATTATAGCTATACATAGCCCCTTTATACGTCTAAACTACTTATTTTTAACAAATAATAAATAACGTACACTAACAATATAAATGGGTAAATGAATACACATTCACAAACATACCATAAGGTATTTAATATAATTTTGACTATGCGACATTAACTCCAAGGCATTCTTTTACATCAAAATACCACTCTCATTTTATTGATAAGGTAAAACATAATTGAGACTACCTGAAAAAGCCAAATCACAATTAAATACTTGTAAAGGCAAGTTAATTTTGATATCAGTATTCCTTTATTTTGACATGTTGCCTAATGGGCAAACATTTTTGGTTTTATATTTTCAGGGTGGTTTCAATCATATATTGAAACCGTGAAGCTTAGGTAACTGTGTCATCCTTTGAACTCATTACCTGGAAAGTTATGAGGGAGAATTCATGAATTTAATAGATACCGGTGAGAAGTCCACGCCAGCTTTAGACCTCAACTCTGTTGTTGAGTCAATCATAAATACTCAAAAAGATTCAGGTGAGATACCTTGGTGTGAAGAACAAAAAACAGATCCATGGGATCTTGTTGAGTCAATAATGGGCCTTACCATCGGTGGAAAAATCAAAGAAGCCAGAAAAGCTTTTGACTGGATGATCGAGAACCAGTTAAGTGACGGCAGTTGGTATGCCTCTTATATAAATGGTGAGCCGGATGACAAAACACATGACACAAACATGTCATCTTATATCGCAGCAGGTGCTTATCACCACTATCTCATCACACAGGATATAGAATTTTTACGTAAATTGTGGCTCCCGGTTAAACGTGGTATCGACTTCGCTTTGAGCCTGCAGGCACCCGGAGGCGAAATTCATTGGGCGAAAAGTCCTGAAGGTGTTGTAGACCCCATGGCTCTTTTAACAGGATCAAGCTCAATTTTTTTCAGTACTAAATGTGCACTGGCAATCGCTGAGGTCCTGGGTGAAGAAATGCCACACTGGAAAGCGTCAATGTTTAAAATCCGTGAGTCGATTGAAACCAGACCTCACTGCTTCAATATATCAAAATCAAGATTCTCAATGGACTGGTTCTACCCTGTTTTATCCGGTGCTCTAACCGGTGAAAAAGCAAAACAACGAATTGACAAATACTGGAAAAAATTCATTGTTGAAGGACAAGGCGTCAGATGTGTTTCGGATGAGCCCTGGGTGACAATTGCCGAATCGGCTGAGTTCGTACTAGCTCTTGCAGCAATGGGCAACATGAAACTTGCAAAAATTATTTTTGGATGGATTCAAGACCGTCGATACGAAGATGGCTCCTACTGGTGCGGGTTTACATTCCCTGACATGGTTATCTGGCCAGAAGACAAACTAACATGGACTAATGGTGTCATCCTAATGGCAGCCGACACATTATTCAACCTTACTCCGGCAAGCAATTTTTTTAACCACAACTTCTGGGAGAACTCTAACGTTTTAAGCCTGTAAACAGGCTCTAACCAGAGGTCCAATTATGAAAAAAGACCATCGGCCCTATTATTTAAAACGCTTATATCAGAATTTCCAAAAATTCTATGCAAACCGTTATTTACGCCCTCAATTTGATTCTATGGGTAAAGGTGGAGCGTTTATGAAGCCATGGAATATTGAATTATTTGGCGGCCCAATTAAATTAGGTTCATACCCTACTGTTATTGCAGCACCCGATAGAAAAATTCGATTAACCATCTGGGCCAGTGCTGAAAACATTAAAGGGATAGTCATCGGAGACTATTGCCTGATATGTCCGGGAGTGAGAATCGCCGCGGCTACTGAAATAACCATCGGCAACAGCTGTATGATAGCAAGCGGTGCTTACCTGACTGATTCAGACTGGCACGACATATACGATCGCAGCCTTCCGATAGGCGCTTCCACACCAATCATCTTAAAAGACAATGTTTGGATAGGCGATAGTGCTATTGTCTGCAAAGGTGTTACAATTGGAGAAAATAGTATTATTGGCGCTGGATCAATCGTCGTTTCAGATATACCTGCAAACGCTATTGCCGTTGGTAATCCAGCAAAAGTTGTAAAAATGCTCGACCCTGAAAAAAAAATAACGTCGCGGGAAGAGTGGCTTTCCAACCCACGAAAACTGGCACGTGAATTTGATATAATGGATAGACACCAACTCAACGGAAACACAGTTATAGGCTGGTTTCGTTCATTCTTTTTCCCAAAACCGGGAGATTAATCTCCGATTTTAAGCAACAGGCAGAACTAATGACTATTGAAAACGATCTTGTCTTAATTTATATCGAGGATGAACCCTCGACCTTTGCAAGAGTTGAATCTATCGCCGCAGATGTAAAAAAAGACTGGTTTGTCTTAAACCTTCTGCTTTTACAGACTCCCCTTCAGAATGTTTCGTGGATCCTCAAAGATATTTACATTGAGGGTGAAGAATTCACCATGGACGGAACCAGAATACGAATAGAAAAAGTAGTTAACCCTGAAAAGAAAAAAAACAGCTCCAAGGACCCACAAGAGCAAGAGGGAAATGCAAAAGTTATTTCCCTTGCCAGTAGAAAAAAGTAATCCCAAAGATTAAATAACCATATGTCCAAAAAACAAAAAATAGTTATTTCAGCATCTCGCAGAACAGACATCCCGGCATTCTACATGAATTGGTTCATGGAACAAATCAAAGCCGGAAGGTTTGAGGTAATTAATCCATTTAATCGTAAAGTTTACCACGTCCCCGCCTCACCTGAAAAAGTAAGCACCATCGTTTTCTGGTCCAAAAATTATGATGTTTTTATTAAAAGTCAATACTGGAAGATATTAAAAAAAATGGGCTACAATATTTTTTTCAACTTCACGATCAACAGCCCCGACATTGTATTGGAACCAAACTTACCAGACTTAGAAAAAAGATTAGAACAAGTCCGGTTTCTATCAAATGAATTTGGCAGTGATAGTATTAACTGGCGATTTGACCCACTTATCCATTATCAAAAAAACAACATTAATAACAACCCGCTTTCTCAGTTCAAAAAAACAGCTGAAACCATTTCAGAATTGGGGGTTAAACGTTGTATAACAAGCTTTGTTGATATGTATGGAAAGGTTAAAAAACGTTGCGATGAAATTTCTGATTTTAAATTTCTACAATTAACAGAGGTTGAACAGGTAATTCTCTTATTACAAATGGACGATGAGCTTAAACAATATAAAATGACCCTAAATCTCTGCTGCGAAAAAAAACTTTTTGAATTATTGCCGAAACATTCTTCAATCAGCCAAGGCTCATGCATCGACAATAACTTACTAAAAGAGCTCTTCGGAGACAATCTTTCACTCGCAAGCGATACCGGGCAAAGAAAAGAGATGGGATGTAAATGTAAAAAATCCTATGACATCGGCTCATATTCTTTACAGCCTTGTTATCATAATTGCATATACTGTTATGCGAATCCTGAAACAAATGAAAACAGGAGTAACAATATTGAAAATTAAACCCCTGAAAATTGGCAATGTCACAATTGAGACGCCAACAATAATGGCCCCGCTGGCTGGAATAACAAACCTGCCGTTCAGACTGCTTGTAAAAGAAGCCGGTTGCGGGCTTGTATGCTCTGAAATGATAAGCTCTAATGGCCTTGTCTACGATTCATACAAAACAAAAAGAATGATTGAATCGCATGGAAGCGAAAAGCCTCTTTCTATACAACTATTCGGCTCAAATCCTGAAATTATGGCAAAAGCTGCGATTGAACTTGAGTCGTGCGGTGCGGATATTATTGATATCAACTTTGGCTGTTCTGTAAGAAAGGTAACAAAAACATTTTCAGGGTCAGCTTTGATGAAAGATCCTGAAAATGCCACTGCTGTTATTTCAGCGGTTCGTAACGCAATCAGCATTCCATTGACGATAAAGATTCGCTCAGGTTGGGACCCATCTGGAGATCAGGCGTTTGAAATTGCGAAAATCGCCGAGGATAATGGCGTTAATGCCATCACTCTCCATCCAAGAACTGCAGTGCAGGCTTTTAGAGGAAAGTCAGATTGGACCCTAATTAAAAAATTAAAAGAACTCTTAAAAATTCCTGTTATTGGCAATGGAGATATTAAAACGCCTGAAGATGCAATCAAAATGTTTGATGAAACAGGATGTGACGGGGTAATGATCGGGCGTGCAGCAATCGGTGATCCGGGAATCTTCACAAGAACAAAAAGCCTTCTAAATGGTCAGAAAAATGTCAAACCAGATATTGACGAACACTTCAATATGATGGAACGTTATCTTGAATCAAACGTAAATTATATGGATGAACTTGTTGCCTGTAAAATAATGCGAAGCAGATTAAGCTGGTTTGTAAAAGGCCTACCCGGCTGCAGTACTTTTCGTAAGGCAGCAACAACGATAACTTCAGAAAAAGAAGGTAAAAAGCTGATCAATGATTTTAGAAATTACCTTAAATCTGAAGAAGGAAGAGAAAAGCTTTTAAAGTGCGGTAAATTTAACTAGACCCAAGCAGGCATTGACTGTTAGCTAAACAACAGCCAACACCTTGAGAATCAGCATAAGCGGCACTTATTGTTTTACATACACTGCTGTCGCCGTTGAAGAAATACCACCCCTTGAAGTAAATTTCCCTGTTACTTCCATTGACAGTGGCTGCAATACTTCTGATAAATCATCAAGTATCTTATTGATCACCAACTCGTAAAACATACCCACATTTCGATATTGCAGATAATAGAATTTCAGCGATTTCAATTCGATGATTTTCTGATCTGGCTGATATTTAACTGTAATCGTCCCATAATCAGGCAGTCCTGTCATTGGACAAACGGAGGTAAATTCCGGTTGATCTATTGTAATATCAATTGTGCGCTTTGATTTGTAGACGTAGTCGATTGCCTCTAAAATATCCGTTGAAATAATATCCGGTTTATCTACTTTATATTTAATATTCTGTTCATATCCTGTTGTCATTCTATCTCCATATTTATTATTCTACACACTAAAGTCATTGTTATGCGTTACTCACCGTTTCGTTATAACACAAAAAAATGCTATCCAAATTTAATTTTAACTATAATCATTGCACCGAGAATAACAATAATCAGAAGGCCCGGTTTCGTCACAAGAGAGTTCACCCACGGCTCACCTCTTGCCATAAGCTTATCACGCTCAGTTGCATACCACTTTCCCAATAACAAAGCTGTAATTACTACAACTCCATACAATACGTAATTTGTAATATCAGACAATTTTTTCATCCCCTTACGTTAAACAATCAGCTGTCTAAAAAAGCTGAATACCTATTAATAAACACCCATTTTTGGACTGGATAATCATATAACATTTTTAATTTTTTTTTTAAAGATTTACGTTTGACATTGAAAGAAATTCCTGATAGCTAAGAGTTAATTCCAAGAAGACATACTATCGCAATACTGGTATTTTTCTGTAAAAAAGTATTTACTCTGTTGTTGAGTTTATAAAATTCGCGGATAAAGTATCCAGACAAATTGCCGATGTAAAATTTTATATTAAGGAGCTCCACAATGAACGATTTTTTACAATCAATTAGAAATGGTAATTTTTCGAAAGATAATCGCCAGCGTTACAACCAGCAAAAGCCCAGAAGAAACTTCGATAATGGTAATGGGAACTACAACAGAGGCAATACCAATGAACGGAAATTTCGGCATAAAAATGAATCACCTGTAAATGACGAAACGTTGAAATCCATTAAAAGTGTCCTTGAAACCATCGCCCTAAACCAGACCAGCTCTATTGAAATTGCGACAAGAAGAGCCGAAGCGGAAGAGCGGAAAGCTGCTGCTTTTGAATTCATTGCTTCAAATTTTGGAGACTTCACACCAGTGAAACCTGAAAAGGTTGAAACTGTTGCAGCTATTGTAAAATCTGAAATTGAACGAGTTCATGAAGAGCCAGAAGAAAACATTACTGAGCAGGCACCTTTAAAGAGTTACGAAATTTTTAAAAATACGCCTCAAAGAGAAATGAACAAAGATGAAATTCTTTCAATGATATTAAGTATGCGTAATGACGGTTCTACATACAACGAGATAGCAAGCCACCTTGTATCTCTTGATCTGCCTACTTTTTCAGGTCGTGGGAAATGGCATGCACAGACGATTCATAGACTTTGCCAGAGCGTTTAACAGCAAAACTGAAAATCACCGATTAGATAAAGAAAGGGCTGCAAAGCCCTTTTTTATATTGTTTAGTCAAGGTTGTTAATGTAGTCGTCCCATTCCATAGGAAGCAGTTGTTTTTTCTTTGTATTGCAGGCCTTACAGGCCGGAACAATATTTCCTTTTGAGCTCTTTCCACCACGTGAAACGGGAACAACATGATCCATCGTCAGATCCTTGGGTTTTACACCAATACCACAATAATGACAGACACCTTTTGAGCATTTCCTTTTCCACCATTGCGATTGGCGAAGTTCGCGCGCTTTTGCTTTTTCCCGTTTTACCTCTTTTTCGTTAGCAGAAAAATAAAAATCCATCATACTCCAAAATTACGTATTGCTTTTGTATCACGGCTCCAGTTTTTCTGGACCCTGACAAAAAGCTTTAAAAAAACCTTCATTTCCAGCATTTTCTCTATTTCTTTTCTGGCATCTTCCCCAATTTGCCTTAGCTTCACACCTTTTTTCCCGATGACAATTCCCTTTTGCGAATCTCGCTCAACATGAATGGTAGCATATATTTTCGCAAGTCCTTTCTTTACTGTAAATTGCTCTACCGTTACAGCAACTGAATAGGGTATTTCCTGCCCGGTAAGCCTGAAAACCTTTTCCCTTACCATTTCCGCAACAAAAAATCTTTCCGGCAGATCTGTCACAACATCATCAGGAAACAATGGCGGCCCCGTTGGTAATAAAGCCTCAAGAGCTTCCACGAGCTCATCTACCTGATCTCCGTGTTTCGCAGATACAGGTATTATAGCCTTAAAATCAAAAGCATTAGACCAGTTTTCAATACAGCCTAAAAGTACAGGTTTCTTAACTTGGTCAATTTTATTTAGAGCAAGTATAACAGGTTTTCGTTGCTTTTTCAGTTTCTCGATCAGAAATTTTTCTGATGAAATATCGGGACTGGAGACATCTATCATAAGAAGAATAACATCAACATCGCCGATTGCAGATAATGCTGTCTCTACGAGTTTAGCATTCAACTTGGCGGTTGTTTCATGAACCCCCGGCGTATCCAGAAAAATAATCTGAGACGTCGGTTTATTTACAACCCCAAGAATTCTATTTCGGGTTGTTTGGGGTTTTTTTGATGTTATTGATAATTTTTCACCCAGAAGTCTGTTGAGAATTGTAGATTTCCCAGCATTTGGAGCTCCGGCAATTGCCACGTATCCTGATCTCAGTTCTTTACTCATTGTTTTCTAAAAGTACCTCAAGTTTGTTCCATAGTTTATCTTTACCCAATCTCGACTTGGATGAAAAAGTGATAAAATCTTCCGGTGTTAAATCTAATGCGGATGCACACTTTTTGTGATGAACGGTCTGTTTCTGTTTTGAAAATTTATCAGCTTTTGTTAGAACAAGAATCGCTGGTATAGAATAATGGTCGAACCAGTTGATCAAATCCACTTCATCCTGTTTCGGTGTACGCCTGATATCCATCAGTAACACTACACCCTTTAACGTTTCACGCTGTGAAAGAAATGTCTCAATCATATCACCCCAGCTTTTTACCACCTTTTTCGGAACTTTTGCATAGCCGTACCCCGGAAGATCCACAAAAGTAAATGTTCCGTTTATGTCAAAAAAGTTAATAAGCTGCGTACGACCAGGGGTAGAGCTGGTTTTCACAAGACGTTTTCTGTTAACAAGAGTATTAATCAGGGAAGATTTACCGACATTGGATCTTCCCACAAAAGCAAATTCAGGTAAAACCGCCTCGGGGTAATGAGACGGCTTTACTGCACTTTTTATAAATTCTGCTGATTTAACATGCATATTGATTAAATAACTTTATTTAATGGGAATTCAATAATTCCTGTTGCGCCTTCTTTCATCAGCTGAGGAATAAGATCTCTTACTGTATCAGAATCAACAACTGTTTCAACTGCAACCCAATCGGACTTATAAAGGTGAGCAATCGTAGGTGCCTGAAGGCTTGGAAGAAGATCAACAACTTTATCAATGCTGTCTTCAGGAACATTCATTTTAAGCCCAACCAACTGACCAGCAATAAGAGCGCCTTTCAATAAAAGGGCCATTTGCTCTATTTTTTCACGTTTGGCTGGATCAGCCCATGCCTTTTTATTAGCGATAAGCTGTGTGTTAGTCAACATCAGCTCATGAATAATTCTAAGGCCATGTGCTTTTATTGTGCTTTCAGTTTCTGTGATCTCAACGATAGCATCGGCAAGTCCTGAAACAACCTTTGCCTCTGTTGCTCCCCAGGAAAATTTAACCTTAACATCAATGCCCAGCTCTTCAAAATATCTTTTTGTATAGCCGACCAGCTCTGTCGAAATTGTTTTACCCTGAAGATCTTCAAGCTTTTGGACAGGCGAATCATAAGCTACAGCAATAACCCACCTTGCAGGTTTTGCGCTAACTTTAGAATAAACAAGGTCACTCACTACATGGACATCTGATCCATACTCTGCAATCCAGTCTTTTCCTGTAAGGCCCACATCAAGTGTTCCGTTTTCAACATTGATTGCCATTTCCTGAGCACGGCACAAAGCACAGCTTATTGAATCATCATCAATTTCCGGGAAATAACTCCGCCCACTAACAGTAACTTTCCAACCTGCTTTTTTGAAAAGAGCAAGTGTTGCATTCTGAAGACTTCCTTTTGGAAGACCTAATTTCAATAAATCACTCATTTTTTATAAACCTCATTTGGATCAAATAGTGGTTCGCCAATGATAACGGCCTCACCATTTTCTATCTTTGTAAAAAAGCAGCTTTTGTAGCCAAGGTGACACGCGGCACCACCAATCTGCTCAACCATAAGGACAACAGTGTCATTATCACAATCGACACGTATCTCCCGAACCATCTGAACATTTCCTGAAGATTCTCCTTTAACCCATAACTTGCTACGTGACCGGCTGAAATAAGTAGCCTTTCCAGTCTCAAGTGTCGCATTCCAGGCTTCTTCATTCATAAACGCAACCATCAGGACTTCAAGAGTTTCATGATCTTGAACAATAGCCGGTAGTAAACCATCAAATTTTGTAAAATCAAGCTTTACCATTAAACATTCCTTTGCTAATTCTTTCTGATAATTAAGTAATCACATTATGTAATCATTTCAGCAATTAAAGTCAATTTATTTTTCAACAATATTTAACATACTTGTTTTAATATCGAATAATTGATACATAAACACTTTTGTTTATTTCAGGCAGCGCCTGTTTGTTATAAAACTCTGTTATATTTAATTATTAAGTAGGGATGTATATGTCAAAACCAGAAAATGATGATGAACAAACACCTGTAAAATCCGGTATTATTGCACGACTTCTCAAACTGTTTTTAGTATTTTCTTTATTATCATTTATTGCCGGCGCCATAACACTGACCGGCGTTTATTTTTATTTCAGTAAAGACCTCCCAAAGATAGCAACCCTTAAGGATTACAGACCCCCCACAATAACCCGTGTATATTCTGATGAAGGGAAAAAAATTGGTGAATTCTATAACGAAAGAAGAATTGTTATACCCCTTTCAGAGATTCCTGAAATTTTCATCAATGCTTTTATCGCAACGGAAGATTCCAGGTTTTATCAGCATCAAGGTGTAGATCTATACAGTATCATCAGGGCTTTTACACGAAATATCGAAGCCGGTACAATTGTACAGGGCGGGAGTACAATCACACAGCAGGTAACAAAATCATTTTTCCTTTCACCTGAAAAAAAATACAGTCGTAAGATCAAAGAAGCAATTCTAGCATATCGTTTAGACAAGACATTTACCAAACAGGAAATTTTATTTTTATACCTCAACCAGATTTATCTGGGACACGGTGCATATGGTGTTGAGGCAGCAGCTCAAAATTATTTTGGTAAATCCGCTAAAGAGCTTACCTTAGCAGAGTGTGCAACGATAGCCGGCTTACCCCAGGCACCAAGTAAATATTCACCATTCAGACACCCGGAAAGAGCAAAGCAGCGTCAGATTTATGTTCTGAACAGAATGGTCAACGAAAAGTTCATTACAAATATCGAAGCAACAGAGGCAATGAATGTCGTCCTCGATATAAAACCCAGAAGAAACTGGTACGCAGAAAAAGTTCCCTGTTACACTGAGTATGTAAGGCGTTACGTTGAAAGTAAATACGGGAAAGATCTATTATACAGCGGTGGATTGAAAATTCATACCGCCGTCAACGTTGAAATGCAAAAATTTGCACGGGCAGAAGTTGAGAAAGGTCTCAGAGATATGGATAAGAGACAAGGTTACAGAGGCCCTTTAGAACGGCTTGCCCCGGAAGCTGTTGAGGCTTTTTCACAAAAAATCCAGGAAGAGCTTAATGAATCCCCCCTAGAAAAAGATAAAACACTTAAAGGCGTTGTTATCAAGGTTGACAATAAAAATAAAGAGACGACCGTAAAGATAGGTAGCTCCATAGGCATTATTCCTATTTCAGATATGAAGTGGGCAAGAAAACCAAATATCGATGTAGGTTACTGGGAAGTCACTATTATACGTCCAGGTGAAGTTTTTAAGAAAGGCGATGTTATTCTCGTTAGGGTAAACGGCATCAAGCCGGAAGAGGAAACTGAAGAAGAAGAAGATCCTGTTGAAACGGATATTACTAATCTTCTTGAACAGGAGCCGGTACTTGAAACAATCTGGGATCTTTCTCTTGAGCAGACGCCTGTTTCACAGGCAGCTCTATTATGCATTGAAGCCGAAAGCGGTCATGTAAAAGTAATGATCGGCGGAAGAGATTTTACCGGGAGCCAGTTTAATCGGGCAACTCAGTCAAGGCGTCAACCCGGTTCAGCTTTTAAGCCTATTGTTTATGCTGCTGGTCTCGACAAAGGTTATACTGCAGCATCTGTCATCATAGACTCTCCGGTCATTTACCTTGACGAGGAAAGAGATTTCACGTGGAAACCGAATAATTACGAAAGAGAGTTCCACGGCCCAACACTCTATAGAAAAGCATTAACCAAATCAATGAACATCGTCACCATCAAGATAATGCAAAAAATTGGTGTTGATTATGTTATTGACTATGCAAAGAAGATGGGGATTCACTCTCCCCTTTCAAGGGACCTGTCTATTTCACTCGGTTCTTCAGGTGTGTCACTTCTTGAGCTTGTTTCATCCTATTCAGTTTTTCCTAACCTCGGCTATCTCGTTCAACCGACATTTATTACAAAAATTGAAGATAGAGACGGAAATATCCTTGAAGAGTCGGTACCTATTAAAAACCAGGTTATTGAAATGAGTACCGCATATATCATGACCAGCATGCTTGAAAGTGTTGTGCAGAATGGTACCGGAAGAAGGGTCAGGAGCCTCAACAGACCAACCGCAGGAAAAACAGGAACAACCAATAACCTGAATGATGCATGGTTTATGGGTTATACACCAAGGTACACAACAGGTGTCTGGGTCGGCAATGATTCAAAGTCAACCCTCGGAAAAGGTGAAACAGGATCAAGGTCAGCCAGCCCGA
>JQIA01001674.1_pt1 | contig 11898 bp, 10 predicted proteins | sample 811431 | NCBI WGS metagenome assembly JQIA01 (sample SAMN02998118, study PRJNA258478) | marine sediment metagenome | biome: marine; feature: seafloor; material: sediment; isolation source: oil-polluted sediment collected from 3 locations (0.5 km, 0.7 km and 0.9 km)... | place: USA: Gulf of Mexico ... | reverse complement strand
TTTCTGATTGCTAAACCCATGCAAATTGCACTTTGCGGAGCCATTTGTTCCAGATAAACTTTATCAAACCTGTCATCATTTACATAAACACTTTTAAAAGGATCAATCACCTCAACATCCGTTGAGGTCCTTAAAGCAAGCAGTTTCTTGAAATCCACTATATTACCACCGCCACCACTTAAAATAATTTTACCAATGCGTCCTTCAGGATAGGTGGAGTAAAAGAAATCAAGCGCCCGACTGATTTCAGTACACCAGTCGCCAACAACATCCGAGACTATTTCTTTGAGATCTTCAGCCGAAATTTTCCCGTGCTCTTCATCAAGCTTAATTTCTTCAGCCTCTTCAAGAGAGCAGTCCAAAAGTGCGGCTATTTTCCTGTTCACCTGACTACACCCCAGAGAAACATCACGCATAAACAAGGAGTTGCTACCCTTGAGTATATTAAGGGAAGTTTTTCCGGCCCCGACATCTATAAGCGCTATATATTCATCCCCTTCTTCGTTGTCTTTCCTGTAGGAGGCACTGTAAATATTTTGCAATGCAAAAGAGTCAACATCGACGATGCAGGGGTTGAGGTTTGCCATTTCAAGAACATTAACATAATCTGCAATCATTTCTTTTTTTGCAGCAACAAGGAGAACGCTCATTTGATTTGGATTATTCTCACTTTCACCAAGTATTTGAAAATCCAGATTAACATCACTTATATCAAATGGGATATATTGTTCTGCTTCAAAATGTATGGTCGATTGAAGCGCTTCCTCGCTCATAGTCTGAACATTTATTTTTTTAACAACGACCGAATAGCCGCCTATGGAAATAGCAACATTTTGCTGTTTGATATTAAACGTATGGAAGATCTGCCGGATTGCATCGGCCACTTCTTCAGGGTCTTTAATGATGCCTTCTTCAATTGCACCATATGGCATATCCATTATGCCAAATTTTCTAAGAGAGGGTCCATTTTTAGTGTCGGCAACCTCAGCTACCTTAATAATGCTTGACCCTATGTCCAGACCGACAAGATTTTTTTTATTCCCAAATCCCATAATTTGCCCTTATTCGCTGAAAATTTTATCTTTATCTGAAAGTTTATAGTTCAAGGCCAGAATAATTTTTCTTTGAGTCTCCATACGGCATGACATACCATTCTCTATTCGCCCTATTGTAATAGGTGAAACGTTTGCCTTCCGGGCCAGTTCAGCCTTACTCATAAGTAGTGATTCGCGAATCTTTTTTAATGAATTTTTTGTCATTGTCTTATTCCTGTTAAGACCTGCTCTAAAACGCTCAAATAACTAAACCACATGACATTTATATTTTATTTATTGTTGTTATACATAATTATACGTTATTATCGTTAAGTCAAGCAAATTATGTAAAAAATTAACTAATTAGCGTATATTGTTTATATTCACCTTTAAGAAACAACATATTGTGCAATAATAAAAAACATTTGAGTCCATTTCCATTAATTATTATACCTCAAACGTTTTTATTTTTTTCCTTGACATTCAATGCATAAACTCTAATTTAACTATCAACATATTATTAATTAAACACTGGACATTACCATGGAAACAATACTTATAGTTGATGATGAAAGATACTACCGCTCGCTTCTCAGCACCTGTCTGAATGAAAGCAACTACAATACAATCACAGCAAACAATGGTATTGAAGCACTTAAACGGGTAAACGATTCAGAGATTGACCTTATGATAACTGACATGAAAATGCCCGACATGGACGGAATGCAATTATTATCCGCATTTAAAACCTTAAACCCTGACACACCAGCTATCATGATGACCGCTCACGGCTCAGTGGAAACCGCTGTTAAGGCAATGCAAAACGGTGCTTTTACTTTTATACAAAAACCATTTACCAATGACAGCCTGCTCTATTTTGTTAAAAAGGCGTTGAAATTTGCCTTCATCATAAAAGAAAACATTCACCTGCGACAGGTTGTAAAGTCTCGCTTCAGTTTTGACAACATAATTGGCAAAAGCAAATTAATTCAGGATATACACGATACAATAATAAAGGTAGCACCATCATCGGCAACAATCCTCATTGAAGGTGAGAGCGGAACAGGTAAAGAGTTAGTCGCAAGTTCAATACATTATAATAGCATCAGAAAAAACAAACCATTCATTGCTGTTAACTGCTCAGCCCTGTCTGAGTCACTTCTGGAGAGTGAACTTTTTGGGCATGAAAAGGGCGCATTTACTGGTGCCAGCAACATGAGAAAGGGTCGCTTTGAGCTTGCTGACTCCGGAACATTATTTCTTGACGAAATTGGAGAGTTACCTCAAAGCCTTCAGATCAAGTTCCTCAGAGTCTTACAGGAAAAAAAATTTGAGCGCGTTGGGGGCAGCAAAACATTATCGACAGATTTCCGCCTCATAACGGCAACAAATAAGAACATTGCAACCGAGGTACAAAACAACACCTTCAGAAAAGACCTGTATTATAGACTAAACATCATACAAATAACAATCCCACCTTTAAGGGAAAGGCGTGAAGACATACACTTACTTGTGAGGCACTTCATTAAAAAGTACACACCTGACCACACCTCACCTAAAAAAATCACGGGCCTACAACCCGATTGTGAAAAAGTCCTGCAGGACTACGACTGGCCCGGCAACGTCCGCGAACTTGAAAATATAATTGAACGTGCAATGATTTTTTGCTCTGAAAACAAAATCAACGTCTCTGACCTCCCCAAAGATTTCACAGATTCCGCGAAATCAAAAAATAATATAGATATCCCCCTCGCAAACCTTAACCTTGCAGGAACATTAAAAGAAGTTGAAATCATTTTAATAGAAAAAGCATTAAAACAAACCAACGGCATACAGACACATGCTGCCAAATTACTTGGTATTGGCAAGAGCGGCCTTAATCAAAAGATAAAAAAACACAATATAAATCCCGATAAATTTAAAAGTTCATAATTTTAAACACCACGTTCATAATTTTAAACCATTATAACTATAAGTAAAGACAGAAATTTAAAGACACACACAGAAAAATGTTTATTTTTTTGAACTTGCATCATGATAACAACTGCCATCCGAGCACAGACCAGAAATAAACCAACCGCTATATCAGCCTATTTTTTATACATATTCTTCACCCACCAGAATTAATCCTACGGTGAAATGCCTTATGGCAAGACATTTGCATTACAAATATTCAGAATTAAATAGCCGGGGTCTCCCCCCCCTGTCCCAATCCCTTCTTTGACCCTGGCTTCTTTTTTTTCACCCCCTCTACTAAATAATCAAGCCATCCTATACCCACTTGACAATTTATATTTCATGATAATAATTAACATATTATTTTAACAACAGGAGTAAGTTATGCCAATTTATGAATTTAAATGTCAGAAATGCGAAGAATTTTTTGAACTTCTAATAATGAATAAAGAAAGTGAAAACGATGAAATGAAATGCCCGGCATGTGGCGCACATTCCTTTGAAAGAATTATGAGTTCAACAAATTTTAATATGAAAGGCTCAATAGGAAAAGGCGTTAATTCAGGTGGTGGCAGTGTTCAAGAGCGCAAGTGCTCTGGGGGCTCATGCTCAACATATACAATTCCAGGCCAGGAATAAAGCCGACATCTGTAGCCGGAGTGCTCACTTTATCCCTTTTCAAAGTAGACGTCTTCCGGCTTTCAATTTTTCTTACCGTATAATTCAACAATGGATAAAAAAAACTCATACCAATACATTTTAAGCGGTCATTACTTTATCCATTTCAGCATTATGGGTATTTTTTTACCCTATTTCAACTTATACTGTTACCATCTGAATTTTACAGAATTTCAGATAGGAACTTTGTCTGGCCTGCGAATTCTATCCATGATCCTATTTTCGATCTTCTGGGGATTTATCTCTGATTATTATCTTACAAGAAAAAATACTTATATCGTTTGCACATTCCTTAGCGCCCTAACCTGGATATTACTTGAAGCCACATCGCAATTCTACCCAATGCTCATAATTATAATTATCCACTCAGCATTCTATGGCCCTATTATTGCATTTCTTGAAACCTTCACTATTGAAACACTGCATCTTGAGGGGGCTAAAAAAAGCCGATATGGCAATATTCGCGTTTGGGGTTCAATAAGCTTTATCCTTATGGCCGTATTTCTGGGCAAAATCACAGACACTTATTCATTAGACATAATTATTTTATTAATTTTTATACCCTCTGCTATACAGGCCTTATTATCATTCAATCTACCCAACACACCCAAAATCACTAAAATGAAACAAAAAAGTCACTTTAAAGAGTTCCTTTCTTTAAAATCTGTTTTATTTCTTACTGCATCCTTTTTCATGCTTGTCAGCCATGGCACATACTATGGTTATTTTTCAATACACCTAGAGAACTCAGGGTTTGACCACACCTTTATAGGCATTGCATGGGCAGTTGCAACGGCCTCTGAAATAATTATCATGCTGAAATCACATACCATTTTCAAATATTTTTCCATAAAGCATATGCTCATCTTCTCATTTATTATTGCGGCCTTAAGATGGCTTATACTTTTCATAACTGTATCTCCATGGGTAATTTTATTATCACAGGTCCTTCACGCGGCAACCTATGGCATTTTCCATATCGCATGCATCCTGTATATAGACAAACTTTCCTCTGAAAAAGCTAAAACATTTGGACAGATTTTGAATAACGCTACCTCATACGGGCTCGGCATAATGACAGGTATTATTATTAATGGAATCTTTTTCAAACAGTACGCTTCACTCCTTTTTATTTTCAGCAGCCTTTCGGCACTAATAGGATGTGCAATTATCTTAACATCATTCAGAATACACGCTGAATAATATCTCACAAGTAACTATTTATATTATTAAAATCCTGGCACTTTTATCAAATAATATCGTTAAAATGCATAAATGTGTTGAAAGATTGGAGAAAATATGATTTTAATGTTTGCAATCAGATAAAACTGATTTATAGAAGGGACGGGGCTATATTTTTACAATTTAGTAATTAGGGGGATTTATGGGTGATAAAGGTAAACTGATAGTTGCGTCTATTGGTAAGGCTATGCAATTCTGGAGGAAACTTGAAGGATATGATCAAAGAGAATTTTCCGAAATACTGGGCACCTCGCGTTCTTATGTTGCAAAACTTGAGAATGGGCATGTAGGGGTTTCTCTGGGAAGAATTTCTGAGATAGCAGAGGCTTTAGGGATTTCTCCATACACTTTGCTCAGGGGCATCCCTGATAAAGTGGAGCTCGAGATTTTGCTCGATATCTATGCAGACATGGATATAGAGGCAACCAAAGAGGAAATGGAAATTCTTTTTTGTCAGCGCTCCAAAAAAGGATCAGTACCTCTTGAGTATTATGAGCACGTACTATGCATTGCCCGCGGCGGTAACTTTCGCTGTACAAAAAAAAGAAAAAAGTAGCCTTAACTAAAAAGCCCTTCCGGAATTAAACTCCGAAAGGGCTTTTTTAAATCTCAATTATCTCAATACTAAAGACTACGGCCTGCATCAAAACCCTGATGAACTGCATCATACGCAAGCGCAATTCCCCCGGCATCTCCAGCAACCTTAAACTCAATCCCTTTCTTTTCCAGAACATCAGCAAGCTCAGCAACCGGAATAGCGCCTGTTGCGAGAACAACAGTATCAGCAGGAATATTTTCAACTGCATCACCCACCTGAATTTTCACAAATTCTTCGGTAATTTCCAGAGCGAGAGCACCTGTCTTAGCTGTTACACGTGACTTTGCCATTTCACCGTGCATAACCCACTTGGTACTTTTCCCGATACCATTACCAATTTTTTCAGACATTTCCAGAATTACAACTTCTTTCGACCCCTTAGTGGCAAGCTCATAAAGCGTTTCATAAGATTCAGCACCATTTACAAGAAGAAATTTTATCGCATCACCGGATAGCGTTCCTTTCTCAGCCAGATACATTGCTGTCTCGACACCAACAGCACCACCGCCGATGACGACAACTTTTGAGCCCGTTGAAACCCGTTCCATCAAAACGTCCCATGCCTGAACAACATGACCTGACTCAACCCCCGGAATTGGTGGAATTAATGGCACTGCCCCTGTTGCAAGAATAACAGCATCAGGTTTTTCACTGTCAATCAGAGCTTCATCAACAACAGTGTTAAATTTAATATCAATATTGTTGATCTGAACCTGAGTGGCATAATCCTTAGCAAGTTCGTGAAACTCTTGACGACCCGGAGGTGTCGCAGCAAGAAAAATCTGCCCGCCCAACACATCCTTCTTCTCATAAATCGTAACCGAATGCCCTCTCTCCTTAGCTGCAAGAGCGGCACTCATACCAGCAACACCGCCGCCGATAATCATAACCTTTTTCTTTTTGTCAGCTATAGTAATAGCCTTTTCAGTTTCAAATCCAGCCTTTGGGTTACATAAGCATTTTACGGCCTGAAGCTTGAACAAATTATCAAAACACCCCTGAGCACAGGCAATACAATGAACAATTTCATTCTCACGCCCGGTCCGGGATTTTTCAGGAAGATATGGATCCGCAATCAGACTTCTGGCCATTGCAACCATATCACAAAAGTCATCTTCAAGAAGCTCACGTGCAATCTCAGGATCATTTATTCTGTGGCTTGCAATAACGGGAACATCTACAATATTCTTAATATTCCTTGCTAAATACGCGTATGTTCCTCTTGGTACGTTTGGCGTCAACTGTGGAACTCTCGCCTCATGCCAGCTCCCCTTAATACAAAGAGCATCGACCCCGCACTCCTCAACAAGGATTTTTGCATAATCACTCAGTTCTTCCCTGCTTTGACCGCCTTCCATGAAATCACTGTTATCCATCCTTACGATCAAAGGATAATCATCACCAACAGCTTTTCTGACTGCAGTCATTACTTCAACCCCAAATCGAATTCTGTTTTCAAAACTGCCACCATATTCATCGGTTCGTTTATTGGTTAGCGGTGAAAGAAATTCGCTGATCAGATATCCGGTACCACTGAGTATTTCAACGGCATCATAACCTGATGTCTTAACTCTTACAGCCGACTCAGCGAAAGAGCTTACAATTTTCTTTATGCCTTCAATATCGAGTTCTTCGGGCACTTCACGTGTAAGATTTGATGCAAGAGGCGATGGCGCGACAGGTTTCTTACCATTCATCAATGCAGAATGTGAGTATCGTCCGGCATGATTTAATTGCACTGCAGCACGGGCACCATTATTTTTTATTGCATCTGCAAGCTTAGTCAACCCTGGAATAAAACTATCATCATGGGCACCAATATATTGAAAAAAACCGGCGACATCATCCACTGTTGCATTTCCCACAACAATCATACCGGCACCGCCCCTAGCCCTTTCCGCATAGAAGTCAATCAACTGGTCAGTAACCTGAAAGTCTACAGCCATAGCCATATGCATAGCCGGTAAGTAAATTCGGTTCTTGATCTCTAATTTATTAATTTTAATTGGTTGAAATAATGGGTCCATAGCATCCTCTTTTGTATTAAATATTTCCTTTAGTGCACAAAGCTTTTATCAGACAAGATCCATTAAAAGCCGCCTGAGTAGCACCCGTTCTTCCACAGAAAGTTTCTGTAAGGTCTCCTCGTTGGCTTCCCGCCTTGCTTCGTACAACGTATTGATCATATCATCTTCCGTATTTTCCGGAAGACATATTAGTTGCGTACGGCGATCCTGAGGATCTGGTTTTTTGATGATCCAATTAGATTCCCTCAACCGTTCAAGTACACCTGACACGGTTGCATTATCAAGCCCCAATCGTCGCCCGATTTCGCTTGCTGTGAGCCCATTTTCTTCGTCAAGAGCGCCAAGCAACAAAGCCTGGACAGGTGTAAGCCCAAAGCTTTTCAAACGTTTTTTTAGATTACGGTGAGCTTTTTGATTACCTTTTGCAAGTAGAAACACTATACAGTCTTTAAATAATATCATATTGTATATTCCTTTGTATACAAAGTATCTCTAAGCCCTGAGAAAGTCAACTATATTTTATATTTCAATAAAATATTGATCAATTTTTTCAAAAACATACTTTGTTATTGATAAACTGTAAAATATCTAATAAATGAATAATCTGTAAGTTGCAATCAAGTCTTCCATATCTCCTCACCGGGATATTTGCAACCGCAGTTAATTTCCAGCGATTTCTAATTTTATATACTCATATGCAATTAACAGGTATATAAAAATTTTATGTAAAAAAACGGATTATTTATGCCAGTATATGAAATTGATTCACATATACCCGATATCGCACCATCTGCATTTATTGCACCCAATGCAACAATTGTCGGGCAGGTAACAATTGCCTCTCATGCATCAGTGTGGTTTAATTCAGTGATAAGAGCAGATTATGAAAAAATTACCATCGGTGCCGGTTCAAACGTTCAGGATCTGACTATGTGCCATGCTGATACAGGGAAACCCCTTAATATTGGGAAAGGCGTCACAATTGGCCACAACTGTGTAATCCATGGCTGCACCATAGAAGATGATTGCCTTATCGGTATGGGCGTTGTCATTATGAATGGTGCAATAATAAAAAAAGGCAGCCTTATTGCAGCTGGTTCGCTGATACTTGAAAATACAATTATCCCTGAAAACTCGTTGGTTACCGGCTCTCCCGGAAAGATAAAAAAAACGCTTGATAAAGGTGCTGTCGAGTTGATACATGCATCTTCAGACATCTATAAAGACAGGGCCGTCGGATATAAAACCCCTGAAATTTTTAAACGTTGTAAATAGTATTTAAACAGCCGGGCATATGTTTCATGTTAATCCACTCAGTTTTTTCAGATCTGCAATTCCCCGCGGAACAAGCGTGGCGGAAATCGAAGAACTGAAAAAAGACTTCAGCTACTCAAACCGAGGCAGAACCTGGCTTATTCTTTTTGCGGCACTACTGACGGGTGCTTTCTTTTTAATCCTTCGTTTAACTGCATTTGAAACAATCATCACTGATTTGGCCAACAGAGTCTACATTATAATAAACACTGTACTGATATTAATAACCCTCATTTTCATAGCTCTTTTTTCAAAAATAAGAGTATCTTCACCATCAGATATAAATAATTACCATACCTATATCAACCATTGTGCCGTATTTTCAATCCTCATAGTTTTTTTTATCTCCGCAGGTGTCGAACTTTCAATCCATGGCACTTTTTCAAAAGGCGTAGCGGCTTTTTTTGCGTTGAGTATACTTGTGACTGTAAACTGGGTAACGATCCTGGGCTACTTTATCGCAGGTATAATTGCTGCTGTTACAACTGTATACTGTCTGTCAGATAAAACATTCGACTCGATTTACGGACAGGTCCACATTATTATCGTCATTTTTATCGCCTTATTCATATCCAGAACCTTATACATCGGCGCAATAAAAAATTTCTTTGTCCGCAAGGAGCTCGAAACCACCAATACCAGATTAAAATCAGAAATATCAAACAGATTACACACCCTTGAAGAGTTAAAGGTCTCAAATAACACTCTGGAAAACAGGGTTACCGAACGGACAGAAAACCTTCAGAAAGCCAATGAACTCTTAAAGCAGGAAGTATCCGGGCATCAGAGAACAGAAAAAATGCTAAGGCAAACCGAGGCCCAGTCCCGCACCTTGATTGAAAAAATGAATGATGGCTTTGTCGTCTTTAACGAAAACAGACTTATAACATATGCCAATGATAAACTTTGCGAAATGCTTGGACTGGAACCTGATAAAGTTCTCAATCACAACATATTAGACTTTATACCTGCAGAGTGTCCTTTACCAGACGGGTGTTTTTCCATTGAACTTAGCCATGATCAGGAGTCCTACGAAGTTATTTTCAAAAAATGCGATGGAAGCCTTGTTAACACGATTGTTTCCCCACAACCCTTGTATAGTGATGAGAATATTACAGGTAGTTTTTCGGTCGTAACAGATATTACCAAAATAAAAAAAATGGAAAATGCACTTAGAGGTAGCGAAGAAATGTCAAGAGCGCTCCTCAATGCTTCCAGCGATGCAGTCATGATGCTAAAATCAGATGGCAGTATTCTTGCTGCTAACGAAATGACAGCCAGAATTCTTTCAGTCAACCGGACAATGCTTACCGGTAAAAACATTTTTGATTTTTTCATAAATGACACGTCAAATGGTTTTAAACAAACCCTTTCTCAGACTGCAGTTTCCAAAACACCGGAAGTACTCCAGGAATCATATAACAACAACTTTTACGCTATTCATATCTACCCCATTAATGACGGCAGAGAATGTGTGGAAAGAATAGCTGTTTTTGCCAGAGATATCACAAAATTAAAAAATGCTGAAAAACATATTCACAGCCTGTCTCAGGAATTAATCAAAGTACAGGAAAACGAACGTCAAAAAATTTCAAGAGACCTTCATGACAATGTTGCGCAGGACCTTGCAACCTTAAAAATTGGCTGTGACACTCTTTTTGACGACGATCCAGGTCAACCACGCGAACTAATACGGAAAGTTGAGGGATTTTCTCGTATTCTGCATCAATCAATTATGAGCATACGGAATATGGCATACGACCTGAGACCACCCGGACTCGACCAGCTTGGAATCGTAACCACAATCAGCCGTTTGTGTGAAGATTTTTCAGACAGGCATCTTTTAAGAATAGATTTTTATTCTGCAGGCATCTCTGAATTGACCCTGAACCCGGATACTGAAATCAATCTTTACAGACTTGTCCAGGAAGCTCTGAACAACATAACCAAACATGCTGAAGCTACGCTCGTGACAATAAGACTCTTATCTTCTTTTCCTACGATAATGTTAAAAATTGAAGATGATGGAAAAGGATTCGATGTCCAAAAAAGACGGGAAGAAGTTATTGCTGAAAAAAGAATGGGAATTCAAAGCATGGAGGAGAGAGCAGCACTGCTTCATGGCACGATCAAAATAAATTCAAAACCTTTGCGGGGGACAAGAATTGTCATAGAAATACCATTCATTAAGAATGCTGATCAGGCAGAGACGACTACACCTCTTGCAGGCCAATAGAACACCCGCCAACATGGATTGTTTCAATCCTACAGCTTCAACGAATCAACAGGTGATTCAAGAAGTTTCTTAGCTTCTTCCAATGAATCAACAACATAGACGTCATTCGTGAGTTCTTTTTCATTATTGCCAAAAAGTTTCGCTATAACTTTGTTCTCTTTATCTATGACCCGAACAATTCGCCTGACACCCGATTGTTTTAAATTAAATCGTACTTTCTTCAAATGAAACAAAACCCTTAGATCTGATATAGCCCTTAAACTTTTTACATCGCTGATTACATCGAAACCCTTCTGAGCATGCGAAATTATTGAAACAATCGTATTTGAAACTGTTTTAGCATTTTTTGCATCAAAAACCCCCTCAAGTTTCAGGTACAGGCAATTTTGGGAAATCTCATATCGTACCAGCCACTCAGCTTTCCCACTTTTACCTTTTCGTTCCAGCGCCGGGCGCTTTGCCAGGAATCTTGCCAACCCCTCTTCAGCGTTTTCCAGTTTTTTCGCCAACGTCTCGATCTCACGAAGTAAAACAGGAATAATAATCTGCATTTCATTTAAATCAATTATATCTGCACGGGTTTTTTTTAAAAATCTGTCTTTTAATTCTTTGATATCTACTTTCATAAGAATACCATCAATGAGTGAATTGTTATTCAGGCGTAATTGATCTGTTTAAATATTATTGTAAAATTGATGCTCTCGTAAAAAGTCTATAGATGGCTAAGGAAAAGGGGCCATATACAAGTTTTAGTGATTTGCCAGGCTTGAAGTAGTGCATGTTGTACGTCGAAAGTCTGGCAAATCACTAAAG
>JQIA01001673.1_pt1 | contig 11899 bp, 8 predicted proteins | sample 811431 | NCBI WGS metagenome assembly JQIA01 (sample SAMN02998118, study PRJNA258478) | marine sediment metagenome | biome: marine; feature: seafloor; material: sediment; isolation source: oil-polluted sediment collected from 3 locations (0.5 km, 0.7 km and 0.9 km)... | place: USA: Gulf of Mexico ... | reverse complement strand
GGAGAGCATCTGGAACGGCTTATTTTACGAGGTGATCAACTCATAAACGGTACAGGCAACAGTCAAAATAATCATTTATACGGTAATATCGCCAATAACACCCTAACAGGTCTTGCCGGTGATGATAAACTGTATGGTAAAGAAGGCGATGATACGCTCAGTGGCGGTGAAGGTAATGACCACCTGAACGGCGCTGAGGGTAATGATCTTTATTTATTCGAGACTGGCAGTGGCACCGATACCCTATCTGATTACGATACCAATAGTGCCAATCAAGATATAGCACGCTTTGACGATATATCTTTTGACGAGCTTTGGTTCTCTAAAAAGGGCGATAATCTGAGCGTTAATATAGCAGGCACAGATGATCAACTCACCATTAAACACTGGTATTCAGGTGATGATTACCAAGTAGAACGCATAGAAGTGGGATCGTCTGTGTTGCTGAATACCCAAGTTGAGCAACTGGTTTCAGCTATGGCTTCGTATGATATACCCAATGGCGTGGGTAATATCATCCCTCAGGAAGTTCAAGACGCATTGCAGCCCGTTTTAGCGAGCTCCTGGCAGGCTGCATAAACTCTAAAAGGGGCTGTTATATTGCAAAAATATACAGCCCCTCCCCTTTTTATTTTTATATTTAGTTAGTGGTAAAGTATGGATACTGGTCTTCACTCCCTGGTTGCTATTGCACGGTTTCATCAACTGCCCGCTGAACCTGAGCAACTGGCTCACCAATTTAGCATAACGAACAAGCCCTTTACGGATACAGAGTTATTACTCGCAGCAAAGGCGCTTACACTAAAATCCAAAAAGTTCACACCTTCGATATCGGAACTTAAAAATTCAATACTCCCTGCAATAGCCAAAGATAAACATGGCGAATACTTTATTCTTGCCCGTATGTCTCAGGAAGGTGAGGAAAAAACAGAGGTACTCATTCACGACCTTAGAGAAGATGCGCCCCGCTCATTAACACGTGATGAATTTGAGCAACGATGGTCCGGTGAAATTATCGCACTTACACGACGGCAGGGCTTAGGCGAAAGTTTACAACAAACCTTTAATATATCCTGGTTTATCCCTTCATTAGTTAAGTACCGAAAATTATTTGCAGAAGTATTAGTGGCTTCATTTTTTTTACAGCTATTTGCCCTACTCACGCCTTTATTTTTTCAGGTGGTCATGGATAAAGTGCTCGTACATAGAGGTTTTACCACCCTTAATGTGCTGGCTATTGGCTTTTTAATTGTTGTGGTATTTGAGGCATTTCTGGGTGGTTTTCGCACGTATTTGTTTAGTCATACAACGAACCGTGTAGATGTAGCCTTAGGGTCTCGTTTATTTGACCACCTTATGAACTTACCGCTGGCCTATTTTGAATCTCGTCAGGTTGGGCAGAACGTAGCCAGGGTACGTGAACTCGATACTATCCGAAATTTTATTACCGGTACGGCGCTCACCTTAATAATAGATTTATTTTTTGTGTTCGTTTTTCTGGCAGTCATGTGGTATTACAGCCCGGCTTTAACATGGATTGTATTAGCAAGTATTCCTTTTTATATTCTACTTTCAGTATTTATAACCCCTATTCTACGGCATAGACTCAATGACAAATTTAAACACGGCGCGGCCAATACAGCCTTTTTAACCGAATCTATTACAGGGATTGGAACGGTTAAGTCTATGGCGGTAGAACCTCAAATGCGCCGCAAGCTGGAAGATCACCTCTCTAGTTATGTACATGCTTCTTTTCGCAGTCAAAACTTAAGTAATGTAGCAGGTCAAGTGGCCGGCCTAATTAATAAGCTGATGACCTTAGGTATTATATGGTTAGGCGCTCACTTGGTTATAGGCGGGGAAATTACAGTCGGTCAGTTAGTCGCATTTAACATGCTAGCAGGTAGGGTCAGCGGCCCTATTCTAAAACTGGTACAACTATGGCAAGACTTTCAACAAGCCGGTATATCTATTGCTCGTCTTGGAGATATTCTTAATACCCCCCGTGAACCAGGCTTTAACCCCAACCGCTCTCGCCTACCCTCTCTGCAGGGCGCCGTCTCATTAGACCATGTGCGTTTTCGTTATCGGAGCGACGGACCAGTAATACTTGATGATATTAACCTGCATGCTAAACCAAGTGAAGTTATTGGTATTGTCGGGCGCTCTGGTTCGGGCAAAAGCACCATCACCAAACTAATACAACGGCTTTATATCCCAGAGTCTGGTCGGGTATTAGTAGATGGCGTTGATCTATCAATGGTTGATACCGCCTGGCTACGCAAACAAATTGGGGTGGTGTTACAAGAGAATTTCTTATTTAACCGCACGATTAGAGAAAACATTGCACTTACTGACCCATCAATCCCTATGTCTCGGGTCATAATGGCTGCAAAAATGGCAGGGGCCCATGAGTTTATATCTGAGTTGCCTGAGGGCTACGATAATATGGTGGGGGAACAAGGCAGTAATTTATCAGGTGGGCAACGCCAGCGATTAGCCATTGCCCGCGCATTAATCGGTAACCCACGCATTCTTATTTTTGATGAAGCCACCAGTGCTCTGGACTATGAATCTGAACGACTCATTCAAAACAATATGGCTCTAATATGTAAAAACCGTACCGTATTTATCATCGCCCATCGCCTGAGTACGGTACAGCAATGCAACCGAATTATTGTTATGGACAAAGGGCGTATTGTAGAACAGGGTAAACATGAACAATTGCTGGCCGCGCAAGGGTACTATGCAAAGCTTTATGGTTATCAGAGTCATGTTCCCGTTATTGCTGCCCATTCCACTGTTTCTGATGATTCAAAAGAGGGCGCTACCGCATGAGTGTAATAAACATACTAAAAGATGCCTGGAGAAATAGAGATAAGTTAGGTGATGATAATCAATCCCGTGAGTTAGCCGCCTTTTTACCTGCCGCACTAGAAATACAAGAAGCCCCACCTAACCCAGCAGCTAAGTATTTAGGAAGATGTTTAATTTTATTATTCACTTTGGGCCTTATTTGGACCAGTTTGGGTGAAGTGAACATTGTCGCCAGTGCTGAAGGAAAAATAATTCCCAGTGAACGCGTTAAAAAAATTCAGCCTTTAGATAAGTCTGTCATAAAAACAATTTTGATACACGAAGGACAATATGTCACTAAAGGGCAAGCATTAATTGAACTCGATAGCACCTTAACACAAGCCAATAAACAGCGAATTGAAGGCGAGATGCACAGCTTGCAGCTTAGACTCAGCGTTAATAGTGCCTTACTCGAACTATTAAACATGCCAGCAGATAAACAGAAAAGTATTGAGTTTTCGTCATTACCAAGCGCTCTAACCAATGGAGGGGCGGCCAATAACACGACCGAAACAACCACTCAGGAATTACAGATTTATACACGCCTATTGTGGCAACAATGGCAGCAATACAGAGCACAGTGGTTAACATTACAAAGTACTCTGGCCAAAACACAGGCAGAAAAAGCCATTGATAATGAAATTATTATTAAATTAGAACAAACCCTTCCTATTGTCATTCGCAGAACCTTAAACCTAAAAAATTTACATGAGCGGGGTTTTGCCTCAGAAATTGATTACCTGCAACTGGAGCAAGAGCGTATTCAGCAAACTCAAGACCTTGCCGCAAAAAGACAAGGCAAAAAACAACTAGCCGCCGCGTCAGATGAAATACATCAACAGTTAAAAGGTTTAACAGCACAAACAAGAACTACTCAACTCATTGAAATAACAGACACACAACGCCAACTGGCAACACTACAAAAAGAGCTGGCGAAAGCCACTGACCTGAATAACAAGCAAACACTTTATGCGCCGGTCTCTGGCCAGGTACAAGAACTAACTGTTAACACGATTGGTGGTGTGGTGATGGAAGCCCAACAACTCATGCTAATCGTACCTAATGAAGAACACCTGGAGGTAGAAGTTTTTCTGGAAAATAAAGATATTGGTTTTGTGCATGAGGACATGCCTGCAGAAATTAAAATCCATACATTCCCCTTTACCAAATACGGTGTAATCAAGGGCACAGTAACGACGGTATCAGATGATGCTATTGTCGATGAGAAACGTGGTCTTATTTACCGAATGCAATTAAGCATGGAAAAAAATACACTTCGGGTAGAAAATAAAGACGTTACGCTGTCTCCTGGCATGGCGGTTACGGCTGAAATACAAACAGGTAAACGAAGAATTATAGAATTTTTTATGGCGCCATTATTGAGGTATAAAGCAGAAAGTATTCGTGAACGTTGATTTCTATTAATAAAAATAATGTTTAAGTAAGCAATAAAAAAGGGCATCGCGCTATACAAACGATGCCCTTCTATTTTACAAAGTATTCAAAAACTTCAGAATGGCAGCACGCTCCGTTTCAGCGTATTGCTTATACGTCTGCTTAGCTTTTTCAGCCTCGCCACCATGCCATAAAATGGCTTCCTGAATATTTCTGGCACGACCATCATGAAGAAAGTTAGTATGCCCGTTAACCATCTCAATTCGACCAATACCCCATAAAGGCTGGGTTCGCCACTCAGTACGGCTTGCATCAAAATCTGGCCGGCCTATTAAGCCTTCTCCCATATCATGAAGCAATAAATCCGTATAGGGGTGTATCAGCTGATTTTCCAATCTGGAAATTTCAGTTTCGCCCGTTGTGATATTGGTTTTATGACAAGCGATACAACCCGCCTCAGCAAATAATGCTTCACCTTTCAGCGCTTCAGGGTCATCTACATCACGACGGTATACAACGCCTAAGGTCTGCAAATAAGACGTAACATCAGTCAATTGAGCCGGGGTCATCTCAAAGTCATCACTCTGTACGGCTTGCAGGCAATCAAGTTGCTCTGGCTCGCAATTTTGTCTGGATTTATGATCTTTTCGTTGATCATCATAACGATAAAAGAACAAGGGGTTGTTCATACCTAAGTCAAAATAGGCGGCTTCTGCTGACTGCTGACGTACGTCAAACGAATTCGCTTTCCAACCAAATCGACCGATGGCATTGCCTCCTCTCTCCAGATCCCATACTGTATTGACGCGACCAGATATACCGTCACCATCTTTGTCGTCAGGGTCTGACCATGCAAGCATGTCTTCTTCGGTAATGGCTTCAAGCAAACCTAAGCCAAATACTTGTGGCCCAATACGCATTTCATACATTGTATCGTCAGGTAATGGCCCGTAAGCCAGATTGTTAATCAAGAATTCAGGTTTACGAAGACTATAAGCCTCCCCCCCTTCCATAATGCCCGTTTCAGCTTCAACCCACTTAACACGCACATGCGCTTCAGGCTTAACACCCACCGATGATTTATCACTAAGTTGATGACCATAACCAGGAGGAGAAAGAGAAGCACCATGAGGCCCTTTACCCGGAATAGAAACGCGAACAAAGCCTTCCATTATAGGTTCATATTCATTTTCAGGTGGCTTTCCACGACCATCTGCAGCATGGCAAGCTTCACAAAAAGTGGCGCTATAATGAGGCCCTAAACCATCGTTATTACTTGAATAACCAGGAGGCAAAGCATCTTGTAAGGCGCGTTCAAAAAAACCATCACCTCTATCAAAGGCAGCCGACTGCCCCCACCCCATATTAGGAATTTCCTGAGCGAAAGACTCACCACTACTGGCATGAAAGTGAGTATTGTCACCCCCCGTTAAACTTTTAGGATTCTCTTTCTCAAGATACCCCATAACATCAGGGTCTTCATACGCATTATAAGGTGCCCAGATGGTTTTATAGGCTTGCACCCCTAAAGCGCCTGTTGCAATAACCAAAACAGGCAACCCCACTTTTAGAAATAAAGAAAGGCTCTTTTTTTCTGTTTTATTACTCATTATATGTTCTCCCCTAGCGACTTACTGCAACATTAGCCGACTCAACCGCACCATCACCAATGCGATTGCGTTGATTACGCGTAAGATATAGACGAAGCGCACCAAGGAATAAGAACATAAAGATTAACCAGCCAATATAACCCATCAATAAAGTGCTATACGTGCTTTCTGTTTCAATCCAAACACTAAAGAAGAAATAGGCATACCATGAGCCACCCGCAAATACCGGCCCAAGCCACATACTTACTTTACGATACTGCATGGCAAAAGCATTAGTAACGATTACGCTAAAAATAGTAATGCGCATAAGAAACTCAGGGTTATCAGTCCAATAAATAAAGTTATCTACGTGATAATAATAGGCAAATGTTGTTATTTCAGTTAGCACGGCCAATACCATACCTATACGTAATACGGTATAAACAATATGCATCATGCGATTTTCAGCAGGCCCTGTATGCCCTTTTGCTACCATGCAAAAATAGTTAGTCATCGCGATAGATGAAACCCCCAAGCACAAACCCACAGCATAGGTTCGAATAAGATTCGTTAAATAATAGAGCTCTATTTCATTCATTGTTCATACTCCGTAACAATTAAATTTTAATGCTTCGATATGTAGCGTTTTTCAAAAAGACTATTTTCTATTCAGGAACGCCTCCTCCCTGACTTTCAGATTGTTTTTTCAATCCTTTTCTAATCCATAAAACCAAAAACATAAGGGCTGGCAATAGAAGAAATATAAGCTGCAACGCAATAGATTCAATACTTGGAAAAATACCTAACCAGCCAATACTGGGTAGCCATTCAATATAAGAACTTGGCAGCCAGCCTGCGACTTGTAACTCCAGCACAGCCTTTCCTGCAAAAATCACAGACAACGCATAGAGTAAACCTGCCGTGGCAGAAAAGAATTGCTTTAACGGTAAGCGAACTGATAGCTGAAAAATAAATAAATACACAACACCTAATAAAAGTAACGCCAAACCAAACCCGGTCGCAATAGGTTCCATTCCACTGTCTACATCAGCCACCAACGCTTGATAAAACAAGATGGTTTCTGCCCCCTCACGATAAACGGCAAAGAAGGCTACTGAGACAATCGCAAGCAAGCTTCCCCCGCTCACGGCATCCCCCAGCTTATTGTGAATAAAGCCTTGCCACTGCTGCATTTCACGTCGTGAAAACAACCAAAAACTCACATAACTTAATAACACCGCTGCCAACAACATGGTCGCACCTTCAAGTGCTTCTTTGGCCGCGCCGCTGTTACTAATAAGACTTTGCAGAACCCAAGCGGTCGCCACGCTGGCAAGCAGAGCGGCAACAACACCAAACCAGATAAAAGGCACTTTATCGGCAGCCCCCGCTTTACGTAAATATGCAACCAGTGCAGCAACTACAAGTAACGCTTCAACCCCTTCCCTGAGTAGAATAAACAAAGACTGTATGGCTATAGACCAAAAGCTTGCACCCTGGTTTTCTATCATTGGCGCATTAACCAGCTTTTCCCTTAACCTCTGCCATTGATCATTTATTTCAACCTTGCTCTTTCCATTTACGGCAGAGTTTATTAACAAACCAAAACCAAGCTCAATATCTACCATGGCTTGCTGATCAGCCTGCCCTACTGCAAATTCAAGCCCCTTCCCTTCAAATCCGCCAAAGTAAAGTTTGGAAAAACGATCTCCATATACGAGCGATTGACTAGGATCATAAGACTCACTCGCCTCATCACCTAGTTCAATTAAGGTTGCCATTACCCGAGGATAATCCGTCGCCGCAGAGCTTGATGTGGCACCAAAACTTAAAAAGATCAACATGATCAATGAAGCCAGGCTCATCGTTTTTATTTTGTTTAAATTCTTACCGCTTGATTTCATAAAATATTTACAACATAGCGGATAAACGTTTGATATCACGATTGAACTCCTTAATCTGACCTGCACTCACCGTGCCTCGATAACGAATATCGATATATTGATTAATAACCGCTTCAAGAGCGGGGTAAAGCTGAGGGACCAGCGTTTGTAGTCGCAGCAACCAGAGATCAGGACATTCCTGAGGTAAACATTGAAAGTTGCGTTTCTGCAGCGCCCGATTAAGCCGCTCGAATGCCTCTGTCACAGGGTCTTGCGGTTTACGTTTAACACTGATTAGCACACCATATAAAACAAATAAAATCAGTAAGCCCAATGCCGCCAGAGCCAGTAAGCTCTTCCAGTCTATTTTGGTAAAGCCTGATTTTTGCATTAACTCAATTTGCCGGTCGGGGTTGTAATTAAATATCCAGGTTTCAATACCAGAGCCCAGTGAATTCAACCAACCAAAACCCGTATCACGTTTCTTTGCCTTTTTATTAGTAGAATTATTAGCGGTTGTTTTCTTAGGTTTTGCTGTTGCCTGTGTGACTACCGCAGACTTTGTTTTTGTCTTTGGTTCGGCTCTAGCTTGCGCTTTAGCCGCTTGTTTTTCTTCAAGTGTTGGGGGCGATACAAAATCTTTAGCTTCTATACGTGACCAACCACTTTTGTCATCCCACGCTTCAACCCATACATGGGCATTAGCCTGCCTAACCACAATAAAATTAGTTAAGGCAATAAGACTGCCACCGCGATAACCTGAAACCAACCGAGTTGGAATACCCGCTGCACGTAGCACTATTGCGGTAGTGCTGGCTAAATGCTCTATACCACCCTCTTTACTGTCAAAGAAAAATTCATCCAGACTATCTACGTACTCTTCTATCTCAGGTGTTTGCGTGAGTGAATATCCTCCGTCTGCCAAATGTACACGAAGCGCTTGTACACGATCAGAGGTATTGGGATGGTTTAATATCAACTGTTGCCCCCAAGCCACTAACCTAGGGTTTGAATTATCAGGTAATGCAGTATATTTTTCCCGCTGCTCCTCAGTAAGAGGGCGACCACCGCTATACTCTAACCAAGCCTTTTGACCATAGTTAAACTCTGTAGTTAGTTTTCTTATGCCTAACATCTGAAAGTCTCCAGAGATAAAGCTCTCAGTACTACGGCCAACCGGCATATCTAAAGCATAAAGAAAGCGACTATTATTAGGAGACACTCTAGCCTCGTAACTCACTAACTCAGACTTAGCCTTTAATGTTTTCTCTAAGCTACCATTTCCCTTAAATGCCTGTTTGAGTAATCGGGAGCGGTTATCCCAGCCTTCATCTAAACGCCACTCTGTACCAGAGTAATGAGTAAACACTGGGCCTCGCCAATACAGACGGCTCTTGTAAGGCGTGGTGCTTTCAAATTCCGCGACCAATACGGGTGAATCATCTTGTTTTAAACGTGATACCTGACCGGCCCTAAGTGTGCCTTTAATACCCTTTTCTCGATCACTCTGGTCAACAACCAACGAAATAGGCAAACCAATCACAATCCCCAAGTCCCACAAAGGCCCTTGTATACGAGGAAACGTAACAAATAGCATCGCGGTTAAAGGCAGCGCCAATGCAAATAATTTAAGCGCAAACACACCAGAACGAATAGATAAACGCTTTCTGCTTTCAAGACCATGCAGTGCGATTAAAAACAACAGCACACCCAATATCAGATAAGCCAACACCGCCAAGCCACTCAAATATCGACTACTAACCGCGGTGAGTATCAATGCACCATAAACAACAAGATAGAGTTCGCGCGCCTCACGACTTTCCAGCCACTTAAGCGCTAGAATAATAATAAAGAAGGCAACAAAATTATCACCAGTGAACCAGGGCTCGCCCCGTATAAAAAAGGAGATTACCGTACACAGCAACAAGCTTACCATTAACACTAACTGCGCTAACCGATGTGATTTTTTACTTATAGGTAAAAATGAACGTTTTAATAAATATTGTAGCAAAGGCCCTAACACCAGTGCTAACACAACAATGAGTATCTGCTCCCAAAACAGAGCGCTCATAATGGGCAGTAGTGCATAAACCAATAAGCTCATTACACCCAGAAACTTAAGCTTAATATTGCTCATACGTTTAACTCAGACCTTACCTGATGAGGCATCATAGACAACTGATATAAACACTGATGCAAATGACTGTAACTATTAGCGGGTGCAGCACCAAAACCCGGTAACCGTAAGCCAAACTCTATACCTTGCTTATGATAATCAAGCACCCAACGGCATAAACTGCTAATGCGTTGTTCATAGCTCATATCCTGAGTGTCATCCCAGTCAAGCCAAACTGAGGCATCGCCTGAGCCACCATCAAACAACTTAACCTGTAACTGCTCAAGCCTTGCCATTGCTCGCCAGTCAATTCGTCGAGCATTGTCGCCGGGCTGATATTCTTTTAAACCTACAAGACTATCTGCATCGTTATGTAGATGGGCTTCATCACCCTCGATTGATTTGCGAGGAGAGCAAACAGCGGCCGCTTCGGGGTAAATTACAACGGCAGGTAACTCAATCAAGTTTCGCGCACTTTGAAATAAACCTAAGGGCCAACGACTACTAACTCTCAACAGTGAAGCGTCACGCAAACCACGTTTATCCGCCTTACCAGTGAGTACCCATTGCTGTTGTTGCTCGCTATCAATATCTGATACCGGCTTATCATTTGCCATTAAATCAAGGTGGGCTCGTTTTCCTTCATCAACCACGTCAATTTTATATTCAAGCGACTGGCCTTCATGCATAGATTGAACATTAACAGCCATGCCCTTTATGGCTTTAATATTGATAATACTCAGCCAAAAACAGACAATCATCACGCCGATCAGAACAAAGCACAGTGTAAACAGGAGATTACTATTATAGTTAACAGCAAATAAAAACAGCACCAGTACCGAACACAAGAAACCAACACCATTCACTGTTAACGATACTCGAAACACAGATTTCCAACCCGACTTCAGTTGATCATTCATCGTGGTATAGCTACCTGCTCCAGAATATGCTCTCCCATAGACTCAGAACCCGTACCACCTTCTCTAGACTGCAAGCGATGGCCCGCCACTGAAGGGAAAATAGCCTGAATATGTTTGGGCATTAATATGTCACTACCATCTAGCCAGGCCCAGGCTTTTGCCGCATGCAATATTGCCAAGCCACCACGTGTTGAAATACCATTAATAAACAAACCCGACTGGCGAGTAAACAAAAGCAATTCATACAAATAACTCAATGCATACTCAGAACACACAACCTTATTAGCACTTTGCTGAAAGCTAATAAGCTGAGCCGTTGTAATGATAGACTTCTGATTTTCAATCAGCTCCCGGCGGCTCTGGCCAGAAAGAATCTCCATTTCCGCAGAGCGTGATGGATACCCCATTTGAATACGCATCATAAATCGATCTAGCTGGCTTTCAGGCAACGCCGATGTACCAATTTGCTCTAATGGGTTTTGCGTAGCAATGACAAAAAAGGGTGAAGGTAGTGCTCGAGTCTCACCCTCTAAACTTACCTGCCGCTCCTCCATTGCCTCTAATAAAGCACTCTGGGTTTTGGGTGATGCACGGTTAATTTCATCAGCAAGTAATAACTGACTAAACACTGGCCCAGGCATAAATCGAAAGGCAGACTTCTCTTTTTCATAAATAGAAGCCCCTAATATATCAGCCGGAAGAAGGTCATTAGTAAACTGAACCCGCTTGTAATCTAAGCCCAATACGCTGGCTAATGAATTAGACAACACTGTTTTTCCCATGCCGGGAAGGTCATCAATCAGCAAATGTCCATTGGCTAAAAGGCAGGTTAACGAGAGTTTTATCTGTTTTGATTTACCGAGTATCAATGTATTAAGTCTTACATACACATCGTGTAATTCACTTCGCACAGCGGCATTGCCATGAGAGTTTATTGAAGACTGTTGTTCTACAGATGGCTGAACTAGAGAGGTAGTCACTAACGTACTCCGAGGGCGGTAAATTTACAACGGCGACGACTCCTCATGCCCACACATAGGCTGAACAGCAATCATCACATTTACCACATCCCCCTCGGACGCTGGCAAGTCACTTTAAAAGCGCCGCCATCCTAACAGTAATGATTCTCATTTACAATAT
>JQIA01001672.1_pt1 | contig 11907 bp, 22 predicted proteins | sample 811431 | NCBI WGS metagenome assembly JQIA01 (sample SAMN02998118, study PRJNA258478) | marine sediment metagenome | biome: marine; feature: seafloor; material: sediment; isolation source: oil-polluted sediment collected from 3 locations (0.5 km, 0.7 km and 0.9 km)... | place: USA: Gulf of Mexico ... | reverse complement strand
CGGGTATTGTGTAATCAAAAACAAACGTGGTGAATTCCTGACAACTTTGAGTTTTGACGAAATTAAAAAACACCGGAAGGTAGCAAAAACTGATTCAATCTGGGCGAAATGGTTGCTTGAAATGTGTATGAAAACAATTATTAAAAAGGGATGTAAAACTCATTTCGGGGATATTTACCAAAACATTGAGACGATTGATGACGAAAATTATGATCTTGAAAACTCGCTTGAAATTAGCGTTGAAACAAAACAGGAACTTGAAAAGATTAAAACGGTTCCTGAATTAAACGCTTATTATAAAGAAAACGAGGGTAAAAACGCCGGAATTATTAAAGACTTTGTAAAGGCATGCGCAGATAGGAAAGCGCAAATCGTTGATGAATTAGCGAACCCGGGGGGCAGTAACGATGATAATTCATAATTTTGAACAACGGTCACCGGAGTGGTACGCAATCAGGCAAAAGAAAATGACCGCAAGCCATGCAACCGCAATTGGAGCAAATGGGAAGGGTTTAAAAACATATATCACTGGATTAATGCAAGAATATTATTCCAGCGAAGAACCGGAAAACTATGACAACGAACACATGAAGCGTGGTAGGAAATTGGAGGACTCAGCAGCTTTTATGTATCAAATGAAAACAAACCTGGAAGTTAAAAAAGTGGGATTCGTTGAATATTCTGAATTTGTCGGGTGTTCCCCTGATTTGTTTGTTTTTGGAAATGGTATGGCTGAAATTAAATGCCCCGCGGACAAAGTATATTTTCAATATTTAATTGACGGTAAAGTTGATTCAAAGTACCTAAATCAAATTCAGATGCAAATGTTATTGACAGATAGATATTGGTGTGATTATGTTATTTTTAACACTTCTTTTGAAAAGAAAATATGTATAAAACGCATAGAACCCGATTACGACTATTGGGATAAATTGAAAGTCGGGTTTAAGTCAGGTGAAAAAATAATCAAAGAAATTGAAGATAAAATAACAAAATTATATCATGAAAACAAAAAAGTGTAAAAGATGCAAAAACGAATACCCTACCAGCATGTTCTGGAGGCAAAAAAGTGGTGACGGGTACAGAACAATCTGTAGACTTTGTTGCAACGTCGACTCTTCAAAAAGGTATCATAATAATAAAAAACATATACTGGAAAAGCACAAGGAATACAGGTCTGGAAATCTAGACAAATGCAGAAAGTTAGTTCATGATTATGCTGTAAAAAACAATGATATAGTAAAAAAGAAACAAAAGGAATATAGATTAAAAAACAGCTCTAAAATAAAAGAGAGATTAAAAAAATATTACGCTGAAAACAGGGAAATGATATCTAAAAAAGCCAAAGAAACATATCAAAAAAATAAACATATATTATCAGCTAATAAAAAACTAAATAGAGCTGTTTTAAAAGGAATCGTCATAAAAGATAATTCATGTAATATTTGCGGCAAAAATAGCATATACTTACATGGCCATCATTACGACTATAGCAAGCCATTATCGGTAATATGGCTGTGTATTTCATGTCACAGGACAATACACAGCGGTAATTCAGTCTATGCAGATGGGAAAAGGTTGGAACTTGAAAAAATGATAAAAGAAATTGAATCTAAAATCGAAGTGATAATAATATGAATATCTGGCATAAAAATTTAAATTATCAGGATTTCAAGAAACAAATAGACTCCGGATTGCATGAGTTAGAATCTAAGCACAGAGGTAAAAGTTTTCTACACAATTTATTATTGAAAGTGATCAGGAAACTTCTTTATTTTGCTCTGTATGTGTATAAATTAGAACCGCCGAAAGATTAACCAATAACACTATTTAAGAATATAAAATGGCAGTAACAAAACAATATCACACCAATAACACCGGTAGCTATGAAGTCCATAAAATGTACAGTTGTCTTAAATTTTCGGCGTTTTTCTCAATCAGTAAATATGGCAGCGGAAAAGCAAAATCAAATGCGATAAAACTTTTAGGTATTGCTGAAGGGACACTGCTGGAAGGCTTCGGAGAAAAACACCAATTTACTGTATAAGGATTTAGTTTTATCGTCAGGACATATTATAGAGCTAATAACAAGCGGATTCCATAGAATCGACATTGACAGGGAACTATCGGAACTTGATAAAGCATTGTCAAAAATCAAGGTAACGTTACAAGGAACGCATAGGTAACGGTTTTAATTCTTTACTTTTATCGAAAATTCTATACAATAGCATTTTTCTAACTCTGACTAAAAAGGAAAAATGGTAAATGATTATTATGTTGATGACAATTCGTCTACGGAGATGGCAAAGAGTGAAAGTTTGTTTGTATCATGTAAGACTTTTAAGAATGATTTAACAAAAGAGGCATTTAGAAGGAATATTGATTTTGCCTGGAGGAGGATTCAGGATTTCAAGGAGAGTTCGAGCGGGAAAATTAACCAAGTGAAGGAAGTGGAACCAAAAGAAGAAATTGATTATGGTGACGCATGCCCGGACTGCGGCGGCCCATTAAAAAGAGCTGGCATATGTTATGTATGCTATGCAGGTTGTGGGGCAAGTACTGGGGGGTGTAGTTGATTGCTTTGAAGTTCCTGTTTTAAATAATTCTTTAAAGTTAAAAAATATTAAAGGGGTTTAATATGAGGCTTCTTCTTGTTTTGCTTACAGCCAGCGGGGCCGGGTTAATGATAAATAAAATCATAACAGGCGAGACGGGCGTCCTTGTTTGTGTAGTGTTGATGTTGAACATTGGCGCAATGATTTACCAAGCTCAAAATAAATAATTTCACTGTCAATGCATTAGGTGTTGACTTTCTTTTGACATTTAACTTGACGCATATAACAATATAAAATATAAATAAGACATGAACAAATTCAAGGACAATTTAAAAAAAATCAGAATGGCTAACACATTGTCACAGTTGGAACTGGCAAAAAGGGCAGGAATTGAAGCCACTCATATTTCACATTATGAATGTGGCAGGAGAATGCCAAACGTCCATAATTTAAAAAAACTTTCAACGACATTGAATTGTACAATGGAAGAATTATTAAATGAGGATTAATGGATTTGTCAAGAGGATGTATTTTGATTGCCCGTTCATTAGATGAATCTGATATTTTCCAAAATGAAAAATGGTTAAAAGTTTGGATTTGGTGTGTTGTCCAAGCAAATCATAAAGGCAAGAATGTCCCAGTTAATATTGGGAGGTCTAAAACGTCTGTTTGGGTTGATCGAGGCCAGTTTATATTTGGGCGAAATAAAGCGGCAGAAAAGCTTGGGATGTCACCTTCTACAGTTAGAAATATTATGGAAAAACTTGACGATTTAGGTAATTTAGACATAAAACCGGACAACCATTGTTCCATCGTGACTATTACTGAATACGACTTCTACCAAGATATGAAAAACTATTTAGGACAGGTTGGAGGACAACCAAAGGACATGCGGGGGACAACCAAAGGACATGCGGGGGACACAACCAATACACCTAAACAACCTAATACACCTAAGAAAAAAGATATAATAAAAAAACCAGAAAGTGTAACTGAACAAACATGGGCTGATTTTATAACTCATAGGAAAAACAAAAAAGCGCCTTTAACACAAACCGCGTTAAATGGTTTTTCTAAACAAGCAAATATTGCAGGGTACACGATTGAAAACGCAATGAAAGAATCGATCGAAAGGGGCTGGACAGGGTTTAAGGCTGAATGGGTTAAAAGCGACGTTGTTGTGAATCAAGAGCCGAACACATACGAAGATAAACAGTTTGCTGAACAATCTAAATATATGATATTCGAATGAGACCAAAAGAAATAAACGGGCTACTATCTCAGAAAATAAATGAGGTATGTCAGAGATTATTGCCAAACGGCAAAATGGTAAATGGTAATTGGGAGGTCGGAGACTTATCAGGGCAGGCCGGGCAATCTTTGAAAGTTGCTTTATCTGGTAAGCATCTAGGTGGGTATACCGATTTTTCAACGGATGAAAAAGGCGACATTATAAATCTATGGCAGAATATTAAAGGCCTAGATTTTTATGAAACAATGAAAGATATCAAGTCTTATTTAGGTTTAAAAGATGACTTTTCCAGCGACATAAAAAAACCGTATAACACGCCAAAAAACAAACCGGTTCAATCACTGCCAAAATATGATTTAATTGATCAAGTACCGAGTTGGTGTAAATATCTTGATAAAAGAAAGTTGTCGGCTCACACTGCGAAGCAATACAAAATAGGCGTGATGAATGGAAAGTTATTTTTCCCGCACTTCTTCAATGATAAGCCGGTAATGTGGCATACAAGATTTTACCCAAAAGATTCCAATGGAAAGTACATACTTGATAAAGACGGGAGGCCCAAAAAAGAGTTTGGGACAAATAAAGCACCGCTGTATTGCTTATGGGGTTGGGATGGCATAAAAAGCACAGATAGGGAGGTTGTGATAACTGAGGGTAGAATTGACGCGCTTTCCTACATTGAGCAAGAAATTCCAGCTTTAAGTGTTCCTTGTGGAGGGGGGAAAGGGGCGAAACAATCATGGATAGATTTTGATTATCATCATTTGATTGACCATTTTGATACTGTTTATATTTCTATGGATGCTGACTCCGTTGGACATGACGCATTAAGCGAAATTGTAAACAGATTAGGTGAGCATATTTGCAGGATTGTTGAGCTACCAGAGGGAATTAAAGATGGGAACAAGGCACACGTAAAAGGCGTTGACTTAAAAAAATGTTTGCATAATGCAAAACACATAACACCTGAAGGATTGCACAGAGGGGGTGAATTTGAACGCGATATAATGGACTATTTTTATCCTGATGAATCTATTCAAAATGCAATCTATTTGCCATGGAAAAAATCAGAGGGTTATGTTGCTAGAATAGGGGAGGTAACATTATTAGCTGGCGAAAATGGTTCAGGTAAAACTCAGGCAGTTGGGAATATAATGCTTGCTGGCTTTGCGCAAGATGAGGTTTTCGGGGTTGCTTCAATGGAAATGTCTCCAAAAATGTTACTCGGCAGGTTAACAAGGCAAGCGACCGGAATGTCAAAACCAAAAAAAGAATTTTTAAACCAGGTATCAAAATATTTCGATGACAATCTATGGCTTTACAAGAAAAAAGGTATAGCCAGCAAGGACAAAATACTATCATCATTTTTGTATCTTAACAAAAGATACGGGGTTAGATATTTCGTTATTGATTCACTTGCTAAATGTGGCTTCGATGAGGACGACTACAGAGCACAAAAAAATTTTATTGATGAGATTGAGGCGTTCGTTGATGATAACCAATGCCATATATTCCTTGTGCACCATTTAAGAAAAGCAGAGGCAAAGTACGTCGACAAGCCACCCAGTAAAAGTGACGTAAAAGGGACCGGTGCGATAATGGACATGATCGACAACGCAATCTTATGGTGGAGAAACCGACCAAAAGAGGACTTTTTAAATGACCCGGAACCGCCAATAACAGAGAAAAAAGCCCGGGAAAAATACGACGCTAAAATGCAAATGATGAAACGAGCGTCAGACGCGATAATGGTTATAGCTAAACAGAGAAATGGAGACTGGGAGGGAAAAGTACCACTATGGTTTGATAGGGATAGTTACCAATTTTTAGATTTTAAAGGTTGCACCCCGGTTAAATTTTTGAGGTTAATATGAAAACATACGCAGAAAAAATAAAAGACCCACGCTGGCAAAAGAAAAGGCTAGAAGTTTTTGAAAGGGATGGATTTAAATGTCAAATGTGCAAGGCAAAAGAAAAAACATTGCACGCGCATCATATGGTTTATTTTAAAAACTATGATCCATGGGACTATGACATGTTTTTTATAATTACTATTTGTGAGGAATGCCATTCGTACGTACATGAAAATAACGGTATGGACGAACATTTAATTATGAAAAATGTGGGGAAGTTACAATCCACGATAGATTTTGCAGACGGTCAAAAAAGTTACGATATCGGCGGGATAATGAGGTTTTTAGAAAAAAGTGAATTAGAAATAGGCGGCGATTATTTTGAAATATGCAAGGTTGAACGTGTATTCAATAAAGAAAATGACACTATAAATTTTAAATTAGTAAAACAAAAAAAATGCGAGTGCGAGCCATTCCAATCATGTGAGAAATGTAGTAATTAACCACTAAACTGTTAACTAAGGAGATACAATGCAAAAAACTCTTAAAAATCCCATAATAACCAGACCAATTTGTTTATTAGCAGCAATTATATTTTTATACCTTCTAATGTATTCTCCGTGGGTTGAATTCAAAGATAAAGAAATTGTAACTGATTTTGGTGTGATTTTGAAAGTTGAAAAGTCTATTGATAATAGACCAAATTCAAGACATCTATTAACAACATCAAATTTAGAATTTGAATTTGGTACTTTTGATTCTGTACTATTTTTCAAAGGCGATAATGTTGTTCATGTCGCTAAAACGTTCTGTGAGCAGTATTTATATGCCATTGGCAGGTGTAAGACAAAATTATTTTTATGCGGTAAGCGATCACCATCATGTATTCAAATTTTTGGTTGGTAATTTTAACTAAGGGGATAGGATGATAGCAAGAATAACGATGTTAAATGAAGATAGAAACGAATTCACAATGTTGTTTGGGGACTCATATAAAAAATGGTCTGACCAGTTTCAGGATTACATGTGTAGAACCATTACTTGGAAAGACTCAAAAACATTAAGCAAGCGGGAAATATTCGGAGTAACGAAAGTTGAGTTTTCCAAATCCCTATGGAAATCATTTGGTGGTTTAAAATGGTGTAATCACAAAAACTTCCAACATGAGCTTAATCGTGAAAATGTTTCTCAAGATGAACCGGATAATCCAAATCCAAGGCAGTATTTAAAAATGAATTTTTACGACAATCATAAAAATGAAAAAATTGTTATAGATTGTTATAACCAGCAGCTAAGACATCTAGTGGAGGAATAACCACGCAAAACCCTGAACTATTAACCTAATTACTGAGGAATTATGAAGATTGAAGATCAATTATGTAGTCGTGAACAATCCGAAAAACTTGAAAATCTTGGAGTTGTTACCGAGGCTTATTTTTCACATGTCGCATTCGGTAAAACTGCCATAGAAAAAGGAGTTTATGAGATTATGCCGACTGAAGAACTTAGGCTAGGGCATACATTTAATGCTTATTCCTCAGCAGAATTAATGGAAATGTTGCCGAATGGTATTAAAAATAAAAATTGTTCAATAAGTAACTTTAATCTTAAACTCAAAAAAGATTTAAACGATCTCTGGTTAGCTGGTTACTTCGATGACTTTTCAGACCAGACGCTGTTTAAGGTAGATTGGGAAAATCCAGCCAGGTCGTTGGCAGATGTTCTTATTTTTGTGCTAAAAAACAATCACGTTAAACCTGAAGATTTAAAACTTTAATCACTTAACCAACAACTATTTAATAAATCAAAAAAATATTTTAAAATGATTGACAATATATCATTATAACTATATAGGTATAGATATGAAACAAGAAAAGTGTTTAAGGTGTGGACATATCTGGTATAAGCGTACACCCAATAAGCCTAAAAATTGCCCTAAATGTAATTCTCCATATTGGAGCAAGGAAAGGAAAAATGGAAAAGTTACCAACAAATAAAAAAGTCATGTTAATAACTGAAATTGCACAGGTATTAAATGTTACCACAAAAACGGTTAGAAAATACGTTGAAAAATTATTTCCTAATTTAATGATGCATGGCCAAACAACTTGGCTTAATGAAAATCAAGTAACGGCTATAAAACTTTCGATGGAAAGAAATCCACACTTAAACCAATCGGTTTCAGTTCCAAAAACAGACCTTGAAAAAGAATTAATAATTCAGCAAGCTCTAAATTTCCAAAATGAAAAAATAGCCAGCCTTCAACTGAGAATTGAAAGCCAAAGCCATTTAATCGAAGACCAGCGGCCAATGGTAGAATCATTTGAAACTTTCATAGAATCAGATGGATTATCAGACATGAGCCAAACAGCAAAACTCTTAGGAACTGGCAGAACAAGACTTTTTAATCTCCTCAGGGAAAATAATATTTTGATGGATAATAACATTCCTTACCAAAGACATGTCGAAGCGGGGCATTTTGAAGTCAAAAAGGCAGTTAAAAACGAAAGGAATTATTCCGTAACATTCACAACGTCGAAAGGAATTCATTACATTAGGAATCGGTTTAATATTTAAGCCTTAAACATAAAAGGATATGGAAACAAAACTAAATTGTGGAAATTGTGTATTTGGTATGAAACGAGGTTTTAAGAAAAAAAATGATAAAAAAGATACGAAATGCAGGCGTTACCCAGCAAGCGTTTGCAAAACTAACTCTCAGTGGTGTGGTGAACATAAAACCCGTGAATTATATGACTTACTTCTGAATATTCAACATGATGATGCAGAGTCATTTTATGGGAATTTATAACAACTAACATAAAAGGATAGGATGAACCCATACAAAAAGCGGTGTCTTTATTTTTCCTTACCCGTCAATTGATATCAGTTACAAAAATTTAGACTTTGAATTTTCAATTGTTCCCGCAGCTAAAAGAAAGACCGGGAGCACGACTTTGATTTTAACTAGGTCAGTGAGGTTTTAAATATTCATAAAAGGAGGTTGAGTGCGAATTTTAATCTTAATAATCCTCTTAACTTCATATAGTAACCAAAAAAGCCAGACAGATAACACACCGGATATCACTGCGAACGGCAAAAAAGTGCATAAATGTGGATTGGCCGTTTCAAGAGATCTTGAAGATCAGGGATTTATGATTGGGTGCCGTGTTCATATTAGCGGTATATTGGTATCTAATATTAGGCTTGATGGTAGTGATTATTGCAACGGCTTATATGTAATCAATGATAGGATGCACTGGAGGAAACGGAACCAGGTAGATATTTTTAATTTTGACAATGATCAAGCGCTTAAATTCGGGGTTCAAAAGGGTAAGATCCAACTTTTATGGTGTGAATGATGAAAGTACATTTAGTGAAAACATTAGATAAGGGGTTTAAATGAAAATGAAATGTTTAAGATGTGGTAGTAAGGATTTTACACAGGTATTCGAGCAGCCAGAGTTAATAACACTGGCCGAGGCTCTAGCAGTCAGGAAAGATGTCATATTATTAAAATATAAAAAATGGAGTAGGATTATAAGATACGATGAAAACGGGTTCTATTTTGATGGAACTAATGAAAAAGTTGAATTCCATGATTTTCATTTAATTGAAAAAGAATGGCAAGTCATACCAGTAAAGCCAAGAATTTTAAGCCAGGATGAAATTATAGAAAGGGTAGAAGGCTGCAAAACTGATAACCACTGGAGAACTAGTGACATAGTAACATCTATTATAATCGCTGAGAAAAATGGAGAATTCATAGACAGGGAAAGAACACAGCCATTAATTGATGCGGTTGGAAAATATATAAATGATCCGGATGTTGACTGGCATATTAGTGGGATTATAGACGAATTAGAAAAACTAAAATCATTGGAAGACAAACAAGAATATCAGGAGTGTTAAAAATGGGAATAGAATTGAAAACAGTTAACCCGGTGGTGTTTGATGATACTGATAAATGCAGTAGTGTTGACGACTGTTGCGAATACCTATTTAACGGGCCTATGTATTGCGGACTATTTAACAAGAATTTAAAAGGGCACCTTGCCGGGTATTCCAAAATAAAGGAATGCAAAGACCATTATCTCAAAAACAAAACACAATAACTAAATAAAAAATGGCAAAAGGAAGCGAGGTATTTCTAAGGAAAACAACAAAGGGCTGGAGACCGGCAGACGAGGAGTCAAAAGAAATAAGCGACAGTTTTTCAGTGGGCGATGTAGTTAAAACAAAGATGTCTAAGCCAAGGAATTATGAACACCATAAAAAAGCGTTCGCGTTATTCAACGCCGTTTTAGATAACCATGAAACATATGAAACAATCGATCAGGTTTTAGACGAAATTAAGTTTAGACTTGGTTATCTTAATAGATGGGTTATTGACGGGAAAGCTGTTTTCAAGCTGAAATCAATTTCATTTTCCGCCATGGGGCAAGAGAAATTCAATAAATTTTATTCTGGGGCGATTGATGTTATTTTAAAATATATGATTCCTGGAACCGATAAAGGGGATTTCGAGAATTACATTTTAAGTTTTACTTAATCACTTGACATACCATAAACATTACAATAATATTTAAATATGAAAAATAAAAGCATTACATTTCTCACTACCGAGGAATTCAAAAAAGAAGTCGAGAAAGCAGCAAAGACAGACAATAAAACCTTGAGTGGTTATGTTACTGATTGCTTGCTTTTAGACCTTAAAAAGAGGAGAAAAAATGTCCAGAACAAAGTATGAAATCATCGAAGTAAACAACATTGAAGTTACCGTTGATTTATCGATGTTGGTAAAAACAGACGATATGTTTTTCAACGCAACTGAAATAGCGAAGCAGTTCGATAAACTTCCAAAGGATTTTTTAAGAACAGAACAGACAAAGGAATATATTCAAGCTTTGATTGAGTTGAAATCTGGAAAGGACAATTCGCCCACCCAGGAATATGACTTAGTTAGAACGAAAAGGGGTGGAAAATATCAAGGAACTTGGATGCACCAAGACTTAGCTTTACAATTCGCTAGATGGCTGTCCCCGAAATTTTCTGTGAAGCTTGATTCATGGGTAAAAGTCCGCTTAAAAGAAGAGGAATCCCGCAGGAAAAACAGACTCGCATCAAAAACCGGATACCTTGAACTTTCAGAAGCAGTCCAAAACGATCATGACCCGGTAAAAGCATACCATTTTTCAAATGAGGCGAATCTTATCAACAAAATCGTTTTAGGGATGTCTGCTAAGAAATACAAAGCCGCTCATGGTGTTGAAAATGTCAGGGACAATGTTGACTCATTCCAAGGAAAAGCAATTGATGAACTTCAAAAGCTTGAAACTTCGCTGATAAAACTAGGCGTTGATTATCAGGAGAGGAAAGATAAGTTAACCAAGTTTTACCAGGAAAAGATTATGTTACCGGCGTGAATGCCGATATGCTCCTGTAACTCAGTGGTTAGAGTTCCGCTCTTATAAAACGGGTGTCGTTGGTTCGACTCCAACCAGGAGTACCAAATTTAACACGGGATATTAAAATGAAAATAAAAATATTCACCTACGAAGACAACGGTAAAATATCAGCCGACTCATACGTCGAAGGCGAAGAAATAACCCAGAATTATTCCGATGCTGAATGCCAGGAATACGACATACTTGAAAGCACAATAGAAAGTGCAACGTCTGAGATTCTATCGGATTATGTAAATTTCAAGATGACATTATTGCAAAACATCGATGTCTTAGATTCAGCAGTTGAGTTACTACATTGCATCGTGAAGGATAAAACCACAGCCAGCGAACGCCTGGACTTTTTAGAACAAGTAAATAAAGTGGCTAGAAAAGAAGCGGTTGAGTATTTCACTGGTGAATTGGTAAGTAAAATATTATCTGAATCTGGTCAAACAAAATTTTGAGTAGGAAATTAAGTAACCGTAATCTTTAAGGGGATGATATGAGAGTGAATGAATTAATCGAAAAGAATGATTTAAACATACTTTTTCTCTGTAAGTTCGGGAGCCATCTTTATGGCACTAATACACCCGAATCTGATGAAGATTACAAGGGTGTTTATCTGCCAACATTGGAACAATGTATAATCGGTGAGGTTCCAAGAACCGTGTCCTATTATTCAGGAAAAGACGATTCCAAAAATACCAAAAATGATATCGATATCGAAATTTACTCGTTGCATTATTACTTAAAGTTGCTGCAACGTGGAGATACAGGTGCATTAGACATGCTACACGCCC
>JQIA01001671.1_pt1 | contig 11909 bp, 6 predicted proteins | sample 811431 | NCBI WGS metagenome assembly JQIA01 (sample SAMN02998118, study PRJNA258478) | marine sediment metagenome | biome: marine; feature: seafloor; material: sediment; isolation source: oil-polluted sediment collected from 3 locations (0.5 km, 0.7 km and 0.9 km)... | place: USA: Gulf of Mexico ... | reverse complement strand
CTGGGTTTAATCACCCCATCTTTCACATCGTATTCAACGCTTTTAACCAGTTTAATGAACACCCTGGCCTTTGCGCTCATTGGTGTCGTTTTCGCATCAATACTAGGCATGGTACTGGCTCACCTTTTTGAATGGCGCCTCATTCGTATCGCCTGCGCGTTTATTCGTTCCATTCATGAACTCTTTTGGGCGCTTCTTTTCTTACAGGTTTTTGGTTTAAGTACCCTTACAGGACTGCTCGCCATCATCATTCCTTATACCGGTATTTTTGCCAAAGTGTATGCGGAAATATTAGAAGAAAGTGACCAAACAGCCTATCAGCGACTACCCATAGCAACAAGCCGTTGGTCTTCACACCTTTACGCCCGCTTAATGCCCGCTTGGCCACAGCTAATTCATTACACTCAATACCGGCTTGAATGCGGCATTCGTAGTAGCTCTGTATTGGGTTTTGTTGGTCTGCCTACTCTGGGCTTTCATTTAGAATCATTCTTTAAGCAAGGGTATTACTCAGAAGCCGCTGGCGTGCTTTATTTATTTATCGCCGTCATCGCACTCATGCGTTTTTGGGCAAAGAAAAGATATCTTCTACCCCTGCTGGCCATCGCGTTTATCTGGCTCCCGTTTCAAATGAACATTGATGCAGACTTACTCTACCGGTTTTTCAGTCACGACATACTTCCTTTCCCTCTGCGATTGGACGACCCGCTCACAATCGATAGCTGGAGCCAAACCTTAGACTGGTCAATATTGTTATTTAAAGAACAAATTCTTATCGGCAGTTGGAATACATTATTACTCACTCAAATAGCGTTGGTGGGGAGCGGCATAACCGCATTATTGTTATACCCTCTTATTTCTCCCTTATTTTTCACTCGACGACAAAGAACCCTTGGCCATCTTTTTCTGGTAAGCCTTCGTTCCATCCCTGAACTCATTTTTGCATTTGTTATTTTGCTCATTACAGGGCCTTCGATGATCCCGGCCATTATCGCCTTGAGTTTGCATAACGGTGCGATTATCGCTCACCTAATCGGTCGATATACTGAAGTCATAAAACTACGGGTCGACAGCCCTACCCATGGCAACCGTTACGCTTATGAAGTAACCCCAAGGATCTACAAGCCCTTCCTCGCCTTTTTATTCTATCGCTGGGAGGTGATCTTAAGGGAAAGCGCTATATTGGGCATTTTAGGCATTCAAACATTAGGATTCTTTATCGATTCAGCCTTTGAAGAACTCCGTTTTGACCGTGCACTGTTTTTAATATTGGTCACCGCCCTACTTAACATTCTGGTAGACTCATTCTCACGATCAATCAGAAGTAAGTTAAGATTATCAACCACTCCTGAAGCTCAGTAGAAGCAAGCAGAGACCCCTAATAATTATGAAATCATCCGCTCCGCCTATTACCCAAGACGTCGTTTTTATTGGCGGTGGCCATGCACACGCTGTTGCGTTAAAAATGTTAGCCATGAAATCGCTACCCGGGGTTCGCTTCACACTTATATCTAATGCGGTTCAGACACCCTATTCCGGCATGCTGCCAGGCTTAATAGCAGGGCACTATACTTATGATCAGACCCACATTGATTTAGGCCGGTTATGCCGCGCTTGTGGGGTTCGCTTCATTGAAGATACCGTCGTTGAACTTGATACTGACGCGCAAAAAATAATCTGTAAAGATCACCCCCCGTTCGGCTACGACATACTATCAATAGATACAGGCTCAACCCCTAACCAAAGTGCTGTCTCCGGAGCCAAAGAACTGACTCAAGGGGTTAAACCTGTCCCTCAGTTTTTGGAATACTGGCGCAACTTACAGCGCAGGCTGAATAGCAGAGTATCGAACAACAGCCCCATACGCATTGGCACAGTGGGAGGAGGCGCTAGTGCTGTAGAAGTATTACTTGCTATGCAGCATCAACTTCAAAACATCACGAAAAAAGAAAATCGATCTCTACCCTCTGTTGAGTTTCATGTGGTTTCAGGTTCGAAACAAATATTGCCTAGCCATAACGACAAGGTTCGCAATAAATACAGCACACTATTAGAAAAACGTAACATCACTACTCATAACACATTCAGGGTCAGCCATATCGAACCCTTAAAGAATAGTGAAGGTGTACAAAAAAAGCAGCTATTCGCAGAAGATGGCAGGGTGCTTGAGTTAGATGAAGTTATCTGGACAACAGCGGCTCAAGCGGCTTCATGGCCAGCAAAGGCAGGCTTATCTTGCAGTAGTCGAGGTTTCATTACGGTTAATGACTCTCTGCAAACCCTGTCTCACCCTAATGTTTTTGCCACGGGTGACATTGCAGATATGGTTAACCACCCTCGCCCAAAAGCGGGGGTATTCGCAGTAAGACAAGGTAAACCACTCGCTATAAATATCGTTCGGGCACTGCAAAATAAGGCGCTTAAACCTTTTAAACCTCAAGATAAATTTCTCAGTTTAGTCAGCACCGGAGACCGCTACGCCGTAGCCTCACGAGGGAATTGGGTACTTTCAGGTGAATGGATTTGGCGATGGAAAGATCATATCGACCAAAAGTTTATGGCTCAAATCAACACCTTCACAATGCCCAAAGAAAACTCAAAATCAGCAGGGGTAGCGCTTAAAGCAGCTAGCCCCACCATGCGTTGTGGGGGGTGTGGTGCAAAAGTCGGACAACCTATTTTACAACGAGTGATTAGTCAGTTAACGACCCCTCTCAATAACTTGGTACAACTAGGCCTAGACGCCCCTGATGATGCCGCTGTTTTACAAGTACCGGAAGGAAAGCTGCTAATTCAGTCTGTCGACGCATTCAGAAGCATGATTGATGACGACTACCTATTTGGACAAATTGCCGCCAACCATGCCCTTGGAGATATTTTTGCCATGGGAGCAAGCCCTCACTCTGCTCAGGCTATAGCCACTCTACCCTACGCCAGCGAAGCCAAGGTAGAACAACAACTCCTTCATGTAATGCAAGGGGCAACAAAGGTATTCAATCAATGCAACATGACTTTGGTGGGAGGCCACACAGCAGAAGGTGCTGAACTATCGCTTGGTTTTGTCGTAAATGGCATAGCTCACCGCGACCAGTTGTTGAGAAAATCCGGACTCAAAGCAGGCGATAAAATCATCCTGACAAAACCCTTAGGAACCGGTGCATTATTTGCCGCCGATATGAGAGGTGAAGCGCAAGGCCAATGGATAAAACAAGCAACACAATCAATGGTTCAGTTAAACCAAGCCGCCGCCGAATGCTTAATTAAATTCGGCGCTAAAGCTTGCACCGATGTAACAGGGTTTGGTCTGGTAGGCCATCTAATAGAAATGCTCAGGGCTTCAAGTGTGAATGCAAACCTGTATTTAAACGAGCTACCATTATTAGAAGGCGCTTCGGAATGCTTTAAAGCGGGTATTGTAAGCACTTTACAGCCACAAAATAAAAAAATACACCACAGCATCAGTAATTATGATCAGTTTTCTGATTTACCTGACCTGGAGGTACTGTTCGACCCTCAAACGGCAGGGGGCCTTATTGCAGGGGTTTCAAGTGACGCGACTGATGAGTGCATTCAGGCATTAGCAGCACTTGGTTATATTCATACTTGTGTTATTGGTGAAGTCACTGAAGAGCAGGAAGGGATGAAACTAATAGCTCTAATTTGAATGATAGCGAGTACGGTCAACGAAAGACCAACATTACCCGTCTCTGCAATTTGACATGAAGCCAGCACTACTCTTAACTTTGTATTGATATTACCCATATTATATTAATAACAGGAAGGCGTTACAGATATAGCATTTTCGTAACCACGCGCTCATTAGCTACAAATGTTTAACAAACACTTTGGAGTTTCTCTTCAGATTATAGTTTGACGATTTATTACCCGGCAGGCTGTCTTTTGTTGATTTTTCAAAGCCCCGCTCCCTAAACCAGTGTTCCGTCTGGGTCGTTAATACAAACAAGCGACTGAATCCATGAGATCTAGCACGCTTTTCTACCGCCTCTAATAGTGTATCTCCCCTGCCATAGCGGCGATAATCTGAACGTACGGCGAAACATGATAACTCCCCAGCCCCATCTTCAGGGAATGGATACAGTGCAGCACAACCTATAACAGCACCATCTCGTTCATCGACTGTAAAATAGCCTATTTCTGTTTCTATTAACTCTCTTGATCGACGTACAAGCACCCCCTGCTCTTCAAGGGGTTGAATGAGTTCCATTATGCCATTGATATCATCTAGCTTGGCAGCTCTCACCTGTTCGTAGTCATCGGAGTTAACCATGGTGCCGCCGCCATCACGGGTGAACAGCTCTTCAAGTATCGCTCCGTTGGTTTTATAACTGATAATATGGGCGCGCTTCACGCCATTAGCACAGGCTTCACAGGCCGCTTTTAATTGCCCTACAGCCAGATCATCCAAATTTTCTGATGACTCAAGAAGATTACGTCCATCGGCTATGGTGAGCTCTCTAATTAGATGTCCATTTGCATCCATAACGCCTGGTTTATCAGTCAGCATAATTAGTTTTTCTGCTTTTAATGCAACAGCGGCTGTACTGGCAACATCTTCATAGCTCAGATTAAACGCATCACCCGTTACTGAATAACCCAATGAAGGCAGTAACACTACAGCGCCTGAATCAAGCAGACCTTCAATAGCTTCTCTGTCTATTCGTCTAACCTTACCTGTATGGCAAAGGTCGGTACCCTCTAATACACCGACCGGCCTGGCCATAATAAAATTACCACTACAGACACGAATTTTTGCACCATGCATGGGCGAATTGACCACGCCCGTTGAAAGGCGCGCTTCCAGTGTTGCACGTAACCGGCCAGATACCTCTAGAATATGAGGCATCATTGATTCATGTGTTACTCGTAAACCTTTATGAAAGTCAGACTGGGCACCCGCTTCATTAAGACGAGCATCAATTTGAGGTCGCGCACCAAAAGCAACCACAAGCCGGACGCCCAGACTATTAAGCAAGGCTATATCGTGAATAATATTGATTAAGTTTTTGTCTTCTAAGGCTTCGCCACATAGCGTAAGAACAACCGTTCGCTTGCGGTGTGCATTAATATATGGTGAAGACTGCCTAAACCAATTAACCCACTCTTTAGAACTCACCTTTTACCTCTCCCTCTTCTATACAATATTGTTGAATTAGCCCTTTAAGAATATTAACAGCAGGTTTTATCTGGTCAACGGCTAAAAACTCATCCGGCTGATGTGCCTGATCAATAGAACCAGGCCCCATAACAATGGTTTCCATCCCTAAGCGCTGTAAATAAGGCGCCTCTGTTGCAAAGGCCACGGCATCAGCATTCCGGCCACTTAAGCGCTCGCATGTTTTAACAAACAGTGAGTCACTGGGTGTTTCAAATGCGGGCACACCACCAAAAAGATGTTCAATTTCAAGTGCCACGTGATGCCTCTGCGCAATAGGCGCTACTCGCTGGCTAATTAATTCTCTAAGTGAATCTATATCCATTCCCGGTAACGGCCTGAGATCAAATTGAAGCTCACATGACCCGCATATTCGGTTTGGATTATCGCCTCCATGAATATGACCAAAGTTCATTGTGGGCACATCAATTTCAAAGGAGGGGTTCTGGTATTGAGCCTGTAGTATTTTTCTAAACTCAACCAAATCAGACAACACTTCAACCATGCAATCCAAGGCGCTGCGACCTAAAGCAGGGTTAGACGAATGGCCTGACTGCCCCTGGAGTCGAATGCACTCCATCATCATCCCTTTATGCATGCGAATAGGCTTTAAGCCTGTAGGCTCTCCTATAACAGCACAACGCGCTTTAGGTCTACCGGCTTCTGCCAGTGCCCGAGCACCTGACATGGAGCTTTCTTCGTCTGCTGTGGCAATCACTATTAGCGGTTGCTTAAAGTCTGCTCCTACAAAGGCACTCACAGCACTTAATATCACAGGGAAAAAGCCCTTCATATCACAACTACCTAAACCATAAAATCGGTTATCACGATAGCTTAGAGAAAACGGATCTGAGCTCCATTTTGACTCATCAAAAGGAACCGTGTCTGTATGTCCTGAAAGCACTAAACCTCCTGAACCCTGCCCCATAGTTGCTATTAAATTCTGTTTACCTGATAGCCCTGGCACATCCATAATTTCAACAGAAAAACCCAGCTGATCAAACCAGCCTGCCAATAGTTTAATTACCTGACTATTGCTTTGATCCCACACAGATGAAGCACTACTTATAGACGGTGCCGATATAAGCTGTTTAAGCAACTCGTCAAATTCAGGTAATGAAGTATCCTTTATCATATTATGTCCAAGCACAGGCTATTTCCAAACACTGATCAGGGTGATATTTCGTTTTCTCAGCGGATAGCTCACTTTCCCCCCCGATACAACCTGCTCAACCTCAATAACAAACTCATCAACAGAAATAATCATACCTTCAACCTGCTTACCACTATCTAGCTCAACCCTAGCTGGATACTTTAAATAAGTCTCCGCTTCATCTGGCGAAATCTCCTGATAGGTTTTTTCAGGTGGTTGAGGAGCAGTCAACAAAGGATCACCTGATACTCTCGATTCTGAATTTGCTTCTGACTCGCCGTAAAACCCACTCATTTTTTTATCATCAAACGTCAGTGATAAATCAGAAAGCAGGTTTCCATTTAATTTAACCTGCAAATCAAGCATGTTAACTACATCGTTAGCAGAAAACAGTGAAAGTGCAGAGTAATCAATATCTTTATCCGGCCTGACACTTACATTCAACAAACCACCATCCAATATATATTGGCGATAAGTATCAACTAAAGCAGGGTTTAGTGTAATACCATTATCCTGAAGGTCTGCATCCCACTCCTGAGCTGCTTGAGCAACATATGTTTTGCGATCAACCCCCGTCTTTTTACCACAGAAAAAGGATAATCGACGAAAATATCCACCATCATGAAAATCCCATTGCGCATGATTGAGTACAGGGAGCATAGCGCTTGTTAAAAGTGAATCCATAGTGCTTCCGGTTACACCTAATTCAACCTTAATATCACTACGCCCCATGCTTTCGGAGTCAACAATTGATGATATTGTTAAGATTTTTGTCATAGGGTCCAATATATACCCTACATCGCTACTTAAGGTAAATTTGTCATAGCCCATGGATTTAAGTTCATCACTCTCCACAACGGTAGTGTCACCGCAGCTATAAACACCCAAAGGGTTAAAACTATAATTACTATCACCATCCGTTTCATCAAGTGAACTCACTAGTTCTGCAATGTCACTATCAAGCGGTAATGACATATTTTTTATATGAAAAGACATTTGGTCTGGCAATTGTCGACGTGAAAGGCTGTCTTTCAATTTGAATAAAGCGGCAGCGTCTTCTAGCTTTAAACTCACTTCATCGATAGAAACCGTTCCTTTAAGTAAATAGGGCGTTATTTCAATACCTGAAACCCCTACCTCCCCATCAAAAGTTGAGAATATCCAACGGTATTTAATAAGCGCATGAGGCGCTAGCTGCGCCTTAAGCTCACTTAACTGACTATATACCTGATACCAGATATACCCCTTAAAAGAGGCAACCGAAGCAACAACAACAAGAATAATTCCCCACAATAGCTTTTTCATTACCAATAAACACCCTGAAGCAGACAAAGACCATAGTCATTAAAATAAAACACGATAGCTAAACTATATCAGAGATATCTGAAATTAATAACCTGAGGACAGAACAAGAGAGCAGAACCAACCCTTATGACTACAATTGAGGCGGGGTTGCCGATCACAGCAAAAAATTAGTCATTTTTCTCCTTAATAATAAGCTCTTAACTAGGCAATATGGCCAATTTTTTCTATACTCCCGTTAAGGGTAACGATTTTTTGTGGTAGTTAGTGCCCGGAAATTAATAATTGAACACCCAATGGCGCGAAGGGATATGGCACACCAAAGTGATGATCTTGCTCAGGCAGTACGATATTTAAAACTTACACTCCCCGAAATGAGCAAACGGGAGATACCGACCACACCAGAAAACTATGCCGTTTGGTATGAGTATACAGCGGGCACCAACCATGACCTGAAACAATCTATAAACAGCCTGATTAATTCAAAGATGGCGTTTTCTGACCAGGTAAACAACGATCTATATCAGAAGTTCATCGGTAATGGGCAACAAACAGCCATTACAGAGATCAGAGACAGCGTTAGACAAGTCATTAATGATCTTCTCGCTGAGATATCAGCGGAGGGAGATGGTCTTGGAGACTACGCAAAAACCCTTGAAATCTTTTCTGAAAAAGTCAGTGACACGCCTGATTCCAGCGCCATTAATTTATTAATTACCGAGCTGCTGGTTGAAACTAAAAAAAGAGAAGAGGCCACTCATAGCCTGCAAAGCTCATTGGATACAATGGCTAAGGAAATGACACAGCTAAGACAAGAAGTAGCACGACTAAATGATGAAGCAAGCACCGACGCACTCACAAAAGTCAGCAATCGCCGAGCCTACGACATCGCTATTGAAAGAGCTGTATCGGCAAGTAAAATGAATTCGACTAGCCTAAGTTTACTGATGTTGGACATAGATCATTTCAAGCGATTTAATGACCAGTTTGGGCACGTTATTGGCGATAAAGTACTGCGTTTTGTTGCATCTATGCTGCAAAAACATGTTAAAGGCAATGATACTGTAGCACGCTTCGGCGGTGAAGAGTTCGCGGTCATTCTTCCTGAAACAAGTTATATCGACGCCCTGTCAGTCGCTGAAAATGTGAGAAAACGGATTAGCGCTCAAGTCCTTTCTGACAGTGCAGAAAACAAAAAACTGGGCTCTGTTAATGTGTCGATAGGCGTTGCGCTTTACCGCTACGGAGAAAGCCCCGAAGAGTTTGTTCACCGTACTGATAAGTGCTTATACAAAGCAAAAGGAAGTGGCCGGAACAGGGTTGTTGGTGAAGAAGATTGTGAAGAGAGTAAACCCACCAAACAACGGGTTATTTAGATACATTTATAGGGTGTATTTGCGCACCCTATAAATTATCAACAGCATCTAATCACTGATTCGTAATCAAAGTCCCAACACCTTCATCAGTAAAAATCTCTAATAAAGTAGCATGAGCAACTCGACCATCAATAATATGCGCGCTAGTCACTCCGTTTTTTACCGCACTTAAAGCACAACCTATTTTAGGTAACATGCCACCATAAATGGTTCCATCTGCAATAAACTCATCTACCTGCTCTGTTGTTAGCCCTGTCATTACATTACCTTCTTTATCCTGTAAACCAGAAATATTAGTCAGTAACATAAGCTTTTCAGCATTAAGTTCTTCAGCCACCTTGCCTGCAACCAAATCTGCATTAATGTTGTATGAACGACCGTCCTCACCCACACCAATAGGGGCGATAACAGGAATAACATTACTATTTGTTAGCATCTCAATAACATCAGAATCAATTTTTTCGACCTGACCTACATGCCCGATATCAATAATTTCTGATTTTTGCATTTCAGGTGAGGTAACTTCTACTTTAAGCTGAGTCGCTTTAATTAAGTTGGCATCTTTACCCGTTAAGCCAATCGCTTTTCCGCCATTACGATTAATAAGTGCAACAATTTCCTTATTAACCAAACCGCCCAACACCATCTCAACCACATCCATGGTTTCACTATCGGTTACGCGCATACCATTAACAAAGTGACTTTCAATATTGAGTTTCTTCAGTAATTCACCAATCTGCGGACCACCACCATGAACCACGATAGGGTTAATACCCACCTGTTTCATAAGCACAATATCTCTGGCAAAACTATTTTTAAGCCCCTCATTTTCCATTGCGTTGCCACCGTATTTAATGACAATAGTTTTACCTGAAAAACGCTGAATATACGGTAACGCCTGACTCAATACTGAGGCAACCTGCATTGCTGATTCTTGATCTTGATTCATCTTTTATTTACTTTCTCGGTTTTAGTCATAATATTCTAAAATGTAAGCTCTAACTCTGGATCAACCATAAGTAACTGCTCGCGGAAAACCTGTTGAATGCGAGATAAAGCCGCTTCGTCATCAGCTTCAAAACGTAACACTAAAACAGGCGTTGTGTTTGATGCTCTACACAAACCCCAGCCATCCTGATAATCAACCCGAACACCATCAATGGTAGAGATATTGCCATCTTCAAAAGCACCCTGGGAGCTTAATTTTTCCACTAAGGTAAATTTGTTCTCGTCAGTGACATGAATATTAATTTCAGGTGTACTTGCATCTTCAGGAAATGATTCAAATACCTCTTCAGATGAGCGCTCATCAATGCCCAGTATTTCTAATAATCGTGCGGCACTATATAACCCATCATCAAAACCATACCAACGCTCTTTAAAGAACATATGGCCGCTCATTTCACCGGCCAATAACGCGCCGGTTTCTTTCATTTTTGCTTTAATAAGTGAATGTCCGGTTTTCCACATAATGGGTCTTCCGCCATAACCACCAATAAGTCCGCTCAAGCGACGTGAACATTTCACATCAAAAATAACATCTGCCCCGGGGTTTCGGGAGACAACATCTTTAGCAAAAAGCATTAACAAGCGATCTGGCCAGATAATTTTACCTTTGTTAGTTACCACCCCAATACGATCACCGTCACCATCAAAAGCAATACCAAGGTCAGCACCTTCTTCTTCTACTTTACGAATCAGGTCTTGTAAGTTTTCTGGCTTACCCGGATCAGGGTGGTGATTAGGAAAGGTTCCGTCAATCTCACAATGAAGTGGAATAACCTCACAACCTAACTCTTCAATTAAAGCAGGGCCTAACTCACCGGCAACACCGTTACCCGCGTCAACAACCACTTTTAGAGGCGCAGCTACAGCAATATCATTTAATATTGTATCTAAATAATCCCGACTTATATCTTGCTGGCTAACTTGGCCTGTACCTTGTTCTAAATCGTAATCTTGAAGTAAGGCACGATCATATAACTTCTGAATATCGTCCCCAGCCAGAGTTTCATCCCCTAGCATTATCTTAAAGCCATTATAATTAGCTGGGTTATGACTTCCGGTAATCATGACACCAGACCCCGTATTTAACTGATGTGTCGAAAAATATAAGACAGGTGTAGGCACACAACCCACATTGATAACATCCCGCCCAGTAGCAACTAACCCTTTAATAAGCGCCTCAGCTAACTCAGGACTTGATAAACGTCCATCATACCCAACACAGACCGTTTTCTGGCCACGCTTAGCAGCCTCGCTACCAACAGACAAACCAATTTGCTGAACTATTTCAGTCGTGAGTGTTTCACCCACAATCCCACGAATATCATACGCTCGAAAAATAGACTGAGGCACATCAACGATGGCTACTTCATCAGCCTCTGCAGCTAAAGGATCTAGCCCATCTCCGGTCTGCCCCAAGCCTAGCAGGTCATCGTCGCCGTCCATCATATCAATATCAAGTACATCACTTCCTTGAAATAATGGATCAGAGTGATCATTTTCCTGCTTCGTTTTTGGTTGCTCTGCTTCTGCAGTAGTTGTTGCGGCAGCTTTTGTAGTTGCTATAGCGGCTTCAAATTTTTTCTCTGATGCAACAGCCAAACGCTGCATTGTATTAGCCATGACGTGAAACATTGCGAACTCAATCGCAGGCATCTTTTTTCTTTCATGATTAAAAAGGCTTTGAGCATACTGAGTAATCAGTATTGACTCTTTTCTCATTCGTTTAAACAGCGTTGTTAATGGCAGTCCAACAACAAGTAATACAAGCAAAGCACACCCTGCAATTAACGACCAATACAAGTTTATATCAACATACCCCGCTACTTGTACTGCTGGGTTCAACCTAACCTGCCAATGAGGAATAGATGTTTTGAGAGTCAGCGCTGTACTATCTCCC
>JQIA01001670.1_pt1 | contig 11918 bp, 12 predicted proteins | sample 811431 | NCBI WGS metagenome assembly JQIA01 (sample SAMN02998118, study PRJNA258478) | marine sediment metagenome | biome: marine; feature: seafloor; material: sediment; isolation source: oil-polluted sediment collected from 3 locations (0.5 km, 0.7 km and 0.9 km)... | place: USA: Gulf of Mexico ... | reverse complement strand
TGCAGCCTTGATTTTTTTGTTTCTTTTTTTATCAAGAAAAAAAGATAATAATAAACGATTAATAATCACGATTTTGAATTTCAGTTCTAAATGTTGTTAAACAGTCAAAATCAAAAAAGGTTGAATTATAGCACAATTTGAGCAAGTGTATAGAAATTTATTTTTTTAAATTTTATACTCTTGCGGAAACCTTTACGAGAATACCGTAGAAAAAAATATTGCAGGATTATTATAGAATAACAAAGTTTTGTACAAACTAAAAATGTTAGCTTTTGTGCGGCTGCTAGCGTTGGAAAATTGTGTTTAAAAAAATTACTGCGTAGCATAATTATTTTTAAAAAGCAATCGAGCCTTTTTAGCAAGAGGCAATTTAACATAATGTCGAATTATAGCTACAAATTTTAATTCTCTAAAGTTTCGTATAATAACGTATTTAAAAAATATCATTGAATAATACCAAATACAAGATTCTACGGAATTATAATTAATACTTGTTGACGAATTTTAAAACACCCCAATAACAATGTTTATTAAGCTTACGAGAACTTTGTGGGATATTTTACATAATAGAGAATTATAGCTACACAGCAATATATATGAAGTTTGTTCTAAATAGCTTTTAATTATGAATCATCCACTTGATAATCCTTAATTAAAAATGTACTATAATGTTCTGCGTTATGTTACTTTGCTTGGGTAAAGCAAAGTTTAACTAACGTAATTTTCTTTAAAAAAATCTTTACTAAAAGTTTCTTCTACAAAGTTAATGGAACACTTTTTACACGACGACGTAGGAGGGAAGTGGAATGTGTGTGGAATGGCTAAACACTCCACAAACTATCTGCAAAGTAATGCTTACAATCTAAAAAATTATGAGTCAATATAAATTTTGAGGATTTGCAAATATTCTCAATTTCACTAAAGGAATACTTCTTGGATAATTCTGTCCAAATGAGTTCATTGTAATCAAAAGAGTAGGTTTTATCTAATGACTTAATATAAATATCTTGTTGTTTTAAACTCACTAAATAGCTTTTAACTTCTCCACTTATAGGATTGTAATGACAATAAAAATCGAATTTATCTAACCTAAAATCTGCTCCTAATTCTTTATTAATTCGATGTAGTAAATTCATATTAAAAGCTTTGGTAATTCCATGAGGATCATCGTACGCATTTTTTATAGTAATTGGATTTTTCTGTAGATCAAAACCAATTAGTAATTTGTCATTAGGCTTTAAATGGTTTTTAATACTTTTTAAGAAATATTCTGCATCTTCATTTTTAAAATTTCCAATATTACTTCCTAAAAACAGTACTAAACTTGATATGTCATTTGGCATTGTACTTAACAGTTTAAAATAATCACCTATAAATGGTTTTACTTTTAAACCTGGAATTTCCTTTGATACTTTTTCTAATAAAATATCAATTGCTTTTTTTGAAATATCAACAGGAATATACGTAAACTCTAAACCAAGTTTGATGAAATTTTTTAACAGCTTAATTGTTTTGTAACCATCACCAGCACCAAGTTCAATAATATTGAATGCACCTTTGAAGTTTAATTTTTCAGCAATTTGTTTGGCTTGAAGAGATAGAATTTCAAATTCAGAATCAGTAAGATAATATTCTGGCATTGCCATGATTTCTTGAAAAATTTGACTACCAATATCATCATAAAAATATTTAGAAGATAAATGTTTTGGTTGTGCAGATAATCCAGCGTCTACATCTTTTTTAAATTGTTCTATCATAATTATTTAACAAGTCTAATTCCTGTGAATTGCCATCTTTCTTCTGGCCCAAAAAAATTGCGATAGGTATTTCTGCTATGGTTTTTTGAAGTCGCTACAGAAGCACCACGCAATACCATTTTATTAATCATAAATTTACCATTGTACTCTCCAATAGCTCCTTCGGCTTTTTTAAAATTAGGGTAAGGTAAGTACGCACTATGTGTCCATTCCCAGCGTTTTCCCCAATTTAATTTTTCTGAAGCAATTTCCCATTCAAATTCTGTTGGTAATCGCATATTTTTCCATTCTGCAAAAGCAGCAGCTTCATAAAAACTTACATGACCAATAATGGCATTTAGATTCACTTTTTGCAATCCTGAAAGCGTGTAATAATGCCATTGATTATTAATATTGTGCCAATACATTGGTGCTTGAATGTTGTTTTCTTGAACCCAAGACCAACCTTCGTCTAACCAAAGATTAAAATTGGAATAACCACCATCTTCTATAAACGCAATAAATTCTTCATTAGTTACTAAAGCATTACTTATTTTAAAATCATTTAGATATACTTTATGTCTTCCTAATTCATTGTCATAACAGAAACCTTCGTCTTTAAATCCAATTTCATAAACACCTTCTTTTATGGAAACAAAACCTGAAGATTCATTTTCAACATCTAAAAGATTATAACCTTTGTCGTAGGAAGGAAACATAGGATTATTACCTAACGTATGTTTTATATCTGTAATTAATAACTCTTGATGCTGTTGTTCATGATTCATACCAAGAACTATTAAGCCTTTTAATTCTTGAGAAGAATTTTGCATTAGTAGCGCTCTTATATGTTCATCTACATACGAACGATATAGATATACCTCATTTACATCTGGACGCGTAATATTGCCTCTGTCTGCTCTAAAAACTCTATCACCTGCATTATTATAATAACTATTAAAAAGAAAGCTAAAGTCTTTATCGTAACCTGAATAATCTTCAATAAATTTTTCAAGAATGAAGGTTTCAAAAAACCAAGTTGTATGTGCCAAATGCCACTTTGGTGGACTTGCAAAAACGGAAGATTGCACTACATAGTCTTCAATTTTTAAAGGCTTGCAAATGGTTTCTGTTTTTGCTCTAACAGTATTAAATAATTCAAGAATATTCATTTACTTATAATGATTTTAAAAGATTCCACAAGTTATTAAACTTGTGAAATCCTTCGCTATTAATCAGGGAATTAAAATTTACCATTATTAGCCCATTCTTCTACTGGTGGAATAGGTTCCATGTTATCCCAATGCTCTACGATTTTACCATCTTCAATTCTAAAAATATCAAATACAGCCAATTCTGTTCCGTTAAAAGTTGCTTTAGAATAGGTTACTACATGATTCCCTTGTCCAAGTACTTTGAATATAAAATCGTAATTAAAATCTTGTGTCGCTAAAAACTGCCTTACTGCACCAATTCCATTTGGTACATTTGAGTTATGCTGGATATAGGTTTCTGTAGAGAGGTATTTTTCTACTGCTCCATGATTTCCGTTCTGAAAAACATCAGTAATAAAACTTCTTACTAAAGCTTTATTTTCTTCCGTTTTATCTAAATCTTTTAACTCGAAATCACCAAGTATCATATCATTCCCAGATACAGTTTCATTAGCTTCTTTATAAGCAGAGATAACATCCCAATGCTCTATTAATTTATCGTTCTCATCTGTATCAAACATATCTGTAGTTATCCATTTTGCTTCACCATTATCAATATCTTGATAAACATGAACAAAAACGAAACTACCATCTTCAATAGTTCTAATTACTCTAATATCTCTGTCGTTAGTGCGCTCTAAAAACCCTTTAAAAAAGTCCATGAATCCTTGTGCACCATCTGCAACTCCAGTACTGTGTTGCGTATATCTGTCGCCAGAATATTCTTTTACAACTTCCATTTTACCATCGCGAATACCTTCTAAATATAGCTTCTTCGCATTTTCTAATTTTTGACTCATAATTATATTTTTTAATTGGATTAGCTTATTTTTCTACTAAAGTTAAATCTTCTATGATTCCACCATCAAAAACTGTGAATTGATTTTCTGTTCCAAATTGTAATATTCCTGAAGAATACATCACGTTACTATTAAAATTAAAAATAAGTGTCATGTAGTCTGGATGTGATTCTTCTAACCAACTAATCATATACATTTTATTTCCAATTTTTCTTGATTTATAAGCTAAATCTTGATTGCCTTTTCCTTTTCTTGGACCAGCAATCCATTTGTATTTTAGCTTTCCGTCATACAACTCTAAATGAATTGCCATTCCTGTTTGGTAATAGTACTTCATCGAAGTACCATCCAATAAATGTTCTGCTTGTTTTTCTTGTGCGACTACTAAATTAATAGAGGCAAGCATTAGAAATAAAATAATTAATCTCTTCATTGTTTTTGATTTTAAGTTTCTATTAATTTTTGCTTACCTATATGATGAACAATTTCATCGAACTTCAATTTTAATCCATACTTTTCAAGTGAATCTCTTAAGATTGGTTCTATTTCCTCTCTGTATTTTTTTAATTGAGAAGTAGAGTAGACCTCTTGAATTTCTTCAGTTTCCTCTTTCAATAATTTATTCATTCTTGGTCGTACATGCTTTGGAAGGTTAAGATATTCAATTTTAATATCTGTTGTTCCTGCTTTTCTAATTTCAGAAAACAAACCATCAATTAATTCTGGTTTCAACTTCATATGTGGCAAAAAAGGACCAACAAATACATATGTTTTTATTCCTGCATCATTTAACTTTTTAAGCGTTCTTAATCTTGCACTAGCAAGAGGTGCTTGTACTTCTAAAAATCGACTTAGTTTATCATCTGTAGTTGTAATTGATAATCCAACTTCCAAGTTCGGAATTGTTTTTAATAGTTCTAAATCATCTAATATCATTGGCGATTTAGTCAATATACCAACACGACCTTGATACTCATTTTTTGCAAAAGTCTCTAAAATACCTCTTGTAAGTCTGTACTTTTTTTCGACACCTTGATAAGGATCGGTTACAGTACTTAAAACCACTCTTGGATGCGGTTTTTTTTTCATTAGTCGCAGAATATCCTTCTGCATTAATTCTACTGCATTGGTTTTTACATAGACGTAATTTCCCCAATTATTATTGGTTTCGCCAACAAAACGTCCCATAAAACTTGCAAAGCAATACATGCATGCAAATTGACAACCTGTATACGGATTAATTACATAATCTGCCGAAGGAACTTGCGTACTTCCAATAATGGATTTCGCTTGTATTTCTTTAACTTTAAGTCCCATTAAATTGTGTTTTTAAATTCTTCTATCATCTCTAAAGGACTTTTATGTGGCATTGCTGTTACTGTTTCAAAATCAGATTCAACATCAAAACTTCCTTTATTAATGTTTTCATAAATACTACCAACTATTGTCCCCAAATGTTTCCCTAAAGCTAATTTTCTATCCTTTAAATATTCTTCTATAGCTATTGATTGATATGTAAGATTTGTAACATATACTTTATTTATATAATCAGTCAACTCTTGCTGTGTAATAGGCTTACCTAATAAATTATATATCTTACTATTGTGTTTATTAACAAGGAGCATTTCTGTATATGCTTTTGCCAATTCACTTCTACTTGTATAGCCACATTTACCTGTATCAGCACTATTTATAATTGCCCCAATACTTTTATAAGTTTCGATATATTCTAAATCTGGTTCGATATAAAGGCTATTTCTTCCAATACTCCAGTTAACATTGCTATTTATAATATCAAATTCTGTTTGTCTATTACTTTCTAGAATAGGCTTAAACGATGTGTTTTCAATATTGCCAATAACACTAGTAAATACTATTTTACTTACATTATTCTTTTTGGCAGCATTAATTATATTTTGATGCTGCTTTGTTCTTGTTTTTGGTGCGTCTACTCCTGAAATAAGTAAGAGCATATCAATATTTTGTAATGCACTCTCAAAATCGGTTGTACTGTTATAATCACCTTTTCTAATTTCAATATTTAAAAACGTTGCTTTTTCAGGGTTTCGAGCTATTCCTATTACATTTTCTTTCCCTATTCTTTTAATAAGTTGTTTTATAACTCGACTACCTAACTGTCCATTCGCTAAAGTAACTGCAACTTTTTTCATTATTTTTCCAATAGAAAAATTAATACTGATGATAAAACGCCTAAAATAAAGGCAGGTGCAATAGTTGGTAAATTGTGTTTTGTCTTTACATGATTAAACACTGCTCCAATCATAAGTAATACAAGACCTATGGCTGCATATAATGTTAATGAAGGAACTAGTAACCCAATGGCTCCTAACACTTCTAATCCTCCAACTAATTGCACAGCAAAGTTTGGTAATCCAAATTCTTTAAATTGATCTACCATTGGTTTTGCTTTAAATACTTTAGCGCCTCCTGCAAGTACAAATGCAATTGCTAATATTATTTTTAATACAAACATTTTTCTGTTATTTATATAGTTAATATGAATCAAGGATTGAATTAAAATGATAATTAGTCGTCGTTAAAAAAATCAACAGATTTACTATTAATCAATTTATGAACTCAACCCTCGATTTATGAAATTAATGTTACCATTTACCGTTTGAGTTCGCCCAATCTGCTTCCGCAGGAATTGTTTGAACAACATCCCAATGCTCCACAATTTTTCCATTTTCTAAACGAAATAAATCATAATAAGCTGATGCTAATCCTGATGTTGCATCAGGAAAACCTTGTGATTGCATTAAAGCAAAATTACCTTCCACATGAATAAATTCTATAGATTGATAAAAAGGTGTTCCTTCTCCTAAAACATTTTGTACAAAACCTTTTAAACCTGTTATATCAGTTCCTGCACTAACACTGTGTTGAACAAATTCACTTTCGTTAAAAAATGTTGTAAAACTACTATCAGTATACTCTCCATTTAAGAAAAAATCTTGCCCAAATGTTGTTATTATTGCTCTGTTTGCTGTTGTTTGACCTAAATCGGCTACAGGCGTTAGTGTGCCATTTAATTGTGTTGTCCCATCGCCATCATCAGATATATTGTCTAAATTATCCCAATGTTCAACGATAAGTCCGTTTTGAAATCTAAACACATCAAAAACGGCTTGTGGAGTTCCTCCATTCCAAGTTCCACCATATTCAGAATGTAAAACAACTATATCATCATCTTGAAAAGAACGAACTGTGTTAATAGTTGTTCCACTAAAAGCACCAGATTGTGTTGCTCCAATTACTGCTGCAGCTCCATCTGGATATGATAAATTGTGTTGAATATAAGTTGTAGCACTTATATAATCTTGCATTGCAGTTACATCTCCACTTTGTATGGCTTGTAAAACGGCTATTGACTTTTCAATATTAGTAGGTTCAATAGTTCCGTTATCATCATCACTACAGGATACAAATACCATTGTAAATGCGATGAATAATATTGATGAAATTAATTTTGATTTTTTCATAATAAAAGATTCGTTTTTGTTTGATACAAATATCCAATCAAAAGGATAGCCACAAAAGGTGAATCCTTTTAAATAAAATCTAATAATGGTAAATCTTTTAAAATTCTTATTTAATTAATCTTTCAGAGAATAATTTTGGTGGAATTCCAGTATGTTTTTTGAAGAATTTAGAAAAATTTGTAGATTCCTCAAAACCTAGAGCATAAGATACTTCGCTAGCATTATTGGTAGGATCAGATAACAAACGTTTTGCTTGCAGAATCACAAAATCATCAATAAATGCTTTTATGGTTTTATTGGTTAATGTTTTAATTACTTTGTTGAGCTGATGATAAGACACATTAAGCATATTACAGTAATCTTGGGCATTTCTTGTTAGCGATATATTTTGGTCTAACTGTTTTTGAAACTCAACAAATAGAGTTTCTGTTTCTTTAGATGCATTATTTAAAAGGGAAGGAGTAGAGTCTTGTATTTTAAGAATTAACACGCGAAGCAAACACTGTAGTAATTCTTCTTGGTTGTCATCAATGGAATATTTATGCTCATTATAGATGAGCTCAACAAGTTGAGTAAATACACTATTTTTTTTATCCTTTGCATGAAGAACTGGACTATACAAATTATAATTGTAAGGATAAGAATAGGATAAGTCGTTAAACTGTACTTGATTTTTATATAAAAAGGCTTCTGTAAAGAAAATAACAAAACCTTGAGCATCATTATTTTTTCCCCAAGCATGTACTTGATTTTTACTTATAAATAATAAGCTTCCTGCTTTAAATGTATGTGGCGTAAAATCTATAAAATGTGTGTCATTTCCTTTAGTTATATATATAAGTGCATAGAATTTTAAACGATGAGGAGTTGTTCTTTCTAGTTCAGAGTATTTATTATTTAAATATTCCAACTTCACAACTTCAAAACCTAAATGCTCGTATTCTTCTCTAAAATTATATTCGGGAATTTCATTAATTTTCATTTCATAAATATATTGGTTTATTTTTTACTCAACCTCATAAAACTTTGGTAAAACAATAGGTGAGTGGAGCGTACATATTTTAGGGGTCTAGCAATAAGTTTTCTTAATAGTTCTAATTTTACAATAAATATGAAAGAAATCTTAATCAGTTAAAATGTTTCCTAAAATATAGCGTAACGAGCCGTAATTGTTTCCAAAGTTTTGTGCAGTCTTGATTTTTTTGTTTCTTTTTTTATTAAGAAAAAAAGATAAGAATGAAAAGACGGAGAGTTCAAAAGTTTAATTTCTATTTTACATAATATTAGAAATTTCAATTTAAAAAAGGTTCAATTGAAAGACTAAACGAGCAAGTGTATAGAAATTTTAAAGCGTGGAATTGTGCGGTTGGAAAATTTTATACTCTTGTGTGATGCTGACGAAATGTTAATGAGATTTTTTTATAACGAGAACTTCAATATAATTTCTACATTTAATTAGAAGCTAAAAGGTTTTGCTTTTTTTGGCGTTGGCAAGCGTTGGATAATTGTGTTTAAAAAAATTACTGCGACAGCATAATTATTTTTAAAAAGCAATCGAGCGTTTGCAAGCGGCAATTTTACATAACGTCTAATTATAGCTACAAATGTTTTCCTTATAAATCTAAATTTCCAAATCTACGAGAATCTAATATTTGATAAATGTTTAATCATTGTACAGAATATTCAATTTAAACGAAAGCTAAAAGCCAAATGTTTAATGACCCAAGTACTACAGTTTATTAAAGAATACAGAACTTTCTGGGATATTTTACATAATATAGAATTATAGCTATCTAATTTATGAAATGAATTTGTACTATAATTTATATTATGTTAAATAGTAGATTTTAAACCCTATCTATTATATCGTAAAAAATAAAATCAAATTATTTTAAAAACTTAGTTCCTAATAATTCCGTAGCATCCATAACAATCATAATTGCTGTATCATCTTCAGCATAAATTAATTGCTTTAATGCATTTATCCTATTTATAGGTACAGTAACAAAAATGATATCTTTTTGCTCAGTTAAACTCAAGTTGTTTGCTTTTACAAGTGTACCATTCACTCCAATCTTTTTATTAATCAATACGCCAATTGACTCCAAACTATTGCAAGAAGAAATATGAACAACACGTTCGTTTGGACGACCCGTTAAAATTGTATCAATCATTTTGGTTGTGGTGAAAATACTAATCATACTCCACAAAGCCAATTCTACACTGTTAAATACAATTCCGGCAGAAATTACCACAATAGCGTCTAAAAATAGAATTACAGTTCCGGTTTTTAAAGAAGTTTTAGAGGTTACTATTCTCGCAATTATTGTTCCACCACCAGCAGATCCACCACCTTTAAAAATAAAACCAATCCCTGCTCCTACAGCAATTCCTCCATACAGCGTTGCAAGTAACGGTTCTTTTATCATAGCACCCAATCCAATAAACTCAGAAAGCACATCAATAAATAAACCTGACACTAAAATGGCAATGGTACTTTTTAAAGCAAAGTATTTCCCTAAATATCGGATACTTACTAGTAATAACGGAATGTTTATCATCCCAAATAAAATACCAATAGAAATATTAAATTGACTATTAAGGATAATCGCCAAACCACCTGTACCACCCATTGCAATGCTATTTGGGCTTAAAAATCCAACAACTCCAAAAGCCATTAAGGCACAACCAATAAGAATAAATGTATAGTTAAAAAATTCTTTCTTCATTTCTAATATTTCTAAATGGGCAAAGTTAAAACAATCAAGTAGGATTTAAAGAATTACAGCTGTTTTTAAATATTAACTTTTAGTTAGAATTAAAGTAGTCATACAACGTTGATTATTAACATTTACATATTTTTTGGGTGCTATTAATTTCAAATTGTAATCAATAAGAATGGTTTTTAATAAGGCATCCGTCAGTAAAAATCGATTTGTATTGTCGGGTAAATAATACACCCCATTAGAAATAGGTTTTACGTACTCTTCAATACTTTCTATTGAAGTCATTCTAATAAATAAACTTCCTCCAGGTTTTAAAACTCGAATTAATTCTGAAAACATATTTAAAAAATGCTGTGTATTTTTAGCAAAATGCAATACAGCACTACAAATAACATGATCAAACTTGTTGTTTTTAAAATTTAAGGAATCTAAATTTTGTATAGAAAAATTATCACAAAGTGTTGGGTATGTTGCTTTTGCAACTTCTAGGCTACTTACATTTGTATCTACTCCGTAAAAATGAAAAGCGTTTTTGTAAAACCATTTTAAATTACGGCCTTTACCACAACCAGCATCTAAAATAACATCATTTTGATGGTATCTTTCCTTTAAAATTTGATCTAACAAATAAATATCTACGCCTTCAATTCCTGACTTTAACTCTTTGATATTCAATATAATATTATTTAAAAGTTAAATGAATTTATATCTTCTATGAGAATGGCAAAAGCCTATAAATAAAATTCAAAAGTTCCTCTTACAAGTAACCTTAATACTGTCTTTATTGTCAATAGTTAGCAATATTAATATAGATGCTCTGAAACATATCAGAATACAAGATTCCACTGATAATCAATTATATAAAAAATTTAGGAGTATACATAAACTTGTATACAATTTTATAAATGTGAAATTATTTAATAGCTTCTATTCCTCGTGTTCTTGTTCTAATACGAATAGCATCTTCTACATGATAAACGAATATCTTACCATCACCAACCAAACCTTCTGATGCGTTATCAAGAATAACATCTAAACAAGTATCTAAGTTATCATCACTAACAACACAAATAATCATAATTCGTGTTTTCATTATCATAGATTGTTCTGTTCCTCTATAACGTTCTGTATATGTTTTTTGCAATCCTGTACCTTTTACAGGAATTACAGTATTACAAGGAATGTTTGCTTCTCTTAAACCTAATTGAACAGCTTTTAATTTTGAGGGTCTTATAATTGCTTCTATTTTTTTCATGTCTTTAGTTTTCGTTTATTAAATATTACTCAAAAGTAGAATATGCTTCTACACCAAATGAAACTGCATCTATACCAGCTGATTCTTCTTGCTTAGTAATTCTAATACCAAATGTTTTTTGCATTATTTTCATAATAACAAATGTTACAACAAAAGAAAAAGAACCAATAACTAATACTCCCAATGCCTGTGTACCTAGCATTGCAACTCCTCCACCAAAAAACAAGCCACCATCCGTAGCAAATAAACCAACAGCTAAAGCACCAAATAATCCATTAACACCATGTACAGCAATAGCTCCTACAGGATCATCAATTTTTAATTTATCAATATATAAAACGGCAAGATCTACTAAGACTCCTGCAAAAAGACCAATAACAATTGCAGCATTAGGGCCTACAACATTACAACCAGCAGTAATAGCAACTAAACCGGCTAGAACCCCGTTTATAGTCATAGTAATATCTATTTGTCCGTATCTAAAATACGTATAAAACATTGTTGAAATTCCACCTGCTGCAGAAGCTAAAAAAGTATTTGTAGCAACGGTACCAATCATTTCCCAATTACCAACAGCTCCTAAAGTAGAACCTGGATTAAAAGCAAACCAACCAAACCATAAAATAAAAGCACCTACAGCTGCTAAAGGTAAATTATGACCAGGAATTGCATTTACGTCTCCGT
>JQIA01001669.1_pt1 | contig 11919 bp, 12 predicted proteins | sample 811431 | NCBI WGS metagenome assembly JQIA01 (sample SAMN02998118, study PRJNA258478) | marine sediment metagenome | biome: marine; feature: seafloor; material: sediment; isolation source: oil-polluted sediment collected from 3 locations (0.5 km, 0.7 km and 0.9 km)... | place: USA: Gulf of Mexico ... | reverse complement strand
AGTCCTAAAATAAAAGAACTTAGTTGAAATCCTAAAAGGCTTAATTCTTTAGGTTTTAGTTTTAATAAAAGGCTGTAAATAGCAAAAATGAAAGCTGCTAAAAGCATCCAAATATCACCAATAGCAAATGTTAAATTTAAGATTGAACTTGGTTTTCCTTTAGTTATGAGCACTATTACTCCAATTAGTACTAAAAGAATTCCAATTCCTCTTTTTAAAGAAATTTTTTCACCGTAAATTATCCATGAGAGCAACACAATAAAGATTGGAAATGTAATAGATATTAATGAAAGGTTGATGGCTGTTGTTGTATGACCAGCCAAATAAATTAAAGTATTAAAAATTGTAACACCTAAAAATGAGACTACAGAGATGTAAACCCAGTTTTTTTTAAGTAAATGCCAATCAGCTAATAACGATTTTAAAGCAAACGGAAACAATACAATTACTGCAACTGTCCATCTCCAGAAGGCCAAACTAATAGGAGGGATGCTCTCAAATGAATCTCTTGCTATTATAAAATTACCAGACCAAATTGCTGTTGCTGTTAGTGCAAATAGATAGCCTAATAGTTGTGGTTTATTTTTTTTGAAACTACTCAAATTATAAGTTCATCAATTTGTTTAATTATTTCAGATGCTTTAGTTTCAAAATCAAACCAATGTATAGTTGTATCTTTTTTATTCCAAGTTACTTGGCGCTTTGCGAAACGCCTTGTATTTTTTTTAATTTCATCTTTTGCAAATTCAAATGTACAATTACTATCAAAATAATGGAAAAGTTCTTTATAGCCAACTGTTTGTAAGGCATTCAAATGTTTGTGCTCGTATAGATTCTTTGCTTCTTCCAATAAGCCTTCATCTAACATAATATCAACTCTCTTATTAATTCGGTTGTACATCAATTCTCTATCGGCGGTTAATCCAATTTTGATAGGAATAAAGTTTCTCTTTGATTTTTGTTTATTTTTATAAGTTGAATAAGACTTTCCTGTTCCAATGCAAATTTCTAATGCTCTAATTAAGCGGTGGGGATTTTCAATTTCAATGGCATTATAGGACTCAATATCTAATTCTTTTAGCTGTTGTTGAAGTAATTCAAGTTGACCATCTTTTATTTTCTGATTGAGTTGAATTCTAATTTGAGGATCTACCTCAGGAAAATAATCTAAACCATCAATTACGGCATTTGTGTATAAACCACTACCACCAACCATAACTGTTACATTATTTTTAGTGAATAGTTCCTCTAATTTTAGGAGGGTATCTTTTTCAAATTGTCCAACGCTATAATTATCAAATATGCTTCTATTTTGAATGAAATGATGTTTTACAGCTTTTAATTCTTCGGAAGAAGGAACTGCAGTACCTATTCTCATTTCTTTGTAAAACTGCCGAGAATCACAAGAAATAATTTCAGTACTAAAATGTTGGGCAAGTTTTATACTCAAGGCTGTTTTTCCTATAGCCGTAGCTCCAATAACTGTAATTAAATAATTATTCATGGTTGTTTAAACGTAGTCCGCAATTATAACAAAATTCTGCGTTATCTGAATGTTTTTCCGTAGAACAATTTGAACAATGTTGGGTATTTGTAGCTATATTATTTTCAGCTCTTGTAAGCTCAGAAGTTACAATTCCAGTTGGCACAGCAATGATCCCATAACCTAGTATCATTACAATACTAGCAATAAATTGACCTAGTGGTGTATGCGGCGCTAAATCTCCGTAGCCAACAGTAGTTAGTGTTACAATTGCCCAATACATGCTATGAGGGATACTTGTAAAACCATTTTGAGGCCCTTCTATTAAATACATTACTGTACCTAGTATTATGGTAATTACTAACACACTAAATAAAAACACAAAAATTTTGATTTTACTTGCTTTTAAAGCTGAAACTAAGGTTTTTGAAGCCCCTAAATAACGCGCTAATTTTAAAATTCTAAATACTCTTAACAATCGTAAAGCACGAAGTGCCACTAGGGCATGAGTTCCAACAAAAATAAGTGATACATATTTTGGAATGGTAGCTAGAAAATCAATAATTCCATAAAAGCTGAAAATATATGATGATGGTTTTTTAATTGTAATAATACGAGTGATATATTCTAGTGAAAAAAGTATTGTAATAATCCATTCAGATATATTCAGAAATCTATGATATTTTGCATCAAAAGACTCAACACTTTCAAGCATTACCAAAATAATACTTATTAAAATAGTTATTATTAATACAATATCAAACCATTTACCCTGTTTCGTATCTGCTTCATAAATGATTTCATGAAGTTTATTTTTCCAATGTGAATTATGTCGATTTTGTTTCAAAATATTGTTGGAATAAAAGGAATTACTAATTTAATTCTTTTATTTGAATTAAAACCGGATTAGTTTTTCTACTTGATTTTTTTGCAGATATTTTTTTATAATATTTCTATTTAGAATAGAATCTTCCATTGGAGAAATTAAACTTTTTAGAATTTCTATGTTATTTATTTGATAACTAAGATCCGCATAGCAAAAACCCTTAAACTTATTATCTTCAATTAACAAGATAGATTTTTCACCTATATTTCTTCCTTTATCAATTACTAGTAGGTTCTCGTTGCTAAATTTAATAACTGCTCCATTTGTTTTAGAGGAAATATTATACGCTGGTTTATTAGCTTTTAATTCAACATTATATTTTAGTTGAGCAATAAGTTCATTCCCAGTTTCTTCATAAGTTACAGAAACAATTTTTTTTTGTAAAGTCTTTGCTTTTTTTGAGGTGCGTAAAAATAATTGATTTACCGTCTTTTTTATATTTTTCCCCTTCCCAATATATAGAATGTTACTTGCATTATTGTGAAGATAAAATACACCGGTTTTTGAAGGGAGTTCATCTAAAATTGCAAGTAATTTAGGAGCTACTGTTTTTGTGTTAATTATTTTTACAGCATTTTTAACAATTTCTTTAGTAGTATCCTTGTTTAGCAATAATTTAAATAATTGAACGGTTGCTATGGCGTCACCATCAGCTCTATGGCGGCTAGAAATAGGAATTCCCAAAGTTTTACATAATTTGCCTAATTTATAGGATGCTAAATCTGGAATTAATTTTTTACTCAATTCAACTGTGCAGAGCGTTTTTCGTTCATAAGTAAACCCTAAACGTCTAAATTCAGTAGTTAAAATTCGATTATCAAAATTGGCATTATGCGCAACTAAAACACAATCTTTAGTAATTTCAACAATACGTTTGGCAACTTCATAAAATTTAGGAGCATTTTTAAGCATTCCACTATTTATGCCTGTTAAATTCACTACAAAGGGTTGAATTTCTCTTTCAGGATTTACAAGACTTATAAATTGATCTACTATTTGATGGCCATCAAATTTATATATGGCTATTTCGGTGATACCTTCTTCATTGAATTTACCACCTGTAGTTTCTATGTCTAAAATTGCGTACAAATTAATTTTAATTTCTTGCTCCAAAAATTGAACTTCCAACTCTAACCATGGTACTTCCTTCTTCAATGGCAATTTTGTAATCTCCACTCATACCCATGGATAATATTGATAGATCAAAATTATCAGTATTGTAATTTTTTAATGTGTTAAAGTGACTTTTTAATGTTTTAAATTCAGTTTTAATTAAGGAGGTATCGTCAGTAAAACTAGCCATTCCCATTAATCCCTTTATTTGAATGTTTTTTAAAGTCTTAAACTCTTCAGAAGTATAGATACTTTCTACTTCAGGTAAAGATAAACCAAATTTTGTATCTTCTTGAGCAATTTTTAATTGAAACAAGCAATCAATAACTCTATGATTTTTGATTGCTTGTTTATTAATTTCTTTTAGTGTTTTAAAACTATCAACGCCATGAATTAAATGAACAAAATGTGCCATGTACTTCACTTTATTACGTTGTAAATGACCAATCATATGCCACTCAATATCCTTAGGAAGCTGCTCATATTTATCAGCCATTTCCTGGATCTTGTTTTCACCAAAAACTCTCTGTCCAGCTTCATATGCTTCTAAAATATCCAAATTTGGCTTGGTTTTAGAAACTGCAATCAAACTAATATGAGCTGGAAGAGTTTTTTTAATTTTATGTAATTGATCTTTTATGGACACTAAAATTAATCTATTTTATTAATAACCAATCCGGAACGTAATTTTGGTTCAAACCAAGTTACTTTTGGAGGCATAATATTACCTGTATCAGCAATATTCATTAATTGATTCATACTTACAGGATATAGAGCAAATGCAACAGCCATTTCACCAGTATCCACACGTTTGCTCAATTCTCCTAAACCTCTAATACCACCAACAAAATCAATTCTTGTATCAGTTCTTAAATCTTTAATATTTAGAATTGGTTCTAAAATATATTTTGATAAAACACTAACATCTAAACTATCTAATGGGCTATTATCATCAAAAGTAGAATCTTTAGCTGTTAAACCATACCATTTTCCATCTAAATACATTGAGAAATCATGTAGTTTTTCTGGCTTTACTATAGATTCACTTACTTGATTTACAATAAAATTTTCATCAATTTTTTCTAAAAAATCTTTTGGTGTTAAAACATTTAGATCTTTTACGACTCTATTGTAATCAATTATCTGAAGTTGCGTATCAGGAAAATGAACTGCCATAAAAAAGTTGTAGGCCTCATCACCAGTGTGATTAGGATTCTTCTTTTTAAATTCAGTACTCATTCCAGCAGCAGCTGCAGTTCTGTGATGTCCATCAGCAACATATGTGCAAGGAACTTTTTCTTCAAATAGCTCCTCTAATTTGTTGTTCGTTTTAGGATCTTCAACAACCCAAAAATGATGTCCAAAACCATCTTCAGCTGTGAAATCATATTCAGGAGTATTGTTAGTTACAATATCAGAAACAATTGTATCAATTTCTGGAACTGATCTGTAAGTAAAAAATACGGGTTCAATGTTTGCTTCTAAAATTCTTGAAAGAACTTTACGATCTTCTTCTTTATCAGGACGAGTTAATTCATGTTTCTTAATGTTTCCATCAATATAATCTTGACAAGAAGCCGCTCCAACAATTCCGTATTGTGTATTGCCGTTCATTGTTTGAGCATAAATATAGTATTTAGCTTCACTATCCTGAATTAAAAATTTATTTTTCTGAAAAGCTTCAAAATTAGATTTTGCGTGTAAATAAACTTTTTCATCGTGAGAATCTGTACCTTCTTCAAATTCTATTTCTGCACGTGTAATACGTAATAATGAGGCTTCTTTTCCATCGGCCATTTTTGCAGCTTCTTTTGAATTCATTACATCATATGGTAAACAAGAAACTTGCTCAACGATTTCCTTAGGAGGTCGAAGTCCTTTAAAGGGCTTAATAATTGCCATAAAATATGTTTTTAGGGATTTATAATTTATTTATTTTTTTAATTTATTTTAAAAGCTCAATAATTTGAGATGCCAATTCGGTACCAATTCTATTTTGAGCCTCACCTGTTGCAGCTCCAATATGAGGTGTCAATGAAAGGCTAGGGTTCATTAATAATTGAATTTCAGGAGTTGGTTCATTTTCAAACACATCAAGTGCTGCATTTGAAATTTTGCCATTTTCAATTGCTTTCACTAAAGCTACTTCATCTATAACACCTCCACGTGCTGCATTTACTATAAAAGCTCCATCTTTCATAATTTCAAACTCTTTTGTTGAAATAACATAATCATTTTGAGCAGGAACATGTAATGAGATAAAATCAGCTTCTTTTAAAACTTCTTCTTTAGTAATTGTATTAATATTGAAGAATACAGCTTGATGATCGAAAAATTCAATTTCTAAATTAGCTTCATCTAAATAAGGGTCAAATGCAACTACTTTCATACCTAATCCTAAACCGATTTTAGCTGTTGCTTGTCCAATTCTACCAAATCCAATGATACCAAGGGTTTTACCTCTTAGTTCAGTTCCTTTAGCATATGTTTTTTTAAGTTGTTTAAATTTTGAATCTCCTTCTAAAGGCATATTTCTGTTAGATTCGTGTAAAAAACGAGCCATACCAAATAAATGAGCAAAAACTAATTCAGCTACTGAATGTGAAGAAGCTGCAGGTGTGTTAATAACATTAATACCTTTAGATTTTGCGTATTCAACATCAATATTATCCATACCAACACCACCACGCCCAATAATTTTTATTGAAGGACAATTATCAATAATGTCTTTTCTAACCTGCGTAGCACTTCTAACAAGTAATACTGCGATTTCGTTTTCATTAATATAATCTACAAGTTGATCTTGAGCTACAGTTGTTAGGTCTACTGAAAAACCTGATGCTTCAAGTTCCATAACACCACTTGTAGCGATACCATCGTTTGCTAATACTTTCATTGTTTTAAATTTATAGTTATGATAATTGTTTTTCTAATTCTTGCATTGCATCAACTAAAACTTGAATACTTTCAATTGGCATTGCGTTGTAAATACTTGCACGGTAACCTCCGACGGATCTATGGCCTTTTATTCCGCTAATACCAGCTGCATTCCAAAGTTTATCAAATGCTTCTTTATCATCTTCATTTGTTAAATTAAAAGTTACATTCATTAAAGAACGATCTTCTTTTGCAGCAAACCCTTTAAAATGTGGATTTCTGTCAATTTCATTATATAAGATGGCAGCTTTTTCTTCATTCATTTTTTCAATTGCAGCAATACCACCTAATCCTTTCATCCATTCTAATGTAAGCATAGAAACATAAACTGGAAATACAGGAGGTGTATTAAACATGCTGTCTTTACTAATATGAACCTGGTAGTCTAACATAGAAGGAATTGTTCTTCCAGTTTTACCTAAAATTTCATCTTTAACAATTACTAAAGTTGTTCCAGCAGGTCCCATATTCTTTTGAGCGCCAGCATAAATTAAATCAAACTGTGTAAAATCTATCTGACGAGAGAAAATATCAGAACTCATATCACATACTAATAAACCTTCTGTTTTAGGGAAATCTTTAATTTGAGTTCCGTAAATAGTATTGTTTGAAGTACAGTGGAAGTAATCTGCATCAGCAGGAATTGTGTAGTTTTTAGGAATATAATTGTATGTTTTATCTTTTGAAGATGCAACAACATCAATTTCACCTAATAATTTAGCTTCTTTTATAGACTTAGCAGCCCAAGCACCTGTATCTAAATAAGCTGCTTTCCCATCTACTTTCAAAAGGTTGTAAGCTGTCATTAAAAATTCTAAACTAGCTCCTCCTCCTAAAAATAAAACCGAATATCCTTCAGGTAAGTTTAATAATTCTTTTACTAAACTACGAGCATTTTCCATGACATCAACAAAGTCTTTGCTCCTATGTGAAATTTCAATTAATGATAAATTTAAATCATTAAAATTAGCAACTGCTTCAGATGCTTTCTTTAAAACTTCTTGTGGTAAAATACATGGACCTGCACTAAAATTATGTTTTTTCATTTTATTTAAAAATAGGAATTAATAACTCCTACAAATTTCGACAAAAAAAGATGAATACGAGCAATAATTTTTAAAAAAAATGACTAAATTTTTGATAAAAATGCAATTGTGTCTACGTTATCTGCAAAATTCCATAATTTCGGATGTTGTGTTTCGCCAAATTTTACGAAATCTACAACGTTTTCGTTGGAGGCAATACACTGAATTTTCTCCTTTTCTTTAGTTAATTTAGTTTTTAAATTTTCAAAGGATTCGTAATATTCATAAAAAATAGTTGCAATTGGAGACGCATAACTTTCGTCTTCTTTTAGCATTACAAAACCATTATCTTGAATTTTAAATAAGCTCATTAAATAAACTGCCTTATTATAATCGTAATTGTTTTCGTATTTTTTATAATTGATGATACTATTAAATTTAAATAAGGCATTAAAAAGCAATTCGAAATTATAATTTTTAGGGACAAAAAGTTTAGAGACACTTCTGCAGCCTAAACCAAAATATTGAAAAATATCTTCACCCAAAGCTTCTAATTCAATTTTTGTTTCTTTACCAGTAATAATAGCTACTGAATTTCTGTTTTTTCTAATAATGTTAGGATACTTTCCAAAGTAATGTTCGAAATAACGAGCTGTATTATTACTCCCGGTAGCAATAACAGCATCAAAACCTGTTAATTTTTCTGAAGTAAATGTTGTTTTATTTTTGAAGTATGGATTATAATGTTCTAAAAACTTAGCGACAAGAGGCAAGAAATGTTTATCATTACTTGATAGTTTTACAATTGGATTATGACCCGTTATTAAAACAGATAAATAATCATGAAACCCTACCATTGGAATGTTTCCAGCCATTATGATGGCAACATTCTTGGATTCCTTGATTAGTTCAATATTATAATTTGAAGCCCATTCTTTTAAATTTTCAGTTGTTAACGCTTCACTCCAACTTTCAATAGATTTGAGTACATTTTCTTTCGTAAACCAACCATTTGATTCTTGAGACCGTTCTATTTGCATTTTAAATGCATCAAAAAACAAGTTGTTGAATTCAGAGTTTTCTTTTTTTTCAATTTTAGAAACTTTGAATTGTTTAAAAAAATCACCAAGCTTTGCAAATGCTTCAATGCGTTGAGCTAAATTCATAAGAGACAATCTTAAAATTAAATTTTATCTTAGCTGCAAAATTAATCTAAATAATAGTATGGCAATAAAAATCACCGACGAATGTATAAATTGTGGAGCTTGTGAGCCAGAATGCCCTAATAATGCTATTTATGAAGCTTCAGAGGAATGGAAACTTTCAGATGGAACTTCATTATCAGGAAATATTATGTTACCTAATGGGATTAAATTTGATGCTGATGAATTGCAAGAACCTATTGACGATGAAGTTTATTTTATTATAGCTGATAAGTGTACAGAATGCAAAGGATTTCATGACGAACCTCAATGTGCTGCTGTTTGTCCGGTAGATTGTTGTGTACTAGATGAAGATAATGAGGAGAGTGAAAGTCAATTGTTTGCTAAACAACAATTTTTGCACAAAGAGTAGTTTAAGAATGATATTGATTTAGAATAAGAGGATTGTTAGAAAATTCAAAAAAATAGTTTTAAAAAGAATTAATTTAAATGGAGTGGTTATTAATCAATTTTAATAACTTTTTAGGAGATGCTAATTCATAATCAGGTTTATATTCCCAAGCATTAGTATTTGCACCACTATATTTAACAATTATTGATATTACTCTATTATTATGATTTAATTTTTTTTCAATATTTCTTGCAAACTCAACATCTCCTTCATGATCTCCAATGTATATAATAGTTTTATCTATCATTGAAGCAAAAATTTCTTTGAGACATTTTATTCCACTAAATGAAGATGGTTTTTGCATATTATTCGGAATATCATCATATCCAATTATAGATTCAAATTTTTGAGATAGCTTATTTTTTTCTAAAACAAGTGCTATATTTTCAGATGAATTTTGAGAACAAATTCCTTGTGGGATTGTTATCTTTTCAATGGTATCTCTAATTTCTGGGAATAATTCAACTGGAGTGTTATTTTTCAATTGGTATTTTGTCCACAAAGCTCCCGCTTTTAGCATCTCACTTTCGGTCATTCCGTAATAATTGACATATAAATCTTGCCAGTTTTTTGATAAATGATTTGCTATATGATATTCTTTTTCAGAAGTTAGATATTTTGGCAACTGTTCTCCAGTTAATTGAGGGGCAACAATACCAAGAATTTGTTTGGTAATAGCAATGTTCTTAGGAACAGAATTTGCCAGAGTTCCATCATAGTCCCATAGTATAGCGTCTATTTTCATGTAATTTTCAAGTTTATAATTGTCAGTTGGTGTATTTTGAAAACACAATTAAAACATAATTAATTTAGCTCAATTATTTATTTTTAATCCATAAATCAAGTGACCACATCTTTTTCCATTCATATTAATAATATCAGGAAAGTGTCCCCATTTTACAAAGTTAAACTTTTTAAGAATCCCTAAACTTTTAGTATTTAAATCTATTAGAATAGCAAGCAGATTTTCTTTTTTTATTCTTTCACAATCAGCTATCACATATGTTAGAATTGCAGACCCAATGCCTTTTCCATGACATGAGTAATCCAAAAAATAACTTATTTCTGCAACGCTAGACATCGCTTTTCTCCCTTTTCTATATGGTGATATTGTACAATAGCCAACTACCTTATTTTTAATTTCGGCCACATAAATAGGGTATCCATTTGGTGAAAAATTTTCAAACCATTCTATTCTATCATTCACGCAAAATTCTTCTGTATGTCCAGTTGCACTTTTTGTTCTGATTGCTTGATTGTATATATCAACTATAGAAGGTAAATCAGTAATGTTACCCAAACGAATTATTAATTCATTTTTCATGTTTTATATTCGTTTTATATATAGTTATTAGTGTACAATTTCAGTTTTAACACATAGTTCAAATTTACAATTTAATATTTTAAAGGATATGAGGTTGTATTAAAGTTGAGATTATTTGGTACAGCTGATAGCCTTGCAGAACATATTTAAGAGCTAATATTGAAGTGGCATTAATTGTATTCTCTTATGACAAAAAACCAATTCCTCTTTCTAGAAATTCTTGATACTTAATTTTGTTAAATGAATATAAATAGGGTGCTCTGTGAGCACCACCACTCATTTGTTTTTTATGTCTAATTAAGAAGTCTAATTTTAATATTTTTTTTTGAAAATTTGCTCGATCTAACGCTCGATCCAAAACTACTTCATAAAGCTTTTGAAGTGTTTTCATAGTAAATTTTTCAGGAAGTAAGGATAACCCAATGGGCTGATATTTTAGTTGAATATCAATATAATCCTTTGCATGTGTAATCATTTCATTATGATCGAACAATAATTTAGGTATTTTATTTATAGGTATCCATTTAATAGAATCACTCATATAGTCTGGCATTGGAGTAAAGGATTCTGGATTGACCAATGCTAAATAGGCTACACTAATAAATCGTTGTTCGAACCAATTCTTTATTTCATCTTTTACATTTGAAATTTCTAATTGTTGCAATAATGCTTTAATATCTCTTCGGTTTTTTTTTCCGAAAACATGGAGTTGTTTTAAAAACAAAATATTCAATTCTGTTCGGGTTTTTAGGATACGGATGGCAGCTTCATCTAAATCTTCATCTTTTTTAACAAAACCACCAGGTAACATCCAACTTTTTTTGTCTTTCAAACGTAATACTAATACATGTAATTCCTCATTTTTATAACCAAGGATCACACAGTCTATGGATAATGTTGGAAGATAATCATGTAAGTCTTCAGCGAATTTATCAAAGAATTTTTCATTTAGCATGCTTCAAAGTTAATAAATTATATTGTGTAATAACTACATAATAAGAAAATATATTGTATTATTGTTTAAAATTTACACAATGAAGATTATTAAAAAAATATTTAAGGGTTTAGGAATTATTTTTGCTCTATTACTAATAGTTGGGGTAATTATGTATGCCAACAGTGTAAGAAAAATTAATAACAACTACGATTTATTAGGTGATGAGGCATCAATATTAATTGAGAATGGTAAAAATTATCGTGATCTTAATAAAAATGGAAAACTTGATATCTATGAAAATGTGAATGCCAATATTGAAGATAGATTAGATGATATTATCTCACAAATGTCAATTGAAGAAAAGGCTGGAACTATGTTTATAACAATGACTGGAGTACGTTCCAATGGAGATACTTACGACAAACCATATTTTCCTTCCAATGCAATTGATGGAATGATCAATGCATTTATACCAACCACGTCAGACATGATAGCCAAACGATTGATGAATAGCTTCAATATTATCAATTCATATGAAGCTGAAACGATGGCCCGATATAACAATAATATTCAGAAACTCGCTGAACGAACCCGTTTAGG
>JQIA01001667.1_pt1 | contig 11924 bp, 5 predicted proteins | sample 811431 | NCBI WGS metagenome assembly JQIA01 (sample SAMN02998118, study PRJNA258478) | marine sediment metagenome | biome: marine; feature: seafloor; material: sediment; isolation source: oil-polluted sediment collected from 3 locations (0.5 km, 0.7 km and 0.9 km)... | place: USA: Gulf of Mexico ... | reverse complement strand
ACTCAGCTCATTTGTCTTATTACCATTTTGGGGCATAGGTTATACAATTTATGTTGCGGTTATAATAAACATCATCATATTTGTTGTAGGTGTTTACTTTTTCAGAAATACATCTATTGGTAAATTCAATACCACAAAAAAAGAAAGACGATCAGAAATATTCAAAAACCAATGGATACTTCCTATTATATTTGTATCTGGATCAGTGTCTTTCGCCTACGAAATTTTGTGGACAAGATTACTAAGCCATATTCTTGGTGGAAGTATCTATTCATTTGGGGTCATGTTGTTTGTATTTTTACTTGCCATTGCAATGGGTGCATATCTGGGCAGTCAACTGTGCAAAAAGTATAATACTATTACAAGTTTTGCTTGGGTTCAACTGAGTATTGCAATAACTTTTTTCTTAAGTTTCTACTGTGCAGATTTTTTACCTGACATACCATTGGCAAGAGATTATGGTAGTTTTTCATTTGTGTATGAAAGTTTGTTTATTGGTTTGTTAACATTATTCCCTGGTGCCTTATTTATTGGTGCAACCTTTCCCCTTGCAATCGATATATCGGCAAAAAATAATAAGTATTCAGGAGTTATTTCAGCCAAAGTGTATACGTGGAATACATTGGGAGCTATTTGTGGATCAATTCTGATGGGATTTTATTTAATGTCATCTTTTGGCTTTGCAACCAGTACAAAAATACTGGCAAGTATAAGTTTGTTACTGGCATTGTTGACCATTATTTTTTCAAATAAAAACTTAAAACTGCTTATTGTTGTCACTGTGTTTTTAACACTTGTATGGTTGATACCATTAAACAATCCAATGAAACTATTAAAGTTTTCAGTATTGGGTCATAAATCTCAGCCAGGAGCAGTAAAATACATTGGAATTGGTGAAAGTGCTACTGTCATTTTAATAGATCAGAATGGTGATATGAGATTACTAACCAATGGCTTGCCAGAATCCTCTATTCAAATTGAGGGTTCTCGTGAAGGTAAATATTACTTAGCCCACTGGCTTTCCATGTTGCCAGTTTTGATTAATCCTGAGGCTAAAGATATGCTTATTGTTGGTTTTGGAGCTGGTATTACTGTTAAAGCGACACCCCAATCAATAAAACGCATTGATGTGGTTGAATTAGAACGTGAAGTCATTAATGCAAATAAAAGTTTATCAACATGGCGAGGCATTGACCCATTGAGTGATTCACGTTTACATTTACATGTGAACGATGCAAGAAATGCCTTGAGAAACAGTTCTCAACAATTTGATGTTATTGTTTCACAACCATCGCATCCTTGGACAGCAGGAGCTGCGAATCTTTACACCCGCGAATTTTTTAAATTAATAAAAAGTAGGCTTAGGTATAAAGGTGTTTTTGTTCAATGGATTGGTACTCGTTTTGTTGATGAAGAGCTCTTGAAATCATTGTTGGCAACCTTAAATAGTGAGTTTGAAAATGTTGAATTGTATCAACCATTATCTAAAGGTGGTTTAATATTTGTTTCATCAAATGAGAAGATGGAATTAAGTAGTTTACAGTTTGAATCATCAGAAAGTAAAATAAATTGGCAAGAGCTTGGTATAAATAATACAGCTCAGATATATTTGTCTAAAAGATTAGATTCTCAAGGCAGTAAAATATTGTCTAATAACGCTGAAATAAGTACAGATTATTTTAATTTATTAAAGCTCCGTTCTCCAAAAATAATAAAAACCTCATTAAACAAACTACAGATAAATAATTTATTTGCAAAATACGACCCACTTATTGAATTAATTAATCAACAAACTTATGTTATTATCAGACGCCTAATAAAAGAAAAAGATTTTCACCGTGCCTGGTTGTTGAGTAATTTCATTGATGATGATCTTACTAAAAAAATATCATTTGCCTTGATTTCTGATGCTCAGACCAATACTTTAGCGGATGAATTAAAATCAACTAACGCGTTGTTGGATTTATTGGAGATGCTACAAAAAGATGGAAAGCAGGCGAGATTGCTAGAAATTGATGAAATTATATTTCATCTTATGCAGAGAAACTTCAATGCGATACTCAATCAAAAGATGCCAATTCTACAAAAATTTATTGTAAAACATGAATTTGCGCAAAAAATCATTAATGCCGCCCGTTATATCAGACTTGAAAAATGGTCAAGGCTTAAAGGTATTATTCCATTACTGGACACGATTAACGATAATCATCCTGCTTATGAAATAGCCAATAAGTTGAGTGTCCAATGGAGAGTGAGTACAAATGAATTTCAACATTTGAAGCATGCTTTAAGATTGATTGATTACCGCTTATCTGTCGTTAAAGATACAAAGTTATTAGCCATTAGAGCTGATATTGGAATAAAATTGAGGAACTATAATGTTGCAATGGCAAGCTTGTATGAATTAGTTGCCTCAACAGCTAGCTCAGACAAAATAAAATTATTGACTTCAAACCTCTTAACTAAAATTATCAAGAGTGCAGAATTAAATAATGAATACTCTGATGATTTAAAACATGAAATAAAAAACTTACGAAGCTTATGATGAGAAAAAATATGATCACCACAATATTTGTTTTAATGCTGTTGATTTCATGCTCTAGTATACAAGTCGATTCTCAAAACACCCTCGATCAATTTATTGCAAGCAGTCATTCGAACCAAATAATTAAATTGTCATTAGGTGAATTTGATCGATGGCTTTTACATAAAAAACAATTGTTATTAAATAATAAAAAACAGCAAATTGAGTCTTATTTTGTTGAGGAGTATTTGTACAGGAATAAAGATTTAATTGATCACGAATTACAGAGTAATATATATTTTCTCAATAAAGCTGTTATGTATTCCAAAGCTGTTAATACCGTAAAAAAACAAATCATGGAGAAGGTGAAAGTTGATGAGAAAGAAATCCAACAAAATATAATCATGTTACAACAAAGAGCAAAACTTAAAACCCACAAAGTCAGGCTTTATCAAATTTATAAAAAATACCCAATTAATGCAAGTTTAGAAGAAAAACAATTGTTAAAGAAGCAAATGCAATTAATACGAGACAATATCACTGATTTAAATGGCTTTAAAAAAGCTGCATCTCGTGAATCTGACTCTCAAACAAGGTTGTTTTATGGGTTGCTTGGAAATGTTAAAAATGGAAAATTCAAGGGGGAAATAAATAATATTGTAATGAAAATGCAGGCCAATGAAATAAGCGAAGTAATAACAGGGACCCATGGTGTATTGATGTTTTATTGTGAAAAAAGAATTGCTCCTAAAATTAAAACATTACAACAAACTACAAATTATGTCATTCAAACATTAAGAAATAGAAATTTTTCAAATGATTTTAATAAACATTTCGAAGACACATTAAATAAACAAAGAATCCAAATTGATTGGGAGAAAATATATGAAGATTCCCCCTCTAAAACGGCTGTTTTTTCTAAAACCTATAATTTAACAAATCTAGAATTGTCGCAGTTATTGACTAATAAAGACAGAAATGTAATTCCTAAAAAATCTATTGAATCTATAATTAATAACTATATTGCTAATCGCGCCTTGTTTCATGAGTTAAATAGTGACCAACAAAAACACTTGTCACTTAAATCGCATTATAAATTAAAACAGTCTATTGCATCTTCGGTTCTTGTCAATATGATTGCTAAAAAACTCAAAATACCAACTGATGATGATCTTAAAAAACATTACCAAGAAAATAAGGAGACTTATAAAACCAAATTACAATATGATGTTTCTGCAATTGCATTTAAATTAACAGATGACAATAAAGCTTCCGTTTATAATCAAGCAGAAATAGTATTAAATCAATTAAAGCTTAAATTATTGAGTTTTGAAAACGCATCACAAAAGCACTCTTTTTTAAATGAAAAATATAACAATGGATACCTGGGAAAATTTTCTTTAAACCAGATTCCAAGAGCTATAGGAATTAATGCGAAGAAGCAAATATCCCTAATGAGAGTTGGAGAGATAAGTAAACTTGTTGAGACGGACTCTTCTATACTGTGGATTTTTAAATTAAATACAATTGATTTGCCACGGATTCAGTCGTACATTGAGGTAAAAAAACGAATTGATAATCAACTTGGTAACGAACGAACCGATATATTAGAGTCTGAAATATTTACAGATATCATTACAAAATTAAATATTAAGTTGCAATAAAATAAAAAATTTATTTTTCATACAATCCTTTGTTACTGATAAATGATTGGAGAACTTCATCATTGAAACTAACATTTTTAATTAAATCTTTGCTAATTTCAAAATACAATTGAGCAGAATTAATTTTAATGTATTCAGAGATAACTTGGTTTCTAACCACAACTAGCGTCTGTTCTATAGGGTCTTTCCTGTCAATTAGTTTAAGGACACTATAAAATTTTTCATTAGTATATGGAGGAGAGTATTCTCCTTTTTCGAGTATAAATGCGTAATTCAAAATTTGAGGGTCAATAGTGGATAATTGTGCAGCATTATTCCAACCTAAGTTTTGTATAATGCCATTGATATTTTTGGTAAGTTGTTCAAATTCGAGCTTTTGATTATCTAGTAATTCAATACTTGCTTCTAATTTTGGCATTAAATTTTCATCTGTTTTCTTGACAATAAGTCTTTGCAACTTTACTTTAACAGGAGAGGCAAACCTCATTTTATTTTTTTCAAAATAGTCATTAATTAAATGGCTGTTCTTGTTAAGGTAAGAGTGCATTTTCTTATTTGTAAATTCTGAGATAAGCAATTTATTTTTCTTGGTGTTTAATTGTGTTTGTTGATTTAACTCAATATTGTTAGCTATCATGTGTTGATATATTATTTCTGTATAAGTTATGCTTTGAAGAAAGTTTTCAGAGAAAGCTTTGCTTGGTTTAACTTTAGAAGCTTTTATTATTTCTTCTAACTCATGCATAAATTGACTGATTGTAAGTTGGTAATTACCAATCTCTAATATAATTTTTCTAGGATTTGTTCTTAAGTTGACTTCTGATAAACTTTTAAATGTATTCGTGATAAAAGGTGTGGGAACAGGTAATAACATGGCCTTTTGTTTAAGATTATTCATGCTATGTTTTTCTTGTAATTCTTTTTTAATCAGGTTTTGAACTTGAGAATACTGATAATCTTTGGCTTTTAATATATCCGATACATAAAACAAATGAAAACCAGTAGCTGTTGTAATCACCTTGCTAACTTCGTTTTTTATAAGGGAAAAAACAACAGAGTCAAAATCATGAGACTTATCGCCCTTTTTCAATATTCCTAAAAAACCTTTATTGTGCCTGGTTTCTGAGTCAGAGAATTGCTCTGCTAAAAGTTTAAAGTTTTCACCATTAATGGCTCTAACTCTTAATGAATCAATTTCTTGTTTTGCATTGGTGTTTTTTGTATTGTCCTTATAAATGTGGTGTACATATCTTTTTTCTGATAACTGATAACGATTAATATTATCATTATAGAAATTCAAATAATCCTCTTCGGTAATAATTTTATTATTTGGAAAAGATGCTAAATATTGTTGAGCATAAGCTAGTCTTGTTAAATTATGAACCAAATTCTGATAAATAGGCTCCTCATCAGCAGCTATTAAAGTGGCTTCTTCAAGAAGTTTTTTTTCAGTAATTAAATTACTTATCTTCTTTTTAAGCCATTTATCACTTTCGTGTACTTCCCATCTTTGATGAGGCGGTAAATTTACTATGTAATCATCGAGTTCTTTTAATGTAACATTACCAGTATCATAACTGGCTATTATCAATTGTGAATCAATATAATCATAAGGCGATTCTGATTGCTGACAGGCCGATATAAAAAAGATAATAAATAATGGCACAATTGGGTATAATTTATTCATAGGTCATCTATTAATTTTGAAGCGCGTTGTGTTAGTTGATGTTTTGGAGTAAGATTTTGAAGGTTTTTAAATGCCATTATTGCTGCGTTATTTTTGTCTTGTCTGGCATAGGTTTCGATTAAAGCATAATGTGCAGCAACATAAGTATTATTTAATTTTATAGCTCTCAAAAATTGTTTTTCTGCTGCCTGGTAATCATCCACAGAACTCAAAAATGCACCATAATTATAATAGCTCAATTGATGATAGGGGTTGACTTCCAAAGCCTTATCGAATGTTTGTTCTGCTAAAATAATATTGTCATCCATTGCATAACTAATGGCCAAATCATTCAATGTTTTAATTGTTTCAGGATTGATTTCAAGAATTTTTTGCAAATGATATTGTTGTTTTAGATATTTTTTTTCTAAAGCATAAATGTTGGCTAAATAGTTTTGCCCCATACTGGTTGTTTCAATGTTTTCAGCATCTTCAAGAAGGGATTTTGATTTATCGTATTCTTTGTCTAGAAAATAAATTTTGCCAAGCAAACTTAGCCTTTTAGGGTAATTTAACGTTCCATAGGTGTCTTCTGGCAATTGTTCTAAAGTTTGTTTGGCAACTTGATAATTCCCCAAATTAATATCGGCTTGAATCTTTAGCTCCAAGTAGGCTAAATTGTCAGGCTCTATAAGTAATAATGCGTCAAGATAGCGGTTAGCACCAATAAAATCTCCTGAATACAATAAACTTTTTGCCATGCTATAGGTGCTAATTGTATCGACATGTAACTGTGGAGCATCTCCCGAGTCATCAAGTTTTTCAACAAAAGATTCTATGGCATTTCCGGATGACTGAATATACCCTAGCCCTCGAAGTGTATTTAATGTTTCAGCGTCAACATCAATAGAGCTACTTGTTTCTGGCAATTGATTTTCATCCAGATAATCTTGTAAATCATCATGCATTGATTGAGCCAATACAGGTTTACTGTTAATTAAATTGTTGATTTCGTTGGGATCATTGTCTATGTTGTATAGTTCTTTTTGTGGGCCATGGATATACTTAATTCCATTTTTAATTAATCCCCTTTGTTCTCCCCAGTTTCGTGAAAATCGTGGTGATAATGTTTCAGCGTAAATAAGGCGGGTTGGTTCAGCTGTATTATTGATTGGTAATACTTGTCCTTGTATATCATCTGGAATTTCAATGTTTAATTGGTTTAAAATAGTTGGGAAGATATCAACCAAGCCAACCCAATTAGATATTCGTGTATTTGCATAGACCTGTTTCGGATATTTTATGATGAGTGGCACATGTAAAGTACTATTGTAAATCAATAATGAATGGGTTGATTCGTTGTGTTGATCTAATCCCTCACCATGGTCTGAGGTAAAAACAATCAGTGTGTCATCATATTTATTAAGGCGTTTAAGTTCAGAAATAACATTACCTAAACTTTCGTCAGCATAAGCAATCTCACCCAGGTACAAATCATGGATAAAAGACTGATTGTATGGCGCTGGTGGTTCGTGTGGATGGTGAGGGTCAAAATAATGCATCCAAATAAAAAATGGAGAATCAGCATTGTCATTTAACCATGGCAAAATTGCATCGTTAACTTGTGCTGCTTTTCTTTCATCAAAAAAAAGCCTGTCTTTTGGGATGGTCCTTTCTCCAAATATGTCTTCAAAATCTTGTGTAATATGCTCATTGAAAAAATCAAAACCTTGATTTATTCCAAACTGTGAAGTCAATGGGAAAGATCCAATGGCAGCAGCAGTATTATAACTATTTTGTTTTAGTATTTCTGCCAATGTGTGTTGTGAATCATTCAATTTAAATAAACCATTGTCACGAACGCCATGACTAAAAGGAACCTTTCCAGTCATTATACTAGAATGGGAGGGTAATGTGATTGGAATGGATGTCAGGGCTCTTTCATAGAGCACACCATCTTGGGCCAGTTTGTCCAATATAGGCGTTTGTGCATTTCTATTACCATAGGCTGCAATGTGATCTGCTCTAGTGGTATCAAAAGTGACAATAAGAACATTTATATCTTGTTTTTGGTTACAGCCTGATAATACTAATATAAATAACAGACCAATGTAAAAACGGGCCCTAAAGCCCGTATAATTGTGTTTTATCATTAATTATAACTATTATTCGATTGTGAAATTAATTAACTCGACTGGTGTTGCAACACTGCCCCTTACTCGAAAAATTGCATTTAAGCCGGCTCCTCCGCCAGTTGTAACTGTGGTTAATGCTGTGCCAATAGTTCCATCATTTAGACTAATGGCATGAAAACCTTGTCCTCCTGTACTACCAGCATCAACTCCAAGCGCTGTACTTGCGGGCATAAATTGAAAAATCCCTGCTAAAAAAGCACCATTCATGTAGGCATTGGCCATTGTTCCTGAACCAAATGACAATGTGTTTAAGCCTGTCATTACGGCATTTCCAGTTGATGTAAGGCGCACGGCTGTTGTACCCATAATATTTGAATAAAGGCTAAATACTGCAGAACTAAAAAATGTATTAACCATATCAAATGTAACCATGGTTATAGAGCCACTTGCTTCGACTGGGAAACAACACATGGTTCCAGCAGGATTTAATGCAGAATCAAATCTGTTGCCTAGCATTTGACTAGCCACTCCTGCAGTTCCATGAAGTGTGCCTGTGTCATAAGTTATAACGCTGCCTGGAACTCTTTTAGAAAGACTTTTCTTGTTAGGTGGTGACGTATTTTTGCCAATTTTGGCTGGATCAGTGGCATTTGTCACTCCTAAATAATCTGGCAACATTCCTCTGACTTGTTTAAAGGCTTGTGTATAGGCTTTTGTTTGTTCACGGCTTTTATCTTTGAAAATGTTGGATCGAAACACTTTTCGTTCTTGGCTCGACATGTTCTTCATGGCCATGTAGTTATCCAATACTTCTTGTTGAATAGTATTGATTTCTGCATAAGAAAATTGTGAAAATGTTGCTATTGCAATTATAAATAATTTAAGTTTAATTTTAAACATTGGATTTTGTTCCCCTTACATATGATTATTGTATAATAACCCACTCTTATTAATAATACAATTAAAGATTAGTCGTGATATATCATTGAATCTATAATGCAACATTCATCATTTACCATTATCCAACCATTGTTTCAATAAAATCTAATCTTTTTTCAATATCGAATAAACCTTGCGGGCGTCCACTTTCTCTTTTCATTTGGGTTAATTTTTTTTTAAACCACTGTTATTTTGGTTTGACGAAAATCTATTTTAATTGTTTAATTTTAGATAAATCGTGGTTAATAATGTCAATTAGCTTGGTTGAATTGGGTTATAAAAATCCTATGCAATTAGATTTCTATTTTTGATGTATTTATTACGGAAATTAAATACATCTAATGCCGAAATTGGTAAACGAGAAACTAGACCGAGATTTAATAAAACTTTCTCTGTAGCTTACAAATTTGATAATCCCAATTTTAAGAATAAAATCGATATCCATTGTTGCTCATTGTTGCACCATGAATTGCAATTGCATGGCCTCCAATGATTGCATATTAAATTTGTTTGATTCATTGGTTGATTTAAATAAAAACATTTTAAAAGTTAAGGTAATATACTCTATTCAACATGAGGATGCTATATTTACATTCTTTTGACCTAAGACATGTAGTTATTTAACACACTGATTTATAATGTCTTCAAATTAATTTGTGAGATTGTTCATGACAAAACCAACCATTATCTATACATTAACCGATGAAGCACCTGCATTGGCAACGGCTTCTTTTTTACCAGTTGTGAAAAAATTTACTGCAGCTGCTGATATCACTATCGAAACCAAAGACATTTCTCTTAGTGGTCGCATTATTGCCAATTTCAGTGATTTCTTAACTGAAGAACAACAGTTGTCGGATTCTTTGGCTGAATTAGGAGTTTTGGTTAAAAAAGCAGAGGCAAATGTAATAAAGTTACCGAATATTTCCGCATCAATCCCACAATTAAAAGCGGCCATTGCAGAATTACAAGCCGATGGTTATGCTGTTCCAGATTATCCAGACGAACCGAGCGATGATAAAGAAAAAGAAATTAAAACCCGTTATGCAAAAAATTTAGGATCAGCAGTAAACCCTGTTTTACGCGAAGGCAATTCAGACAGACGTGTAGCCGCACCGGTTAAGCAGTTTGCCAAAGATAACCCACATTCTATGGGTGCTTGGTCTAAAGATTCTGCTTCTCATGTTGCACATATGACGGATGGTGATTTTTATTCCAGTGAACAGTCAATAGTGGTGAATCAAGCCGATGATGTTAAAATAGTGTTTACCGATGCAGATGGAAGTACTTCGGTTCTTAAACAAAGCACACCATTACAAGCGGATGAAATGATTGATGCTTCTGTCATGAGTATCAAAGCTTTACGTGAGTTTTTTGAAAAGGAAATTAATGATGCCAAGGATAAAGGTGTTTTGTTCTCTTTACACTTGAAAGCCACCATGATGAAGGTATCTGATCCGATTATTTTTGGTCATGCCGTAAAAGTCTATTTTAAAGATGTATTTGAAAAACATGCGGGTATCTTTGAAGAATTGGGTGTTAATCCAAACAACGGTTTTGGTAATGTAATCAGTAATATTGCAAGGTTAGATTCAAAAGCACGTGCTGAAATTGAAGCAGATATAAAGGCCTGTTATGTCTCTCGTCCAGCTATGGCAATGGTTGATTCAGATAAAGGCATCACTAATTTACATGTGCCCAGTGATGTTATTATTGATGCATCCATGCCAGCGGCAATTCGTACATCTGGCATGATGTGGAATGCCGATGGCAAATTACAAGACATGAAGGCTTGTATTCCTGATCGTTGTTATGCAGGGATTTATCAAGAAATCATACAGTATTGCAAAGAAAATGGTGCATTTGATGTCACTACCATGGGCAATGTTTGTAATGTTGGATTGATGGCTCAAAAAGCAGAAGAGTACGGCTCACATGATAAAACATTTGAAATGACTTCCTCCGGAACAGTTCAGGTACTTAGTGAAGCTGGTGATCTATTGATGCAACACGATGTTGAAGAAGGAGACATTTGGCGCATGTGTCAAACAAAAGATTTGCCGATTCAAGATTGGGTCAAATTGGCAGTAAGCAGAGCCAGAAACACAGGCAGTGCGGCTGTATTTTGGTTGGATCCAAAACGTGCCCATGATTGCAATATCATGGCTAAAGTAGAAGAATATTTGCCCAACCATGATACAGACGGGTTGGAAATTTCAATCAAATCACCCACTGATGCAATCAGATATTCTTGTGAGCGTGTCACTGCTGGTAAAGATACTATTTCTGTAACGGGTAATGTTTTACGTGATTATTTAACTGATTTATTTCCCATATTAGAATTGGGAACCAGTGCTAAGATGTTGTCCATTGTTCCTTTGTTAGCTGGTGGAGGTTTGTTTGAAACTGGTGCAGGAGGGTCTGCTCCAAAACATGTACAACAATTTGTGAGTGAAGGCCATCTACGTTGGGATTCCTTAGGGGAGTTTCTGGCATTGGCAGTATCACTTGAAGACATCGGCCAAAAAGGCAATCCCAAAGCTTTGGTGTTAGCCAATGCCTTAGATGTGGCCACTGATAAATTTTTGAAAACCAAAAAATCACCTTCAAGAAAAGTTATGGAATTGGACAATCGAGGCAGTCATTTTTATCTGACACTTTATTGGGCACAAGCACTGGCAGCACAAAATGATGATTTGGAATTACAAACTCATTTTACTCAATTGGCAAAAGATTTGGCCGATAATGAAGAAAAGATAAATGTAGAATTGATTGCTGCACAAGGAGTTTCTATTGATATAGGTGGTTATTATTTTCCTGATACCGATAAGCTTTCAGCAGCCATGCGTCCTAGTCCGACATTTAATCGGTTAATTGATTAACACTTATTAAGAAAGAGGTTAATGGTGAAAAATTTAACAAGAATCACATTATTATTTTTTATCATTAGCCTTGTGGCTTGTTCAAATGAACAGGTACTATCTAAGGAGCAAGCC
>JQIA01001665.1_pt1 | contig 11926 bp, 13 predicted proteins | sample 811431 | NCBI WGS metagenome assembly JQIA01 (sample SAMN02998118, study PRJNA258478) | marine sediment metagenome | biome: marine; feature: seafloor; material: sediment; isolation source: oil-polluted sediment collected from 3 locations (0.5 km, 0.7 km and 0.9 km)... | place: USA: Gulf of Mexico ... | reverse complement strand
ACTGAATATTCAATAGATACGGATAAACTGTTTTTTGCAAAGAGGGGAACTGAAAATGAGCCCCGGAACCTTGCGATTTATCTCTTGCGGCGATTAAGGGGGGAGCCGTTGAAACAAATAGGTGAGATCTTTAATTTAAGTCGTGACAGTTCAGTCAGCAGTGCGCTGGAACGGGTTCACAAAAAGCTGGATGTGGATAAACAATTCAGAAAAAGGGTTGCAGATATAACAGAAAAATTGCGCAAAGGTCAAAAGGGGACTTGACTCCTTTGCTTTGCCCCCTCCCGTCTGGTCTTCGGTTCCTGCTGAGCTTGACATAAACAGAGAAAGTATATATTATTTAGTATAGACAATATTTAAGTGTAAGTAACCGGGGGAGTTATTATGGAAACAGCAAAACTATTTATGAATGGCCGTAGCCAGGCCGTTCGATTGCCAAAATCATTCAGGTTTGAAGGCCGGGAGGTTTATATTAAAAGAACAGAACATGGCATTCTTTTGCTTCCGAAGAATGAATCAGTCTGGGATATCTGGGAAAAAAACATGATGAAATATGACGAGCCTTTTATGTCTGAAAGAAACCAGCCGGAAGCCACCCAGAAAAGAGACGGTTTAGATGAAATATTTGATTGATACAAATATCTGTATTTATATTATGAACAAAAGACCGGCCACCGTTATAGAGAAATTTAAAACAATGGAGCCGGGAGAGATCTGTATATCATCGATTACAGTTTCAGAGCTTCAGTATGGGGTCGCAAAAAGTACCCGAAAAGGTGAAAATTCAAAACGTTTGAGTTCATTTTTACTGCCTTTTGAAATTTTGCCGTATGACGAAAAAGCCGCTGCTGTGTATGGGGATATTCGGTCTCAACTTGAGCAGTCAGGGCAAACGATAGGGCCACTTGATCTGCTTATCGGGGCTCATGCTCTCAGCCTTGATTTGACCATTATTACCAATAACACAAAAGAATTTAGCAGGATTGACAGGTTGGATGTTGAAGACTGGGTGTGAATTTCTAAATTAGCGGTAATAAGATTCATGCTTATTAATCATCATACTAAAAGGCGGTTGAATATGAATACATCAAAAGTTGCTATCACAATACCCAAAGATATTCTTGCGGTGATTGATGTTTTAAGCAGGAAAACCGGGTTGTCGATGAGCAGGTATATATCAAACGTGCTTCGTGAGAAAGTTGCGGAAGAAGAAAAGGATGCGCTTAAGGCAAAGTATAATGAAGTGTTTTCTGATGAAAGTATACAAAAAGAACAACTTGAAATGTCAAAATGGTTTGAGGGAAGTGATGTAGGGAAGGGGCAGGAATGGTAATCAGGTATGGCTCAGTATATTGGATTAATGATTCTTCTGGTAAGGTGTCTGAACCAAAAGGGATGTCCTGGTCTCTTTCCCTCAAGTGTTTCCTCATGGCAACAACACGGCTCAATATTCCGACATAGGTAGGTTGGGTTAGCGAAGCGTAACCCAACAAAATATAAGGTAATCGACGACCCTTTGCCTGCCATCTTACTACCCGAAACTTGCTCTGACATCTGCAACCGTTATATACAATTTGTTTTCTGAATCATGAAATGCAGTGAAACCATACTTTTCATAAAAATGTTTGGCTCCTTCTTTGGCGTCAGCGATAATAAGTGGAAAGGCTACTGTGTCACTTGCTTTAAGTAATTTTTTGAGGGCGTCGACCAGCAACCATTCTCCAAAGCCTTTTCCTTTGTATCTTCTGTCAACTGCTAAACGGGCTATCAGACCACCGGAGGTCGATAGCTTGTGCTTTTTCTGTAATTTTAAGGGTAAATTCTGAAGATCAATTGACGCCATGGTTAAAGTATAGAACCCGATAATGTATGACGGTGTGGCCTCGTCTTCAAGGACAAACGTTCGGTTATTGTCTTTTTGTGCCTGCTGATTTGCCATTGCTTTTAAATAATTATTTAATGGGTCAATACCGCAGTTAAAACGAGTTCTGTCATGCTTTAATTTATCCAGGTGGACAGTCTTCATTATTTCGTTCTGCTTTTGTATCGTTTAACTGCGGTTTTAAGTTTGGTATTCACTAACGCAGGTCTGTCCAGGGCTTCAATAAGCATCTTTGCATCATTTCTGCTTAGTTTTAAAACCTGGTCACGTTCAATGATCTGTTTTGCTTTTTCCACTGCGGCGCTTAATACAAATGAATTTATACTGGACATACCGGCTAATGCCGCTGCTTTATTCAGTAGGTTTTGTGTTTCTGCATCAACTCTGGCAGTGATACGTGGTAATGTTTTTGCCATAATTTGCTCCTTGCATAATGGTGTCAATCTGTCACATCTATAGTATGAGAATTAATTCAATAAATGTCAACATTTGTGACAAAATAGCACATAATCTATTTATAAAGAATGGGTCCCCTTTTATTTCATATCAAATAAGAGAATAAATCTTTTTAGGAATAAAACCGGCAATGGGTCTGAATGTATAATTATTGCAGCGATAAAATACCTGCTGCCCGGAGAAGTAACATTATAGCAAAAAACTGTTGACAAAGAGGGGGGATCATTTTATCGTCTGGAAATAACAGTCAGCTGTTATTTGTATCATGAATCGACCCGGAAGGATGCTGACACATCCAACCAGGTCTACCAGAATAACCTTAGTAGGAGGTCATCATGGGTAAGTTGGGTTTTATCTCACACTTAATTTCTTTTCAAGTGATTTTTTCCACTTCCACCATTTCCCGAAATCAGTTCAGTCTGTTTTTTTGTTCCTTTAAATGGCCATAAAGCTGTTTGCTGAAAACCGGTTCAGTGTTAAACCGAAAATAGACTGACAGTTCATATCTACGAAGACTATTGCTGTTTAAAGCGATCGCGGCGGCTTTATAGTTTTCGTCTCAGTTATTTATTCGGTTGCCGGTGCTTGATATTGGGGTTTTTCCTCTTAAGGTTATTGTTTTTTTAACCTGAACTCCCTGCAGGTTTTGTAACTTTTTTCTCAATGGTTATGTAACCACAGGTGCGCACTTTGGTTATAATGACTGCTGCGGGGCGTTCAGGTGCTTCTTTTTACTTTTCACCTAATGGAGTATTTATGAACGGGAATGATGGAAATCAATTTGTATTCGGGAATACGGAAATAATGAACCTGTGTGACTCAATTAAAGATATTCACAGGGCTTTAAAAACAATCGGAATGATTTTTAGTGAATTCGATTTTAACGAAGGTAACGGTAATGCATTTCAGGGACAAATTCAGAAAACATGGTTCAAGTCAATCATCGAAGAAATGATTAAGGCGCAATACAGCAAGCTGAATCAGATTATTGAGATATACGAGATTGAACAGTCAAAACTAATATGATGATTTGAAAAAGTTTTTTGAGCAACAGGTTTCAGGTAATGAAAAAGATAGATTAGCCACTAATGACGCGAATGTGCACGAATGAAAGAAAAGAAGTAAACCCTGAACCGCAGATGGCGCAGATAAGGGGATCGGCTATTCGAGCCCGCTCTGGCTGCAGTAATTTCTAAGGTTTTCGGCTTTAATCTGCGGTTCGCCAGTTAGTTTTTTCATTCGTGAGAATTAGTGTCATTTGTGGCCAAAAAATTAAAGGAGATAAGCGATATGACATCAGTTGATTTGTTGAATATATTGTTAATGCCCGGCTATTGTGAAAATGTTTTTAAGAAAAATGATCCGGTTCATAAATCTGATGAAATGGACTATTTTATCTTTAAAGGTCATAAGGTCTGTTATTTGCGAACGGGCAGGGGGGAACCGATGGTGTTCTTTCATAATGCCGGGAATGATCATCGTATCTGGGATGCTCAGGTGGCGCATTTTTCTAAAAGTCATGAGGTGTTTATTGTTGATAGTCTGGGGTATGGTCAATCGGATAAACCCGGGATTGAATATACGTTTACTTTATATTCGGATATGGTAGCGGCATTTATTGAGGAGACCGGTATTAAAAATCCGGTTATTGTCGGGCATTGTATCGGTTCTGCTATGGCATTCCAATATGCTGTTCAGAATCCTGAAAATGTAAAGGCACTGATCCTTTTTAATATTGCAACGCTTTCCGGGTTACGACAGGGTATTTATGGTATCTATTACAGGATGACACGAAACCGGCATTTCAATCGATGGGTGTCAAAGGTTCTTGATTATTTTATCCTGCCACGATGGAAAACAACACTTGAAATCAAGAAACAATATGGTGAAACAGGCGATTATGACTCCCGGTTTACAGCGTATCTTCTTACGCTTTATAAACATCCCCGGCAGCTGAAAAATCTGGCGAATCTTGTTATGAACTTTAACAGTTTTGCGTTTCCCGATCATTTTTCAAAACCGGGTGATTTTCCCCCTGTTTTTCTCATCTGGGGTGAACAGAATATGATTCTTCCTTTGAACGCGGGGGTAGATTTTTGTGAGTATGTAATGCCTGAACGATTTGAGAGCATTGCAGACTGCGGTCATCTTGTTATGAGGGAAAAGCCGGAAATGGTGAATGACATGATGGCTTTGTTTATCAAAAAGCAGAGCGGTTAATAGAACAGGCTTTCGGGCAACCCCTTGTGGGTGCCCGGGTTTCCAATGTTTTGCTCCTTCTTTGGCGTCAACGATAATGAGTTTAAATGCTACTGTGTTACTTGCTTTAAGAAATGGGGCCTGAAGATGATTACCGGAGAAATGCTTGCAACGCAATTTGCTAATATTGACCGGATTGTTGAAATATATAATGAAGAGCAGTCAAAGATATAACTATGGATTCTGGGTACTAATAGTATAAAATATAAAAAATTGCCTTGGAAAATTACATTGTGTCTGTTAAAATAGCCTTGTAAAAATACGAAGCAAGCTGTTTGAATTCAAAAAAATCTCAACCGGAGGGCGGTAATGAAAAGAAATATTGATTCAGAACTGATAAGGTGGAAGGATAGCCGGTTCCGTAAGCCACTGATAATTCGAGGGGCCCGGCAGGTTGGGAAAACGTATTCAATAAAAAAATTCGGACAGGAGCACTTTGAAAACCACGTTGTATTTGATTTTGAACGGGACCGGACACTCCATAACATTTTTGATAAAGATTTATCGCCGGATAAGATTCTTGCAGAGCTGGAAGTTATTGCCAATATGAGGATATTGCCCGGTAAAACCCTGCTGTTTTTTGATGAAATTCAGGAGTGTGAAAGGGCGTTACTGAGCCTTAGGTATTTTTATGAGGAAAAACCGGAAATCCATGTTGTTGCAGCAGGATCTATGCTTGAATTTGCATTGGGGAATATTTCTTTTCCCGTGGGAAGAGTTACCTTTATGTGGATGAGGCCGATGACATTTTATGAAGTTTTAGTTGCCGGGGATCAAGCCTTGCTGGCTGATAAACTCCCGATGATTTTTGATGTTGCCTCCATTTCAGAGACAACCCACCAAAAGATCATTGAAGCACTTAAGGATTATTTTATAACTGGTGGTATGCCTGAAGCTGTAAAGCGTTTTCTGATAACAGGCTCATTTATTGAAACAGCGAAAGTTCACGAAGACATCTATCAGTCATATCTTCAGTCTCTTGTAAAATATAACAAGCAGGCAGATATGGCGAGTCTGGACCATCTCTTAAGGACGATCCCTGCGCATATCGGCAGTCAGATAAAATATACCCGGCTTGATCCGGACAGGCGAATCGAAAAAACAAAGGCTTCCCTTCAGGTTCTTGAAAAAGCACTTTTAATCCATATGGTACATTCAACATCAGCAGCAGGCCTACCTCTTGGTGCGTCAGCTTCGCAAAAAGTAATAAAATCACTTTTTCTTGACATTGGCCTGATGCAACACATTTGTGGCATTCATCCGGCAGATGTATTAAATGAGACGGATTTGTCTAATATTTACAAAGGTGCTATTGCCGAACAATTCATCGGCCAGGAACTTCTTGCGGCGGGAGGCTCAGAAAACTCAAAGGTGTTTTACTGGGCGCGGGCAAAAAAAAACAGCTCTGCTGAAATTGATTATCTTGTCGTTAAAGATGGAACGGTTTTTCCGGTAGAAGTGAAAAGCGGCCCGGCAGGAAAATTGAGGAGTATGCATGTTTTTTTAAAAGAACATCCCAATTCACCGAATGGTTATGTAATGGCATCGGCAACGCACGATACGCAACGCATTGACAGGATCATCTTCGTGCCGGTTTATTCCAGATTCAGTTAATCTTTCATCCGTGCTATCCGCGTCTCAAGTGAGTACAGCGACCGGCTGGTGAATTAAGCATGTTCGTTTACACGGGTGCCTCAATTTTCTTAATCTGTTATTTGACAAACCTGAAATCCTGGTGATAGCCGCGTAAAAAGGTTCTATAAGGCGGTCTTGGTATGCCTTTCTGGTATTTACCGGTTCTGGGATTGTAGTTGCCTTTTTTGTAAGTGAACGTTGGATGAACACCAAACGTGACCTGATTCCCTTTGGCATCACGCCCTTTAAATGTGGACCCCTTAATCACCTTGCATTTCCAGCTGTTGACTGTCCGGCGTGGCGATTTCCGGATCAGGTGAATCCAGACGTAGCTTTTATCCCTATTATTATAAACAATATGGGTCTGATAGTTTGAGTCTGAAATCCCTTCATAAACAAGAATGTTTCCTTTTTCTCCGGCATAAAGCATGGCCGGGATAATCATAAATATCAGCAGGCAAAAAGTTTTACTCAATTTCATTGTATACTCCTTTTCAGATGCTCCGGTTTGCCGCTATGCTATCATACTGATTTCTTCGGGACAAATAGTTCTTTTTTTTATCTATGACAGGGCATTGTCATTAAATGAACGTCATACGGTTTCGTCTCTATCAGGAATAATATTTATTCCCCTTGAATTTAGGGCTGATGTTGAGTAACCTTTTTTTGTAGTTAATCTCAGCCTGAAAGGAATTCTATGAAAACGGATATTATTCTTCTGGACCATGGTAGTGGCGGTGAGCTTTCTGATAAGTTGATTAAGGATGTAATGCTTAAGGCTTTTGATAACCCGGATTTGCGTAAACTTGGTGATGGCGCTGTTCTGGATATCGGAAACCGTAAACTTGCATTTTCGACTGATTCCTATGTTGTGGATCCTGTTTTTTTCCCGGGGGGAAGCATTGGAGACCTTGCCGTAAACGGAACTGTGAATGATATCGCAATGTGTGGGGCAGAACCGCTTTATCTGAGTGTCGGTTTTATTCTTGAAGAGGGGTTTGCTATTTCAGATCTTAAAAAAATTGTCGCTGATATGGCAACGGCTGCTGAACATGCAGGGGTGACAATTGTAACCGGTGATACCAAGGTTGTGCCGAAAGGGGCTGCTGATAAAATTTTTATCAATACGTCAGGAATAGGGGCCATTATAGGGGCGAATACCATCGCAGATAGCATTGCGAAACCGGGCGATAAAATAATCGTAAGTGGCACAATTGCTGATCATGGTATGACGATCCTGACGCAACGGGAAGGTCTGCAGTTTGAATCCCGGATTGAAAGCGATTCAGCCCCGCTTAATCATATGGTTAAAAAAATGGTGGCTGCCAGTAGCGAAATAAGTGTTCTGAGAGATCCGACCCGGGGCGGTGTGGGGACTGTCCTGAATGAAGTCGCTGATTTTTCAGGTGTCGGTATTGATATTTTTGAAACAGCAATTCCGGTTAATAAACAAATCACAGGTGTATGTGAACTGCTTGGGTTTGATCCGCTTTACGTTGCGAATGAAGGTAAACTCCTTGCCTTTGTCAGCCCCGGGGATGCTGATAAGGTTCTTGATGTTATAAAGGGCTGTCAATACGGAAAGGATGCCTGTATTATTGGTGAAGTAACGACTGAACATGCCGGTAAGGTTTATATGAAAACGATGATCGGCGGGGAAAGAATTGTACATATGCTTTCCGGGGATCAGCTGCCACGAATTTGCTGATCGGTTTTCACTATTTAATTCACCCTGTCTTTTTTACCGGTTCTTTATAAGAAACCGGGTGATTCTACTTGCATTTATTATTAAAAAACGATAAAATTACTATTAGAATTTATTATTAATATACTTAAATCCCAATAAATCCAAATAAATATAAAACTTACTTCACTTTTCAGTCTCTGTTTCCGGATCTCTTCCTGCTATATTTATTGGCTGTTTCGCAATTATTTTGACCATCGTTTTTTTATAAAAAATACCCACGATAATTTTTGTAAGGAGAGTGTTATGCGAAAAAAAATGTTCAGTATCTTTCTTGTGGCTTGTTTTATTTTTACTGCATCCACTGCTATCGCAGGCAAAAAAGTTGTTCTGGCTTCACTTGACTGGGAACCTTATATTGGTCAAAAACTGAAGGGTCAGGGGTATGTTGCGGAACTTGTTAAAGAGGCTTTTAAACGTAAAGGGTACGATCTCGAAATAAAATATATGCCCTGGGCCAGAGTTATCAAAATGGCTAAAATTGGAAAATATGATGGTTATTTTCCGGAGTATTTTGCGGAAACGTTGAAAACAGACTACAAAGTTTCCTCGCCGTTTCCCGGTGGCCCTCTGGGGTTTTTTAAACGGAAGGGTGATACTATTAAATACAACTCAATTAAAGATCTTATCCCCTATAAGATTGGTGTTGTAAGAGGGTATGTGAATACAAAGGAATTTGATGAAGCCGGATACCTTAAAAAAGAAGAAGCGAATGATGATATTACAAATTTTAAGAAACTGTTGAAAAAAAGAATAGATCTTGTTGTTTCTGATAAATTTGTTGGTAAATATGTCGTTGCCCAGAATAATCCGACGGATCTTGAATATATTGAATTCATGAACCCTCCACTTGAAAACAAAGACCTCTATGTCTGTATCTCCAAAAAAGCAACTAATGCCGGTGCTATTTATAAAGCTTTAGAAGAGGGCTTGAAGGAAATTAAAGCAGACGGGACTATTGATAAAATTTTAACTAAACATGGTTTTTAGGTAGGGCGTAATTTTACCAATGTATATGCGCTTATCTTATTGAATTTTTGTAAAGGAGTTGGGCTATGTCAGATAAATCTGTGTTGACGGGAAAAAAATCAAGTATTCAGCTTCGTATGAGTCTAATACCAGTTCTTGTCGCTACTATTGTCCTTGGTATCTATATTACGTTTAACTATCTTGGTACAAAAAACAGGATGATTACTGAACTTGAAGATGCTGCAGTTAACACATCATCAAGGCTTGCGAATAGCCTCGTACTTCCAATGTGGGATGACAATAAGGTTGTTGTTGAGTCTGCCATTGCTTCAGATATGCAGGTCCGTTCTGTTTATTCTATTATTGTTAAAGAGGGTAAAGGGACAAAGATCTATACTGGTAAAGTCCGGGATGTCTCATGGGATGTTATTAATGCGAAAGAGAATACCATTGGTGATTTTATTCAGGAAACAAGGGAGATTAAGAAAGATGATGAGGTGCTTGGAAGTGTTACAGTCTACTTTACGACCAAATTCCTTGCAGGTGAATTGAGAGCGGCTCTTATCAAATCAATTGTTACAATGTTTATTCTTAATTTAGCTATTCTTGCAACTATTATAGTGAGCGTCAGAGCTCTGGTTATAAAGCCGATCCTTAATATTACTAAGGGGATGCATGATATTGCCGGTGGTGAAGGCGATTTGACAATGCGCCTTAAAATAAGAAAAAATAATGAAATTGGTGAACTTGCTGCCTGGTTTAACAAGTTTATGGAAAAACTGCAGGGCATCATTAAAGATATTGATGCTGATGCCGGGAATCTTGGCAGAGCATCCGGTGAATTATCTGAACTTGCCGGATTTATGGCGGATGGTGCGACCAATATGTCTGATAAATCCGGGGTTGTTGCTGCAGCAGCTCAGGAGATGAGTGCAAATGTGACAGCGGTTGCTTCAGCCATGGAAACAGCCTCTGCAAATGTAGACTCGGTCGCCGCTGCCACTGAAGAGATGACTGCAACCGTTTCTGAAATTGCTCAGAATTCTGAAAAAGCACGAAGCGTTGCGGGGGAAGCTGTTGCGCAGGTCCAGAACACCTCGGAACGTGTAGCGGAACTGGGACGTGCTGCTCAGGAGATAGATAAGGTGACTGAGACGATAACAGAAATTTCCGAACAGACAAATCTTCTTGCTTTAAACGCAACTATCGAAGCTGCCCGTGCAGGTGAAGCCGGAAAGGGATTTGCCGTTGTTGCAAATGAAATAAAGGAACTCGCCAGACAGACATCAGAGGCGACACAGGAAATAAAGGCGCGAATTGAGAGCAGTCAGGAAGCAACTTCAAAGACTGTGGAAGGTATTGGTGAGATTACGACCATTATAAATGAGGTGAATGATATTATCTCCACCATTGCGGCTGCCGTTGAAGAGCAGTCAGCAACAACAACAGAGATTGCTGGCAATGTTGCACAGGTATCATCAGGTATTAATGATGTAAATCAGAGCGTTAGTGATAGTAATTCTGCCGTTATTGAAATATCGAATGATATTAATGAAGTCAGCGGGTCTGCGCATGAAATGTCGGATAACTGCTCACAGATTAATATGAGTTCTGATGCACTGAAAGATCTGGCAGATCGTTTAACGTCTCTGGTTGGGACGTTTAAAGTATAAGGTGCCTGTAGTACTGGGCTGATTCTGGAATTTTAAATAAATGATGCGTTGATGACATGTTTCCGGCTCTGAACATATAAGTTATTGTTCAGGCCGGAATTTTTACAGGTATGATGTAAATCCCCAAAGAAAAAATCATATTGAAAACTGGAGAAAATTGATTCATAGTTATGCCGTGACTGTCGATTTGAACAATAATTTATGAGGATACAATGATTAATCAAAAAATGAAATGGTCTGTTGTTACCTTTCTCTTAGTTATACTGTTAAACGCTTCTGCATTCGGGAATGATTATTCGATTCAATTCAATCCTGTAAAATATTCATTTGATTCATTGACAATCAGTAGCTCTCAATTGGAATCGGATCCATCAGAGGATACCGGTTTAAATACAGAATTTGACCGTTCAACACAGAAGGGCTCAATCTATCTGGAGCTGGGTGGGGCAAATGATCCGGAGGCAATAGGGGGGACGATCGGGTTTTCATATGAAACGTCAAAAATCTTGTCTTTCCATGGTGGACTTACCTATTTTTCTTCTGAACATTCAAGTGATGTCTTTGGCGGTGTAACGTTAGGAGTGCGTACTAATGTCAGAATGTTTCCGGTGATGCCGTTTGTCGGATTCGGCGCTTTTTCAGGGATTTCAAAAGAGTACATTCCGGCGGAGAATGATGATATTGATAATGATGGTGACGGTGAAACTGATGAACCAGGTGAAGAAGACGAAGTTATTGATGATATCATGGCATCAATCTATCCTGAAATTGGTGTTAATTTTATGGTTGCTGAAGATGCCGGTTTAATGCTTATGGCTAAAAGATATTATACTACAGAAGGGGATGATTATAAGTTTTGGATGTATTCCATGGCCTTTTCCTTTTATTTTTAATGGCGCCGAAAAAAGCTCAATACCTGCGTTGCACGTGTCCCTCGTCGCTGCGACGTACGAAAAGTACGTCTAACTCCTCTGGAAACGTGACGCCTTGATCTTGAGCTTTTTTCGACGCCATCGGCAGCGATGTTTTTTTTGTGGTAAAAGAATTCTTTATGTTGAAGGAATTCTTTTTTATAAAAAATGGGAGAGGACCAGCGAAAACAATTTCTGATTCTGACTTCTTTTTTCTAATATTTTTTCTTCTGAGCAAAAAACTCAATCACAGGGCCGTTGCCGCAGAGGGTTTCAACCCATGTCAGCGGTGTAGACATAAGGGTTAACAAAATATAGCCTCTCATTCTGGCAGATTTTCTATCGCCTGATTTATCATTCCGTCTTAAATAATTTTGAAGAGAGAGCGACCATGCCG
>JQIA01001664.1_pt1 | contig 11930 bp, 10 predicted proteins | sample 811431 | NCBI WGS metagenome assembly JQIA01 (sample SAMN02998118, study PRJNA258478) | marine sediment metagenome | biome: marine; feature: seafloor; material: sediment; isolation source: oil-polluted sediment collected from 3 locations (0.5 km, 0.7 km and 0.9 km)... | place: USA: Gulf of Mexico ... | reverse complement strand
GGGCTAAAAAAGATGGAAAATTTGCAGGAACATGCGCTAGTCAAAGTCCTTTTTTAAATAAAGAAGGGGAATCTTGTGGGTTTTGTGGAAAAACTCCAGACAAGTTTGATACTTGTGCTGAAGAGTCTCACAAATAATTAGTTTCAATTAATGGTTTTACTATACATTTTCGCTTCAGTTGTTTTTGTGAATTGTATGTACTATCTCCTTTTTTCAAAATTTTCTTTTTCATACCCTTATAAAGCTAAAAAACAAGAGGTAAACTCAATTTCATTACTTATTTGTGCAAAGAATGAAGCTGAAAATTTAAAAATTCACATTCCATTTTGGCTAGAACAGAAATGTCCAGATTTTGAAATAATTTTAATCAATGACGCTTCTTATGATGACACCTTAGAAGTAATGGAATCTTTTGCCGAGAATAATTCTTGTATAAAAATAGTTGATGTTAAAAATAATGAAGCTTTTTGGGGATCTAAAAAATATGCATTAACTCTCGGAATTAAAAAAGCAAGTCACCAACAATTAATTTTTACTGATGCAGATTGCAGACCTTCTTCTAAAAACTGGTTACAAGAAATGGCATCACATTTAAAAGATGAAAAACAACTTGTTTTAGGCTTTGGTGCTTATCAAAAACTTCCCGGCTTATTAAATAGATTGATTCGTTTTGAAACACTAATGACAGCTGTTCAATATTTTTCTTATGCAAAGGCTGGAATTCCATATATGGGAGTTGGGCGAAACCTTGGGTATAATAGCAAATTATTTTATGATAATGATGGCTTTATGTCGCATATGGATATCCCTTCAGGTGATGATGATTTATTTGTAAATCAGGTAGCTACTGAAAAAAATACGGCAATTTGTTTTTCAGAAGATTCATTTACCTATTCCATACCTGAAAAATCATGGTCAGATTGGTTTCTTCAGAAAAAAAGACACGTAACCACTGCAAATCATTATAAGTTCAAACATAAGTTTTTATTGGGTTTATTCTATGTTTCAGAAATTTTATTTTGGGTAATGTCCCTAGTAACTTTGCTTTTAATAGATTGGAAAATTCCAGTAATTATTATCGCATTTCGATTTTTGATTCAATATATTATAATAGGTAAAGCCGCAAAAAAGCTAAACCATAAAGACCTCATCGCTTTACTTCCAATTTGGGAACTATTGTTAGTTTTCATTCAATTGACTATCTTTATTTCCAATAGTTCTTCAAAACCAACTAAGTGGAAATAACTAAGAAAGAAGTTTTAAATCGGATAAAAAAAGCAAAAGAAGGCTCACAAGCTGCTTTTAATTTTTTACTAGACTATTATTGGAATGACGTTTATGGCTTTCAATTAAAAAGAGTTAATAATGAATATGAAGCTGAAGACATTACTATTGAAAGTTTTTCAAAAGCTTTTGACAAAATCGATACTTTTAACGAAGAATATGAATTTGGAACTTGGTTAATTGCTATTTCAAAAAACATTCAGATTGATAAAAGTAGGATGAAAAACGCTGCACTTCGCACACAATCCACAGAAACATCTGAAGAACAAGTAAAGAAAATACCCGATGACTCTCCTACTCCTGAAGACAAACTAATAACAAAACAAAACCTTGCCGAATTACTAAATTATATCAAACAATTAAAACCACATTATCAAGATGTAATTAATTTGCGATATTTTCAAGAAATGAGTTATTTAGAAATAGCTGAAGAACTTGAAGAAACTCTTAATAATGTAAAAGTAAGAATCCTTAGAGCTAGAAAATTATTAGCTCAAATTATTACCGAAAACCACAGCAATTAAACCTTTTATCAAAAACTGGAAGCTGTAATTTTTTACTGGTATTTAAAACTTGGCATCTAAGATCATTGTAAGAATTAATAACAAGAATCTTCTTATCTTTGCCGCCAATTATGACTACAAAAACAAAAGAAATAAAACAGTTTACTCCCAAGCCAAAGTGGTTACGAGTAAAGCTTCCAACTGGTAAAAAGTATACAAGTTTAAGAAACTTAGTTGACAAATATCAGTTAAATACCATTTGTACATCGGGTAGTTGCCCTAATATGGGAGAATGTTGGACAGAAGGAACAGCAACATTTATGATCCTTGGTAATATTTGCACCCGTTCTTGTGGATTCTGTGGTGTAAAAACGGGTAGACCAGAAACAGTGGATTGGGATGAGCCTGAAAAAGTTGCACGTTCTATAAAATTAATGGAAATAAAACATGCAGTAGTCACTTCTGTAGATCGAGATGATTTAAAAGATATGGGAACTATACTTTGGGCTGAAACTGTTAAAGCCATTAGGAGAATGAATCCAAATACAACCTTGGAAACTCTAATACCAGATTTCCAAGGAATGACAAAACATTTGGATCGGATACTAGCAGTGAAACCAGAAGTTATTTCTCACAATATGGAAACTGTTAAACGACTTACAAGAGAAGTAAGAATTCAAGCTAAATACGAACGTAGTTTAGAAGTATTAAGATATTTAAAAGAACAAGGTGCACCTAGAACTAAAAGTGGAATTATGTTAGGTTTAGGAGAAACGGAAGAAGAGGTTTTTCAAACCATGAAAGATTTACGAAATGTAGGTCTTGATATCATTACAATAGGTCAATATTTGCAACCCTCTAAAAAGCATCTTTCTGTAAAAGAGTTTATATCTCCAGAACAGTTCAAAAAATATGAAAAAATTGGTATAGAAATGGGTTTCCGCCATGTTGAAAGTGGTCCTTTGGTAAGGTCTTCATATAAAGCACAAAAACACCTAACCTAATAGTCAATACCTATGGATAAGACTATTAAAGTTGGGATCAACGGATTTGGCAGAATAGGAAGAACACTTTTTAGATTACTTCTAGATCATCCTACAATTCAAGTGGTGGCCATCAATGACCTTTCAGACACAAAAACATTGAGTCATTTATTAAAGTATGATAGCATACACGGTGTTTTAGAGGAAAAAATAAGCCATTCAGAAAACGAAATAATTGTATCTGGAAATCCTATACAATTTTCTTCGAATAAAAGTATTGAGGAAATAAAATGGGGGACTATTGATATTGTTATTGAATGTTCTGGGAAATTTAAAACTCAAAATCTTTTACAACACCATATATCTAATGGAGCAAAGAAGGTGATTTTATCTACACCACCAATAGACGATTCTATTAAAATGGTTGTTATTGGGGTTAATTCAGATATGATTACTTCAGAAGATACCATTATTTCAAACGCATCTTGTACCACCAATAATGCTGCGCCGATGCTTCAAATAATCAATGATTTTTGTGGAATTGAACAAGCATATATAACCACGGTTCATTCGTATACAACAGATCAAAGTTTACATGACCAACCTCATAGGGATCTACGAAGGGCTCGTGCGGCAAGTCAGTCAATTGTTCCTACTACCACAGGTGCAGCCAAGGCTTTAACAAAAATATTTCCAGAATTAGATTCGGTTATAGGAGGTTGTGGAATAAGGGTTCCTGTTCCAAATGGATCATTATCAGATATTACTATTAATGTAAAAAAAGAAGTAAGTATAGAAGCTATTAATAATGCCTTTAAAAAAGCATCTAAAAATAGTTTAAAAGGCATACTGCAATACACCGAAGATCCCATTGTTTCAGTAGATATAATAGGGAATAAGCATTCTTGTATATTTGATTCTGAAATGACATCAGTTATAGGGAAAATGGTAAAAATTATTGGGTGGTATGATAATGAAGTCGGGTATTCATCGAGAATAATCGATTTAATCCTACAAATATCTAGGAAATAAGTATATTTAACGATAATGTTTAAGGACTTAATGCGTACCATTTTTAAAAAATACCTGCTAATAATACCCGTTTTAGTTTGCCTCTTATTATCAACTAACTTGAATGCACAAGAGGTTAAACAAGATACGCTATCACTTGTTAATCAATATCAAGAAGAAGCAAGTAACGCTATATTTATACAAGATTTTGACACTGCTATTATTAGTCTAAGAAAGGCTCATAGTCTAGCTACTTTATCAAAAAGCAATCTTATAAAGGCTAGAATTCATATTAGTTTTGCTGAATTACAATATAATTTAAACAATTATAGAGCTGCTATTTCTGCAACTATTAAAGCTAATACATTACTAAATAAAAAAGAAAATCATGTTCAAATCAGCAAAGCCAATACTATTCGTGCTCTAGCACTTATAAAAACAAATAATTTTTTGGAAGCTGAAAATTATTTAAAAGAAGGGGATAAGATTTATACTAAATTAAATGACGAAAAAAATCTAGCAAAAATAATTTATGCCTTTGGTATTTTAGAACTTGAAAAAGGAAACCCACAAATTGCAATTAATTATTTTGAAGCAGCAATACCGCTATTAAAATCATACAAACTAGAACATCATCTAGCCAAGACATATTTACTAGAGTCAGAAGCATTATTAAAACTAGAGAAGACAGTAAACAACATAGATCAAGCGAAAATAGCTTTAGAAAGAGCAACTATAATTATTGATTTAAATTCATACCACGGATTAAAAATAGAAAGTCTTAAAGTTTCTTCACTAATTGCATTAAGAGAAAATAATTTTACTGCAGCGGAGGAATATTTTTCTCAATATATTATAAAAAAAGATTCTATCCATATTGTTTATATAAACACAATATCGAAAAGTCTTTCCTTTGAATCAAACGTTGGAGATTTAAATGAGATAATTGCAACCCAACAAAGTGATTTAGATGAAAAACAAAAATCTATAAACTTTGGTAAAGTGACAACAGGCTTAAGTGTTGCCTTAATAATCATTCTGTCTCTTTTAGCACTATCCCTATTTAAAAACAATAACTTACGAGCAAAAGCAAATGATCTTTTAAAAGATAAAAACGTAGAGTTAACCTTGGCAAAAGAAAAGGCAGAAAGAGCTTCACTTGCCAAAGCTCAATTTTTATCCACCATAACCCATGAACTTAGAACACCGCTATATGCTGTAACGGGGCTCACGCATCTATTATTAGAAGAAAATCCAAAACCCGACCAAAAAGAACATTTAAATTCTTTAAAATTTTCGGGAGAATATTTATTATCTCTTATTAATAACATATTAGATTTAAACAAACTAGAAGCCAATAAAGTAGAAATAGAAAAAACAACTTTTAGTCTTAAGAAACGAATCAATGATGTTCTAATAGCCCTAAAGAAAACTGCAGAAGACCGAAAAAACAGTTTGCACTTTGAGTATGATGATACAATACCAGAAAAGTTAATTGGTGACCCATTAAAGCTTTCCCAAGTACTCATAAACCTAATTGGCAACTCCGTTAAATTTACTCAAAATGGTAAAGTTACCATTCGAGTTAATTCAATTAAAAGCACGGATGACAAAGTAAATCTTCGTGTTGAAATTGAAGATAATGGCGTAGGAATTTCAAAGAAAAAACAAAAAAGTATTTTTGAAACATTTAATCAAGGGTCCCTTCAAATAAACAGAAAGTTTGGTGGTTCTGGACTTGGGCTTTCTATTGTGAAAAACTTACTGGAATTAATGAACAGTAAAATTTATCTGGAAAGTACATTAGGAAAAGGATCTAAGTTTTGGTTTGACATCTCTTTTAATATTTCTGAAAAATCTGATAATGAACTTGGATCAGAAAATGTAAAATATAAAATTGATTATGCTGCTTTAGAGAATGTTTCTATTCTAGTTGTTGAAGACAACAAAATAAATCAAATGATTACCAAAAAAATTCTTGAAAAAAATAAAATGGTTTGTTTAGTTGCAGATAATGGGTTGGATGCAATAAAAATGGTTCACGAAAATAACTTTGAATTAATATTAATGGATATTCATATGCCAGGAATAAGTGGTATAGAAACCACTCAAAGAATAAGAGGGTTTAATAAGCAACTGCCAATTATCGCATTAACTGCAGTAACAATAGATGAGAACTTAGATGAGTTTTATAAGGCAGGTTTTAATGAAATTATCCCAAAACCATTTAAACCAGAAGACTTCTTCGAAAAAATTTATAGAACTCTAGAAGCAAGTAAATCTTCTATCAATTAATTGACCTTACCAAAATTCTCTACTTCATTTATAATATATTCCTTTAAATACTCTTCTTGATCTTTTAAAATAATTGTTTTTATTGGAAGGTAATAAATAGCAAATTTTTCCAATTTAGATTGTAAACGCATATAGTCTTTTTCAGTTGTAAGAATGATGTCTTTCTCTTTAAGTTGCTTTAAATCTGAAGTAGAAAAATGATGATGATCTGGATATCTTAAATGTTCAAAAATCAAATCTTTCCTTTTTAAATAATCGACTAATGGTCCCGGACTTGCAATTCCAGTAACTAAAGTAAAAGTTTTGTTTTCTAGATAATTTAATGGAAGAGTTTCAGTTACCCCAATAATGTTCTCATCATATCCAATTTTTGAAAAGTATATTTTCTGATGTGATTTTAGATTAAGTGAAAACTGAATTTCTTGTAACTTCGCATAGGCAACACCTTCTGGACATTTTGTTACAATAATAATATCTGCTCGCTGAGCTCCTTTTCTAGATTCTCGTAAATTTCCAGAAGGCAACATACTATCATTAATATATAAATCGCTAAAAGTGGTCAACAAAACATAAGTAGAAGCTTTAACTCTTCTATGCTGAAAAGCATCATCCAATAAAATTACATCTGCCTTTACTTTAAGGTTTTCAATTCCCTCTTGTCTATCTGCACAAACAGCAACAGTAACTTCGGGGAAGTTTTGTTTAAACTGTAATGGTTCATCACCAACTTCTTCAGCAGTACTATCCTCTAAAACTTCTTTAAAACCTTTTGTTTTTCTTTTATAACCACGACTTAAAACTGCAACCTGATAATCTTTCTTTAAAAAATGGATTAATAATTCAATCATTGGGGATTTTCCTGTTCCGCCTGTAGAAAGGTTTCCAACACAAATTATTGGAGTAGTATAACTTTTACTTTCCCACCAATCTTTATCGTAAAACAAATTACGTAAAGCAGTAATTCCTCCATACAACCAAGAAAAAGGGAAAAGGATTTTCCGAAGATAACTCATAAAGCGAAAATACAAATTCCAATGACAATGAGAATATCTTGAGTATTTTTTTAACCATATTCTAGTATCTTTACAATAAAATAGAATGTATGAAGATTAAAGAAGTTATTACACTACTAGAAGAATTAGCCCCCCTTTCTTATACTGAAGACTTTGATAATACAGGTTTATTAGTGGGTGATAAAAACAATTCTGTATCAGGAATTTTGGTTACTCTGGACACTTTAGAGAGTGTTGTTGACGAAGCTATCACAAACAATTGTAACCTTATTATAAGTTTTCATCCTATTGTTTTCTCAGGATTAAAAAAACTTACTGGAAGAAATTATGTAGAACGCACTGTCATTAAAGCTATAAAAAACAACATTGCCATTTTTGCAATTCATACCGCTTTAGATAATTCATGGAACGGGGTTAATGCCATGATTTGTAATAAACTAAATCTTCAGAAAAGAAAAATACTAATCCCAAAAAATAATACCATCCAAAAACTTACTACTTATGTTCCCATTAATAGTGTTGAGAATGTTCGAGATGCATTATTTAATTCTGGAGCTGGGAATATTGGAAATTATAGTAATTGTAGTTTTAATATAGAAGGAATAGGAAGTTATATGGGAAATGAAGAATCTAACCCAGTAATTGGGAAAAAAGGTGAGGTTAGGTTCGAAAAAGAAGTGCAAATTGGAATAACCTATCAAAAACACGTGCAATCTTCGGTATTAAAAGCTCTAATTAATACTCATCCTTATGAAGAAGTCGCTTATGAAATTATTACTTTAGAGAACAACAACCAACAAATTGGAATGGGAATGATTGGCAATTTAGACGCTCCTTTAAATGAAAATGATTTTTTAAAGTTTCTAAAAGAATCCATGAAAACTAATTGTGTTCGCCATTCCAAAATAACCCAAAAATCTATTTCAAAGATTGCTGTTTTAGGTGGTAGTGGAAGTTTTGCAATAAATGCTGCGAAACAAGCTGGTGCAGACGCTTTTGTAACTGCAGATCTTAAATATCATGATTTTTTTAATGCTGAAAATAGTATACTACTTGCTGATATTGGTCATTATGAAAGTGAACAATACACAAAAGAGCTTTTAGTTTCTTTCCTTAACAAAAAAATTACTACTTTTGCAGTCGTTTTATCACAAATAAACACCAATCCAATCACCTATTATTAAAGTATGGCAAAGAAAACAGAAATAACTGTAGAAGAGAAGTTAAGAGCTTTATTTGATTTACAATTAATCGATTCTCGTATTGACAAAATTAGAGATATTCGTGGAGAACTTCCATTAGAAGTTGAAGATCTTGAAGACGAATTAGCTGGTATGAATACTCGTCTTGAAAAATTAGTAGACGGTATTGAGGTAATTGAGAATGATATTTCAAGCAAGAAAAATCAGATTGAAGAATCTAAAGTTCTTATCAAAAAATACACGAAACAACAAGACAACGTTCGTAACAATAGAGAATACAACTCTTTAAGTAAGGAAATTGAATTTCAAGAATTAGAAATTGAATTAGACGAAAAACATATTAGAGAATTTAAGGCTCAAATAGAACAAAAAAATGTAATAGTTGAAGAAACTAAATCTAGACTTAAATCTCGTGAAGATCATTTAAAACATAAGCAAGGTGAACTTGATGAAATATTAGCAGAGACTGAGAAAGAAGAACAAGCTTTACTAAAAAAATCTACTTCTTATGAGAAAAAAATCGAAGAGCGTCTTGTAAAAGCTTATAAGAGAATTAGAGATAACGCAAAAAACGGATTAGCTGTTGTTGCTATTGATCGTGGAGCTTCTGGAGGATCTTTCTTCACCATTCCACCACAAATTCAAATGGAAATTGCAAGTCGTAAAAAAATTATTACTGACGAGCATAGTGGTAGAATCTTAGTAGATTTAGAATTAGCTACAGAAGAACAAGAAAAAATGGAAAAGCTTTTTAAGAAATTGTAATTCATTAAATCATAGATATTCTTAAAGCCTTCATTAAAACATGAAGGCTTTTTTTTTATAAAAAAGAAAGGTGTTTTTGATAAATACGACCTAGCAGATAAATCAAGTGATAATGAAAAAATTAATCTTCTTTATATTGTTATCCCCTTTATTTGTTATTTCAGGAGCATGCCAACCTATTATTAAAAAAGAAGTATCCTCTCAAAATAATATAACTCCCGTCCAGGCTGAAAGTCAGGATGGTTTAAAAAAGGCATACTTTGCTAGTGGTTGTTTTTGGTGTGTAGAAGCTATTTATGAAAGTGTAAAAGGTGTACAAGAATCTATTTCTGGATACAGTGGTGGGCATACCAAAAAACCCACTTACGAAAGCAGTAATACGGGTCGTACTGGCCATGCAGAAGCAGTAGAGATTATATATGATCCAACTATTATTAATTTTAAAGAATTAGTAGAGGTTTATTTCGCATCTCAAAATATTACACAAAAAAATGGTCAAGGAAATGATATAGGTTCTCAATATCGTTCCATTATTTTTTATCAAAATGAAGAGGAAAAGAAAGTAATAAATGACAAAATTATTTATTTAAACGAAAAGCTAAAACATGGAAAAGTAGCTACAGAAGTAATGCCTTTTCAAAAATTCTGGGTGGCAGAAGATTACCATCAAAATTACGAAAGACTTCATCCTGAAAACCCTTACATTCAAAATGTTTCAATTCCTCGATTGAAAAGGTTTCAAAAAAAACACCCTGAACTATTAAAAGAAAATGCAAAACATTAGTTGTTTCTCACTTGCTTGCTTTTATTTCAAAAATTAAGGGATATAATTTATTTGACATTTCAAACATTCCCTCTTTATTCTTAATTAAATTTGGAAATATATTATAAGGTGAAGCGTTGTGTTCTTTAAATAGTTCAATTTTTAATCCAGCATTAATTAACGAATTTATTACTTCGCTTAAACTGTGATTCCAACCATATTCTTTGCTAATCAATTTAGAATTAGAATTTGCATAAGTCCCTTCATATTCTTCATAAATAGCATCTTTCTGCATATATCCATATTTCAATTTTGGAGGATCACTGGTATAATCAAACATCCATGCGATAGGATGAAATTCTACAATATAAAACACACCATTAGGCTTTAATCTTTCGTAAATCATCTCTGCCCAATGGTTTAAATCTGGCAACCAACCAATAGTGCCATAACTGGTGAATATAATATCAAATTTTTCGGAAATAGGATTTGAAACATCTAAAACATTACAACAAACAAACTTTGCCTCTAATTCTAGTTTATTAGATAGGCCTTTTGCCAACTTAATTCCTTCATCAGATAAATCTACACCTGTACAGTTTGCTCCCATCCTACTCCAACTCAAAGTGTCCTGCCCAAAATGACATTGCAAATGCAATAAAGATTTCTCAGAAACATCCCCTAGGGCATTTAATTCATAATCATTTAATGAAGAGGCTCCATTTTTAAATTCTTCTAAATTATAAAAATCACTTGCGGCATGAACGGCAACCTTTTTATTCCAGGATTCCCGGTTGGTTTCAAACACTTTCTTTAAACCCATAATAACATGTTTAGTCAAAAAATAGGAAATACATTTAAAGCATTAATACAAATTATAATTCCTATTTTTGTTTGAAGCTAAAATAAACAATTTGAATGTTTGAAAACAATCTAAATTACGCTCAAAAGCAGGACCAAAAAGATCCTTTAAAAAGCTATAGAGAAAAGTTTTTAATTCCCACAAATACTGAGGGTGATGAACTTATTTACCTTTGTGGAAATTCTTTGGGATTACAACCCAAAAAGACTGCTTTATATATAAATCAAGAATTAAATGATTGGGCGAAATTTGGAGTGGAAGGCCATACCGATGCTAAAAACCCTTGGTTACCTTACCATGAGTTTTTAACCAATTCTATGGCAAAAATTGTTGGAGCAAAACCTAATGAGGTGGTGATTATGAATAGTCTTACGGCGAACCTTCATTTTATGATGGTTTCTTTTTATCAGCCTACAAAAACCAAATATAAAATTGTAATTGAAAGCGATGCTTTTCCTTCCGATAAATATGCGGTTGAGAGTCAATTGAAGTTTCATGGATTCGATGCAAATGTTGGGTTAATATTATGGAAACCTAGAGAAGGTGAAGAATTATGTCGATTTGAAGATTTAGAAAATATAGTGGAAACTCAAGGAGATGAGATTGCATTAATAATGATTGGTAACACTAATTATTATTCCGGTCAATCCTTTCCTCTAAAAAAAATAACAGAACTTGGACATAAGCACCATTGTATTGTTGGTTTTGATTTAGCGCATGGAGTAGGAAATATACAACCTAATTTACACGATGTTGGCGCTGATTTTGCAGTATGGTGTACTTATAAATATTTAAATAGTGGTCCAGGAAGTTTGGGTGGTTGTTTTGTTCATGAACGACACGCCAACAATCTAGATTTAAATCGCTTTACAGGTTGGTGGGGGCATAACAAGCAAACTCGATTTAATATGCGTCATAACTTTGATGCTTTATCTGGAGCAGAAGGTTGGCAACTTAGTAACCCTTCTATTTTATCTATGGCAGCAATTCGTGCATCTTTAGATGTCTTTGAAGAAGCTGGTTTTGATACTATTGTAAAGAAATCTAAAAAATTAACCGGGTATTTAGAATATTTAATTGAAGGGCTTAACGATCATAGAATTAATATAATCACACCAAAAAAACCTGAAGAAAGAGGCTGTCAATTATCTATTCAACTAAAAAGTGCAGATAAAAACTTACATACTCAATTAACAAATGCAGGTGTTATTAGTGATTGGAGAGAGCCTGATGTTATAAGAGTAGCTCC
>JQIA01001662.1_pt1 | contig 11932 bp, 5 predicted proteins | sample 811431 | NCBI WGS metagenome assembly JQIA01 (sample SAMN02998118, study PRJNA258478) | marine sediment metagenome | biome: marine; feature: seafloor; material: sediment; isolation source: oil-polluted sediment collected from 3 locations (0.5 km, 0.7 km and 0.9 km)... | place: USA: Gulf of Mexico ... | reverse complement strand
TTAATGGTTTACCAGTTTTTAACATATGCTGAATTCTTTCTAAAGTTTTACGTTCTGTACATAAACTTAAAAAAGCTTCACGTTCTATATCCAATAAATACTGTTCAGAGACCTTTGTTGGTTCTGATAAATCTCCTCCGGCCATTACATAGGCTAGTTTATTTGCAATTTTCTGATCGTGAGCAGAAATATATTTACTTTCTTGCATAGAATCTGTTCCTACTAAGAACATACCTAAAGCTTGCTTACCAAGAACTAAAACATCATCGCGTTTTGCAGGTTGAGTATAACCAGCTTCTGCCATTAATACTGCATGTTTCTTAGCTTGTGCAATTTGACGATCTTTATTCACTACAACGACATCTTTTCCTTTTTGAAGTAGACCTAAATCAAAAGCTTCATAAGCAGAAGTTGCTACTTTTGCCATTCCGATTGTTAAGAAATGTTCTTGTAAAACATTCAACTGAACATCACCTTTACTAAACAAATCAGATGCTCTTAAAGCCATTTCTTTAGAGCCACCACCACCAGGAATTACACCAACACCAAACTCAACAAGCCCGATATAAGTTTCGGCTGAAGCAACTACTTTATCAGCATGCATTGAAAGTTCACAACCGCCACCAAGTGCCATACCATGTGGTGCAGCAATTGTTGGGATAGATGAATACCTCATACGCATCATAGTGTCTTGGAAATATTTGATGGCCATATTTAGTTCATCATATTCCTGTTCAGCAGCCATCATAAATATCATGCCTATGTTTGCTCCAACTGAGAAATTTGCACCTTGATTCCCAATAACCAAACCTTGGAAATCTTTTTCGGCCAAATCTACAGCTTTGTTTAATCCAGCTAAAACGTCTCCACCAATAGTATTCATTTTGGATTGGAATTCGCAGTTTAAAATACCATCTCCTAAATCTTCAATAACAACACCTGAGTTCTTAAATACTTCATTCGATTTTCTAATATTGTCTAAAATGATGAAGGCATCTTGACCTGGGATTTTTTCCTGCGTTTTCTTCAGAATATCATAAGCATAAGTTGCGCCATTTTTCATAGTATAAAAAGAAGTGCTTCCAGATGCTAACATATCGTTTACCCAAGCAGCAGTTTCTAATCCTTCAGCTTTCATGATTTCAATACCTTTTTCTACACCAATTGCATCCCAAATTTGGAAAGGCCCATGTTCCCAACCAAATCCAGCTTTCATGGCATCATCAATCTTATATAATTCATCTGTAATTTCAGGAACACGATTGGTAACATAAGCAAATAATGCCGCGAAACTTTTTCTGTAAAATTCACCAGCTTTATCCTTTCCTGAGACCAATACTTTAAAACGGTCAACAACCTTATCAATACTTTTTGTGAGCTCTAAAGTGGCAAATTTTGCTTTTTGAGCAGATCGATATTCAAGGGTATTTAAGTCTAAGGATAAAATCTCTTTTTTACCTTCAGTTGAAACTGTCTTTTTATAAAACCCTTGTTTGGTTTTGCTTCCTAGCCATTTATTTTCCATCATCGTGTTGATGAAATCTGGTAATTTAAACTGTTCTAAACGTTCATCATCTTTACAATTATCTGCAATACCGTTGGCGACGTGTACCAAAGTATCCAAACCAACAACGTCTACCGTGCGGAACGTTGCTGACTTTGGACGACCAATAACTGGGCCGGACAATTTATCGACTTCTTCAATAGTTAGGTCCATTTCCTTAACAGCGTGGAATAAACTCATGATGCTGAAAATTCCAACTCTGTTACCAATAAATGCCGGTGTGTCTTTAGCTACTACCGATGTTTTTCCTAGAAACTGTTCTCCATATCCATTTAAGAATTCTAGAACTGAAGCATCTGTTTTTGGGCCAGGAATAATCTCAAATAATTTTAAGTAGCGGGTAGGATTAAAAAAGTGTGTTCCACAGAAATGTTTCTGGAAATCTTCACTACGGCCTTCGCTCATAAATTTAATGGGAATTCCTGATGTGTTAGATGTAATCAACGTTCCTGGCGTTCTATGTTGTTCCAGCTTTTCAAAAACTTGCTTTTTAATATCAAGCCGTTCTACAACGACTTCCATAATCCAATCCACGCGAGCTACCTTCGCAATATCATCTTCAAGGTTACCAGTAGTGATTCTATTTGCAAATTTTTGATTATAAATAGGAGAGGGTTTCGATTTTAAAGATGCCGCTAGTGCTTCATTTACGATTCGGTTTCTAACGTCTTTATCTTCTAGAGTAAGACCTTTGGATTTTTCTTTATCATTTAGTTCTCTGGGAACTATATCGAGTAGTAAAACATCTACACCAATATTGGCAAAATGACAAGCGATACCGCTTCCCATAATACCAGAACCAATAATTGCTATTTTTTTAATTCTACGTTTGCTCATTGCTGTTTGTGTAATATTATTTTTTTTGGGTATAAATTCTTTTATTAGAGACTAGCTCATTTATAGTTTCGGCAACTTCATAAAAATTGTTTATTTTTTCTTCAGAAATGTGTTTTCGCACGGTTTCATTAAATTTTAATACGCGATCTCTTGAGTATTCCCGCTTTTCCCTTCCAAAGTCCGTGAGATGAATCAGCACACCACGACCATCATTTGGATTGGGTTTTCTTTCTATTAAACCGCGAGTTTCCATAGATTTTAAAATTCTTGAAAGACTTGTGGCTTCCATGCCCATTTTTGGACCGAGTGATGTAGAAGGTGTCCCTTCATCTGGGTCTATACTTAACAGAGTAAAGCCTGTAGCCATGGTGCTTTCAAATTTAGAAGCCTCTTCATTATACATTTTGTTTACTGCTAACCAAGTGGTTCTGAGAACGTAATCTATAGTTTTGTCTTTCATGCTTTGTTTTGTAGTGTTCAAATATACAAAAATTTATTATGCATGCATAATAAATTTATATAATTTAACAAAGCAAAAAACTCCTTAAGAAATTAAGGAGCTATGATATTATGGACGATATATTTTTTCGATAAGGACTTTGTATTTTTCTTTAATGACCTTTCGTTTCATTTTCATAGTAGGGGTAAGGTGACCATCATCAATCGACCAAACTTCGGGAGTGAGTTCGAACTTTTTAATTTGTTCCCACTTACCAAAATTTTGATTGGCCTCATCAACTTCACGTTCTATTCTGTTAATTATAATCTCCGATGAGCAAATAGAAGAAGCGCTAGATTCTATATCTTTTTCTTTGCGTTGGATCCAATCTTTTATGAACTCAAAATTTGGTTGAATTAATGCCGCAGGCATTTTTTCGCCTTCTCCGATAACCATAATTTGTTCAATAAATCGTGATTGCTTCAATTGGTTTTCAAGCAACGAAGGTACCACATACTTTCCGCCAGATGTTTTAAACATGTCTTTTTTACGGTCGGTGATTTTAAGAAATCCTTCTTGACAAATTTCTCCAATATCTCCTGTGTGAAAATATTCACCGGTCATAACTTCAGCGGTCTTTTCAGCGTCTTTAAAATAACCTAACATTACATTGGGGCCTTTGACCAATATTTCACCATCTGTTGCTATTTTAACCTCCACATTATCTATTACTCTTCCTACTGTACCTACTCTAAAACCTCTATTTCTTTGGTCGTTCACAGATATTACTGGAGAAGTTTCGGTTAAACCATAGCCTTCCATAATAGGCATACCCGCAGCAGCAAAAACACGCGTGAGTCTTGGTTGTAAAGCCGCGCTACCAGAGACCATTAGGTCTAAGTTTCCACCTAATCCTTCTTTCCATTTGCTAAAAATAAGTTTACGAGCAAGACCTAATTGTTTTTCATACCACCAACCATTTTTGCCATAAGGCTCATATTTTAGGCCTAAGTCTACAGCCCAAAAGAATAACATCTTTTTTATTCCAGATAATTCGGTGCCTTTAGCTATAATCTTATCATATACTTTTTCGTATAGTCTAGGCACTGCGGTCATGACATTGGGTTTAATCTCTTTTAAATTTTCACCCATTTGCTCGATTGATTCCGCAAAATAAATTTCAACACCACAGTATTGATATAAGTATAAAATCATGCGTTCAAAAACATGACATACTGGGAGAAAGCTTAGAGATTTTGATTTGCCGTAATCAAAAGGAACACGTTTTTCGCTATCTAGAACATTAGATACTAGGTTTTTATGAGATAACATTACACCTTTGGGTCTTCCTGTAGTGCCCGAAGTATAAATTAATGTAGCCAGATCGTTAGGGCTAACATTTGTTTTTCTGTCATCTACGACATTTTGATTGCTTGTATCTTCGCCTAATATTAAGACCTCTTCCCAATTGGCTTGGTTTTCAATAGAATCAAAAGAATAGACACCTTTTAAATGTGTTTGGTCTTTTATTTGATTTAGTTTTTCAAGAATAGTTTCATCTGAAACAAAACAGTAATTGGCTTCAGAATGATTTAAAATGTACTCATAATCTGCTGCAGATATTGTTGGGTAAATGGGTACATTTTGTGCTCCAAGTTGTAAGATACCAATGTCTAAAATATTCCATTCAGTTCTATTAGTAGTAGATATTACAGCAATTTTATCATTAGGTTTAACACCTAAACGTAATAACCCTCTACTTATCGCATTTGCTTTGTCGATATATTCTTTTGATGATGTAGACTTCCATTCGCCATTGTATTTTGTAGTAAGGGCCTTGTCTAAATTATACGTGTCTAGTTGGTAATATGGAAAATCGAAAATTCTTGTAATCTCTGTCATTAGTATTAATTTCTTTGAAGAATGGGAAAGTATAAAAATTAAACAAGACTTTCAAAATAAGGCATAAAAAAAAGGAATAGTTGAAACTATTCCCTTTGATTGATTTTATGATTGATGTTAATACTAATTTTTACTGTTTAGTAAATGCTTAGAAAAGCCTCTACCATTTATGTTGGTATATTTTGAGTCGATATCGTTAGATACAGTCATATTGGTTGTATCAAAATCACCTCTTACTTTGGTGTATTTTATATCAAGATTATCCTCAAAAACGGCATTATTAAATGATACACCTTTTTTAAATTCTGAATATTTAAAAATTGCATCTTCGTTAAAAGTAGTTCCTGCAAAACTTACGTTCTCATGAAATTTCGCATACTTAAAAGTACTTCTCATTTTAAATTTTGAACCTTTAAAATTGGCATTACGCTCAAAATCTGAATATTTAAATAAGGCTTCCCCTTTAAAAGTGCAATCCGTAAATGTAACATCATTTTCAAAGTTTGCTATAAATGTATATTCGCTATCTTCATCATGAAAATAGGCATATACGTTATCCTGAAAAATGCAATTTGTAAATGATATTTTACTTTCAATTTGCTCTTCAATAGAATTGCTACCACCATTTTTCCACCATTTGTGCTTTTTAGGAAGATCGGGTATTTTTTCATCCATAAAGGTCATGTCTAAATCACCTAAAATAGTTACATTGTTATAAGTTATAGTTTTTCCTGATTTTATATCTTTAATAACATCACTGGCACTTACAGTTTGTTGAGCAGTTATGTTAGAAGTAAACATGAAAGTAAATAAAAGAAAAGTAATAACTGTTGATTTTTTGATAAATGAGCTGGTTTTCATAAAAGTGAATTTTGAATTAATCTATACAAGTATAGACTACTGTTTTTTTTAATTGTTACAGTTTATTAAAATCAAATAGTTTTGACATAATATATAACTAACCAATAATACTTAAATGAAAACAAATTCTTCTCATTATTACTTAATCTTAATGAGTTTAATACTATTGAGTTGTCAATTCGATAAGACAATAGATAGGCCTAATATTATCTATATTTTGGCCGATGATTTGGGATATGGAGAATTGGGTGTTTACGGACAAGAGAAAATACAAACGCCTAACATAGATGCTTTGGCAGCTAATGGTATGCTATTCACGCAGCATTATTCAGGAGCTCCTGTTTGTGCACCTTCTAGATATATGCTTTTAACAGGAAAACACGCAGGACACGCGCGTATTCGTGGTAATGACGAGTGGACTGAACGAGGAGATGTGTGGAATTATGAAATGGCAGTAAATGATTCTAATTTAGAAGGGCAGAGACCAATATTAAATTCTACAACAACCTTAGGAACAATGCTGCAAAATGTGGGGTATAAAACCGCCATAGTTGGTAAATGGGGCTTAGGTGCACCGCTATCTGATGGAGTGCCAAATAAGACTGGATTTGATTTTTTCTATGGTTATAATTGTCAACGACAGGCGCACCAGCTATATCCAAGACACTTATGGAAGAACGATGAAAAAGTATGGTTGGATAATGAATTGATTGCACCACGTACAAAATTGGATAGTACAGCAAATATTTCCGATATAAATAGTTATAAAAAGTTTGAACAAAATCAATATGCTCCAGCATTGATGCAGAAAGAGGTACTACAATTTATTGACGACAATAAAGACCATCCTTTTTTTATGTATTATGCGTCACCATTACCACATTTACCATTACAGGTGCCACGTGAATATGTAGAAAAATATGTAAAAATCTTTGGTGAAGAAGAACCTTATGTAGGCAATAAAGGGTATTTTCCAAACAGATATCCTAATGCTGCTTATGCTGGTATGATTACGTATTTAGATGATCAAGTTGGAGAGATAGTGAAGAAGTTAAAAGAGCTAGACTTATACAATAATACCATTATTATATTTACAAGTGATAATGGCCCTACATATACTGGAGGTGTAAATGCAGAATACTTTAATAGTGCTAGGCCGTTTCCAAATAACTATGGTAAGACAAAAGGATTCACTTATGAAGGAGGTATAAGAGTACCTATGACTGCCAGTTGGCCAGGAATGATAAAGGCTGGTTCCAAAACCAATCATATATCCGCTTTTTGGGATGTAATGCCAACTTTGGGAGAGTTAGTAGAGTCTGAAGTTCCAGAGGATATTGATGGTATTAGTTTTTTGCCAACATTATTAGAGAAGGATTCTCAAACTGAACACGAGTTTTTATACTGGGAGTTTCCAAGTTATCAAGGGCAACAAGCGGTTAGAATGGGAGATTGGAAAGGTGTTCGTAAAAATATATTTAAAGGGAATATGACAGTTGAGTTGTATAACTTAAAATTGGACCCAACAGAGTCTTATGATGTAGCTGCTGAAAACCCTGAGATTGTATCTAAAATTGAAGCAATTATGAAACAAGAACATGAACCGGCCGAGTTAGACAGATTTAAAATAAAAGAATTAGGAGACATTACGACTGAATAAAGTATTCTGTAGTAATTTCATATAAAAAGAGCACTATTATTTAATAGTGCTCTTTTGTTTATTTTAATATAGACTTACTTTTGCTCAATCCACAACCTAGCATTTACAAACGCTTCTAACCAAGGAGAAACTTCATCTTTTCGCCCTATTGAGTAATTTGCCCAATTCCATTGAAAAGTTGAACGTTCTATATGTGGCATAGTTACTAAGTGTCGTCCAGTACTATCACACATCATTGCTGTATTAAAGTTAGAGCCATTAGGATTATTAGGATAGCCTTCATAGCCATATTTAGCAACGATATTGTACTTTTCTTCAGTGTATGGTAAATCAAATTTTCCTTCGCCATGAGAAATCCAAACGCCTAAATTAGTTCCTGCCAACGTTGAAAGCATTATAGAATTATTATCTTGAATTTTTACTGAAGTAAAAGAGCTTTCGTGTTTGCCAGAGTCGTTATAAGTTAATCTTCCATGAGTTTCATGGTCAGGATTTACAAGATCTAATTCCATCCATAATTGTGCCCCATTACAAATACCAACAGACAACGTATCTTCTCTTTTAAAGAATTTTTTCAAGGCAGAATTGGCCTTTTCATTGTATTTAAAAGCACCTGCCCAACCTTTGGCAGAACCTAAAACATCAGAGTTAGAAAATCCACCTACAGCTCCTATAAACTGAATATCTTCAAGTGTTTCACGACCTGAAATTAAATCGGTCATGTGTACGTCTTTGACATCAAAACCAGCGAGATACATGGCGTTGGCCATTTCACGCTCAGAGTTAGATCCTTTTTCACGAAGAATTGCTGCTTTTGGTCGTGGTTTGTTAGAGTCAATTTTTGGTAATTTTCCCGTAAAATGATTTGGGAAAGTATATTGTAATGGCTGATTTTTATAATTATTGAATCTGTCTTCAGCTAAATTATTTGCTGTTTGTTTTTGGTCTAACAAGTATGAGGTCTTGTACCATACGTCTCGTAAGTTCGAAACGGCTAACGTAAATACTTCAGAATGATTGATAATACTAAGTACATCACTTTCCGTAACTTTTCCTATGTTATGAAAGTCAATATTAGCTTCTAATAGTGTTTGTTCTATTGAATTATCTAGTGCTTGAATTACAATTCCTGAATTTTCCGCAAATAATATCTTAATTGCATCCTTTTCTCCTAAAGCAGTTAAATCAAGCGCTGCACCAATATTATTGTCTGCGAAACATAATTCTAAAAGAGATGTAATCAATCCGCCAGAAGCAACGTCATGCCCAGCGATAATTTTTCCATTTCTAATTAGTTGTTGGATCGTGTTAAATACAGTTTTAACGTATGCAGCACTTTTTACATTTGGAGCATCGTTACCTATTCTGTTGAGAACTTGTGCAAATGAACTTCCACTTAGCTTAAAATCGTCTTGTGAGATATTGATATAATATATGTTTCCTGCGTTTTTTTGAAAAACAGGTTCAACAACTTTAGTAATATCATCACAATTCCCTGCAGCGGAGATAATAACAGTACCCGGAGAAATGACTTCTTCATTGGGGTATTTTTGCTTCATTGAAAGCGAATCTTTTCCCGTTGGTACGTTAATACCCAAGTCAATGGAAAACTCCGAAATGGCTTTTACCGCCTCATATAAACGTGCATCTTCGCCTTCGTTTTTACAAGGCCACATCCAGTTCGCTGAAAGTGATACACTTTGTAACCCTTCTTTTAATGGGGCCCAAATCAGGTTAGTTAAGGCTTCGGTAATCGAGTTACGACTACCTGCTTCAGGGTTAATCAAACCTGAAATAGGGGAGTGCCCAATTGAAGTTGCAATTCCTTCTTTCCCTTTGTAATCCAACGCCATTACACCTACGTTGTTTAATGGAACCTGTAATGGTCCTACACATTGTTGTTTGGCAACTTTTCCACCAACACAACGATCTACTTTATTTGTTAGCCAGTCTTTACAAGCAACAGCTTCTAGCTGAAGTACTTGCTCTAGATAATCATGAAATTTATCTGAAGTGTAACTTATGTCGCTATAATTTCTTTTAACCGTTTTATCGGTCATTATTGTTTTTGGAGAACTTCCAAACATATCTTCTAAAGCCAAATCCATTGGTTTATTACCCTTGGTTTTAGATTGAAATGTAAATCTGTCATCTCCTGTGACGTCACCAACAGTGTACATCGGTGATCGTTCACGGTCAGCTATTTTGTTGAGGGTATCAATATGTTTTTCGGCAATCACCAATCCCATACGTTCTTGAGATTCGTTACCAATAATTTCTTTGTCTGAAAGTGTAGGGTCCCCAATAGGGAGTTTATCCAAATCGATTTTCCCACCTGTATCTTCTACTAATTCTGATAAACAATTTAAATGCCCGCCGGCACCATGATCGTGAATCGAAACAATCATATTATTCTCACTCTCTACCATCCCACGAACGGCGTTTGCAGCACGTTTTTGCATTTCTGGATTAGAGCGCTGTACAGCATTAAGTTCAATTCCTGAGGCAAATTCTCCAGTATCAGCAGATGATACCGCAGCACCTCCCATACCAATACGGTAATTATCACCACCAAGAATTACAATTTTATCTCCAGTTTTTGGCGTGTCTTTTAAAGCTTGTTCTGCTTTACCATAACCAATACCACCAGCTTGCATAATTACTTTATCGTAACCAAGTTTACGATGAGACCCTTCGACTGCGCTCAGGGTGACATCATTGGTTTCATCGTGTTCAAAAGTTAGCACAGAACCACAAATTAACGGTTGACCAAATTTGTTTCCAAAATCGGAAGCTCCATTAGAGGCTTTAATTAAGATGTCCATCGGGGTTTGGTATAACCAATTACGTTCTGCAACACCTTTTTCCCAAGGACGATTTTCTTCTAACCTAGAATAAGAGGTCATGTACACGGCCGTTCCTGCCAATGGTAACGATCCTTTTCCTCCTGCAAGTCTGTCACGAATTTCTCCACCTGAACCTGTTGCAGCACCATTAAAAGGTTCTACAGTTGTTGGGAAGTTATGCGTTTCCGCTTTAATTGATATTACAGAGTCATAATCTTGAGTCGTATAATAATCTGGAATATCTGCTCTTTTAGGAGCAAATTGTTCCACTTTAGGGCCTTTAATAAAAGCCACATTATCTTTATAGGCCGAAACAATATCGTTGTGATTTTGCTTCGAAGTTTCTTTTATGAGTTTAAATAATGATGTTGGTTTTTCTTCACCATCAATAATGAAAGTACCATTGAAAATTTTATGACGACAATGCTCACTGTTCACTTGTGAAAATCCGAAAACTTCAGAATCTGTTAGTGGTCTTCCAATTTTTTTGGAAACACTTTCCAGGTATTCAATCTCTTCGTTGTTTAATGCTAAACCTTCTTGCTTATTATATGCAGCTATATCTTCAATATTTAGAATAGCTTCAGGCTCAATGTTTATAGTAAATGATTCTTGATGTAAACTGTTGAATTTCTCAGAAATCATCGGGTCAAAATCTGAAAAATCTTCAGTCACAGACTGAAATTCTTCAATTCTGATAATCCCATCAATGCCCATGTTTTGGGTAATCTCCGCAGCATTGGTGCTCCAAGGCGTTATCATAGCAGCTCTAGGGCCAACAAAAAAAGCATCCAGTGATGCTTGTTCTATTTTTGGTTGATTACCAAAAAGCCAGTTGAGTTTTGAGATGGTTTCGGTTGATAATTCTTTTGTTGCTTGAACAGCAAAAATTTTACTGTTTTGGTTTCCGAAGAAATGAATCATTATGTCTTTATTTGTGTTGTGTTATTGAAAGTGCAAATTTAATTTTTTTAGTTTAATTACTAATGAAAATTCAATCTTAATTTGCGAGTTATCCACTAGTTTTTTAACATAAAAAAAGCGACTCGTCAAAGTCGCTTTAAATTATTAATTTCGCTCTAAAAGCGCCATATAAAATCCGTCATAACCAGATTTGTGTGCTAATACTTTTTTGTCTTTCACAAAAACAAAATATTTCCCAGATTCTGACTTTAAAAAGGTGTCAATTTGCTTTTGATTTTCCGATGGTAATACCGAGCATGTTGCATAAACCAGTTTTCCACCAGATTTCACCATTCTAGAATATTGCTGTAATACTTCTTGTTGGGTTTCTTTAATTTTGTCAACAAACTCAGCTTCCAATTTCCATTTGGAGTCTGGATTTCTACGTAATACTCCCAGACCAGAACATGGTGCATCAATTAAAACGCGGTCTGCCTTATCATATAATTTTTTTATAGGTTTGGTAGATTCTATAACTTTCAAATCTATATTATGGGCGCCGTTACGTCGCGCTCTTATTTTAAGCTTTTTAAGTTTACTTTCGTAAATATCCATGGCAACAATCTGTCCTTTGTTTTCCATTAGAGAAGCCAAGTGTAAGGTCTTGCCTCCAGCTCCAGCACAAGTATCAACAACCTTCATTCCTGGTTTTACATCAAGATATGCAGCGACAAGTTGAGAAGATGCATCTTGAACTTCGAACCATCCATTTTTAAATGCCTCGGTTTTAAAAACATTGGCACGTTCAACTAATTTTAAAGCTGATGGATGGTCTGGTAAAAACTCGGTTTCTATTTCTTCTGCCTGTAATTTTAATTGTAAATCTGCTTTATTTGTCTTTAAAGTATTCACCAGATCGG
>JQIA01001660.1_pt1 | contig 11933 bp, 13 predicted proteins | sample 811431 | NCBI WGS metagenome assembly JQIA01 (sample SAMN02998118, study PRJNA258478) | marine sediment metagenome | biome: marine; feature: seafloor; material: sediment; isolation source: oil-polluted sediment collected from 3 locations (0.5 km, 0.7 km and 0.9 km)... | place: USA: Gulf of Mexico ... | reverse complement strand
GGGGGGGGTAGGAATTGCTAGAAATTGTAAAAAGGCAGCCCTGCTACCCTGCCTGTAGTTTAAATTGCCAACGGGATAATTTCTTTATTTGTGCACGATGAGATTTTCCAACCAAGCCATTAATATGCTCTTTTTAATTATGTGATTACCATAATTCTTTTTTTTTCTTGATCGTCTCACCAATAAATAAAACATCCGGTTGTACTTTCAATTATACTCCAAGGTTTAGGCCAGCGGCTTTGCGTCCCACCCTTTCAAGTGGTTTGCTATTGACTTGGTTTCATTATATTTGGTTGACATGTGAGTTGCAAGGTAAATTTGTCAGCGAACTTAGTTTTTTTTACCAGACACCTTTCACCAAAATGATCTTTTTTATATATTATATATTCAGCATGTTACATATTACATTTTTGACTACGAGTCAAAACAATCAGGTATAATTATACATCAAAAATCCACCACTGAGATTTTTCATTTTAAACCCTTTTTGTGAAAGAATTCGCCATGCAATATAGCCCCTCAAACCGATTGCACAATAAAGAATATATTTTTGGGATTGATTAAGTTCATGAAGCCTTTCCCTTAGCTCATCTATTGGAATATTTAATGAACCTGGTATTTTACCGGACTCTCTTAATTCTTCTTCAGTTCTCAAATCGAGAAGAATGTGTTCTTTTGCAATCAAGTCCTCAATTTCATCCGGGTAAACTGTTTCAACATCACCTTTCAAAATATTTCCTGCTACGAAACCTGCAATATTCACCGGATCCTTTGCGGATGAATATGGTGGTGCATAGGCAAGTTCCAGCTCTTCAAGGTCATATATTGTCAGTCGTCCCTTTATTGCAGTGGCGATAACATCAATTCTCTTATCAACTCCTTTCCCACCAACAATTTGAGCCCCGAGAACCTGTCCATTATCTTTCGAAAATAACAGTTTAATCGCCATACCTTCAGAACCGGGGTAGTAGGATGCATGTGAGCCGGAGTAAGTATAACTCTTCAGATAGGGAACACCATCCGTCTTAAGTATTTTTTCATTCTGCCCTGTAGATGCCACAGTCAGATCGAGAATCTTTGCTACAGAGGTTCCAATTATCCCCTTAAATGAAGAACTTCTTCCGGAGACATTATCAGCGGCGATTCGCCCCTGTTTATTAGCGGGACCCGCAAGAGGCAGCATCACTCTATTGTTGCTGATAAAGTTTTTTGTTTCAACAGCATCACCCACGGCAAAAATATCAGGGTCGGAGGTCTGCATCAAATCATCAACAATTATTCCGCCATTAACACCAGTCTTAAGTCCTGATTCAACGGCAAGTCTGTTTTCAGGTTTAATACCAGCCGACATAATAACAAAATCACAGATTATTTTTTTACCGGAACCCGTTATGACACAGACGCGACCATCCTCTTTTAGAAATTCAGTCACTCCATTACCCAGTTCAAGATCAACATTTTTCCCCAGAAGATACTCATGAATCATTGAAGCCATTTCTTTATCAAGTGAAGTCATAACCTGATCTGCCAGCTCTACTATCGTAACTCTCACACCTTTATGTAAGAGGTTTTCAGCCATTTCAAGCCCAATAAATCCACCACCTATAATAACTGCCGCTTCTGGTTTTTCATCATCGATAAAAGATTTAATCCTATCCGTGTCCGGCAGGTTTCTAAGTGTAAAAACAGTCACTGAGTCAATACCCCGTATCGGTGGTAAGACAGGTTCAGCGCCCGGCGACAGAATAAGTTTATCATAGGACTCAAAATACTTTTTACCTGTTAAAACATCACAAGCTTCAATTTTTTTGTTATCACGGTCTATTGTTATAATTTCACAAAAATTTCTGATATCGATATTATAACGCTGCATAAAATCGTCTTTGGTGGTAACAAGAAGATCGTCTCTGTTTTCGATCGTTCCCCCAATATAGTAAGGCAGCCCGCAATTGGCAAAGGATATATATTCTCCACGTTCAAAAAGTATAATTTCAGCTGTTTCATCCAGTCTTCTTGCTCTTGCTGCAGCTGTTGCACCACCTGCTACACCACCAGTAATCAGAATTTTGTTCATTTTCCGTCCTTTTCTAAATTTATCAGTATTGATGCTCTAGTAAAAAGTGTATAGATAACTATTGGAAAGGGGTTTCTTAAACTCCCATCAATATTCTTGTGATATTTCCCCGACTGCAATCAAAATATTATCAAAACAGCTTTTGCAGACAGATACCCCGATTTCAGTATCAATTCCAATAATATCCACCGTCTTTGAAGGTTCAATTTCTGCTTTATTTTTATGACAAAGTCCACAAATATCACCTGTTACTGTAAAAAGATCTTTTACCTGTTCAATCGCTCTGTCAAGTATCACTTTATTCACATACTCACCTTTTTTAACAAAATTAATTATTAAAATAATCGTCCTTAAATCGATAATTAATAGCATATATAAAAACATTAAACACCTTGAATCTAGAATCTTTCGTAAAAATTCATTCTCAAATATTTACTTGATTTTTACTCGATATTTCACTACCTGTTAGAGCTACTGCACCATTTCAAAAAAACTATAACAATGGTAATGGAGACTCATAATGGATTTTTTTAAATTCAAACAAGAAGGCAGAATAGGCTATCTCACACTTAACAGAAACGATAAATACAACTCTTTTAATGAACAGATGGTAAAGGAGTTCAGACACTTTCTACAGGAAAGACAATACGATGACAGCATTGGGGTTATTATCATTGACGGAGGTGATGCAAAAGGTTTTTGTGCAGGCCTCGATACGGATGAATATGCACCGGCAATCTTTAACATGCCACCGTTGAAAGCGTATAACGCACAAGCTGAAATGTCCCGGATGTTCCTTGCAATGCGTAGAATTCCTCAACCGATAATTTCTTGTGTTCATGGGGCTGCGGCAGGCATTGGTTTTTCTCTGGCAATGGCTTCTGATATCAGAATACTCTCTGACGATGCAAGATTCTCTGCGGCATACATAAAAATCGGACTTGGTGGTGCCGATATGGCTTCAAGTTATTTCCTTCCCCGGCTCATTGGGTCCGGTAGGGCAAATGAATTTCTCTTAACGGGTAACTGGATGAGTGCAGACGATGCTATGAATTTAGGTTTTGGAAGCAGGAAAGTTCCCAAAGAAGAAATGCTGACATCCGCTACAGAGCTTGCAGAAACAATGATAAGCAGAAACCCTATGGGCATTCATATGACCAAAGAAGCAATCAATGCGAATATAGATGTCGGCGGAATGGAAGCTGCTCTTCAGATTGAAGATAGAAACCAGATGATGATCGCCTATACCTTTAGAATGAAATAGCTGTTTTATCTATTTGAAAAAGTACAGTCAGCAACTTGTTGACTGTACTTAAACCCTGCTCAGTAGTCTATGTTCTCCCTCTGATTTTAGAGCCAATAAAAATCAGATTTGCCTTGCTGAATATAAAAATTCCAAGTATATATAAGTGTTACCTTGTTTTAAACTTAATCTCTTTCTAAGACGTACAAGAACTTCAGTAATTGTAATTTCAGTTAAGTATTTAATTTTGAATTAAAGCAGATATATTTATTCATTCCGCATAAATATAATTGAATGAACAACTATTTCTGTAAATAATTAATTATTTTTTGTGGAGGTAAGAATTTTGACACTATCCGATCAAACAATTCCAGCAATTTCAACAGATGAGCTGTTAAACAGGAATATGTATACTCCGGCAGATAACATTGAGGGATATAAAACTAATGTTCCCTTTTTAAGTAGAGTCGTGGGGGCAATGGTGAGAAACTGTTTTCAATACAAAAATATTTTAAACTCAATTAGTGAGATGCCATACACATTTGGGGTGTTCAGCTACACGGCAGCTATTCAGAAAGAAATTGTTGAGTTAATGATCACCGGCCATATCAGCCGCCACTCGAGACTGTCCACGCAGATGGGGAAAAATCCGGATATTTTTGTTGAACATGATGAGTGGGTGGAGAAAACATATGCCAAATTATTACAGGATTTTTGCGGTGAATTTATAACAAATGGGAAATTCAATATTGAACGTGCACGCTATGTAGCAACATCAATTGAAGGCCAGGCTTATTTAAAAAATAAAGTCATGGAATTCAGAAACCTTGAAGTCTGTTATTACTCCCTCGGTCTGACTGCCCTTAAAGCGATGAAAGAACTATTGGCTTCTGTTCTCATTGCAATTACAGAGATTGCGCCCGAAAAGAGCGAACTCCCATTTATAAGAAAAATGAAAGATGGAAGTCTTCCAATTCCTTTTGAAGAGTACCTCAATGAAGTCAGAGTCAGAATTGAGAACCTCTTCAACAATGATGCTTTTCATATTAAAAGTTTTTCAGAAAGAATAACAAAGGGTAAAATCGGCTTCAGCCCTTATAAAATTGTTGAAGGCTCAAAACTTGGCCCGGTTTCACTCAGACATTATGTATCTGACGATAAGATAAAAAAGAACGACAGAATTCTTTACCTTGCAAGCCCGTTAATTAATATGCCCGAGATATATGATCTTGCTGAAGGTAAATCTGTTATTGAGCCGCTGTTGAAACAGGGATACGAAATATACCTTGTCGATCATGGAAACCCCGGGCCTGAGCACACTGATCTGGGGCTCGATTTTTACGGTAAAACTGTTCATGAAACCTATCTTGATATCATCAGTGAAAAGCATCCAGACAAAGAGATTTCAGCAATGGGATACTGTATGGGTGGAACCCTTCTTATGCCTTATATTGCAAGACGCGCAGAAGAGCGACTTGCAGCAGGCAAGGAAATGGACATTAAAAAAGTCGCCCTTGTTGTGGCACCTGTTAAATTTGATGATAACACCAGCGGACATGGCCCCATGCGCCATGTTATCGGTACAGACTACGACAATTACCTTATGGATGAAATGTATGGTTCCGTTAATGTGCCGCCTCAGATTATTGAAGTCGGCATGAATGAGATCCAGCCGGGTGTAAGATATTTCGTAAGGAACGGGTTTTATAGCCGTGCAGTTGTTCCTGGTGCAATCCATGACGCAGCCCCCTTTTTCTACTGGCTTACCCATGGAACCAAATTCGCATCTCAGGCTCATTCCGACTGGATTAAAAAGATGTTTGTGGAAAATCAGCTATTCAACAACAAATTCACACTGCCGTCCTCAAATCCAAAGTTGGACGGTAAACCTGTCGACATGGATATTTTGAAAAAGGCAGGTGTTGCAATTTTTGACTACAGAGGACAAAGAGATCCTATTTCACCAGCTGGTTCCTGTCTATCAAGTGAGCTTTGGGGCCAAAAGCACACGAAAAATGTCTCCAATACCCAAGGTGGTTTAAATCGAACAATAGAAAAGAATGTTGGACATATTTTCGTTGTGAGTAAAAAGTTATTGTCAGAGTTTAATCACAATATAATAGAGTTTCTTGACAATTAACATGTAACAATTATAACAGTTGAACTGGTGTATTGGTAATAGAAAATCAGTTTTTTTCCCTGATGAATATTTTGTGATTAACAAGCGACAGTGAGTATATCTCTCCGTCTATGATTTTCTGTTCGCCAAAAATATTCACGAGCCTAATTTTATCGCCTTCTGGTTCAGCTGTATCAACGGCTTCCATGATAAGAATTTCTTCATCCTTCTTAATCAGATATGCACTTGCTTCACACATAATTACTCCTTTAAGACTGATTATAAATATAATGTTTTAAGTGTTTTTCAATAAGCTTGTCGACAAGGTGAGGAAGCGGTTCAGACGATGTACCGACAATTTCAATGTTTTCCTGCGAAAGTGGGATCAGAATTTTTCTAGCAGGGCTTTCAGCAACTGCTTCAGCAGCCTTTGGAGTGAGTTCTCCTAAAAAAGCATGAGCAAAAATAATTCCAACGGGACCGATGATCAGATCAGCAGTTTTAACAGTATGGATAATCGCATTTTCGCCAGAGGCCCCCTTATTGGAACCGGCTTTAAGCATTTGTGCCGTTGCAACGGCATTTGTCCCTATCGCGATCAACTCAACAGATTCAGAAAAGGCTTCCTTCAATTTTCTAATTATAGTGCTGCCTATACCACCACCCTGACCGTCTATAATACAAATTTTTTTCATTTGGGATTCACCATAATTAATATTGCTAAAAAACTTTGTAAACGGTATCAGGATATAAAAACAGTGTCAATTATTTCTATATAATACTTACTTTATTAAAACGTCTTTGACTGATATGGTTAAAAACAAATTTCAACACAACATCATAAAATTGTTTACCAATGACAAAAAACTCACAAATACTGATTGAAAAAAAACCATTTACTCAAGATATTGACCGAAAGTCCTTTTACTATTTTCAGGCTTTAAAACAGCGGTTAATTATCCTGAATCGTCTTTTTTCGAGAAGCAGCCGTTTGATCCTTGTTATTGGTGAAGCCGGTAGTGGGAAGACACTGCTTTTAAAGCAGTTTTTGGCGTCTGACGAAACGAACTGGCGAAAATGCAGAATAAATGCGACGGACCCCTTAAACGAAAGCAGCAACAAATTAATAAGAAAAATGCAGGCTCGAAAGGCATATATTAATACCAAAAACAAGCTGCCTGTGATAATGATGGACGACGCTGAAAGACTGAGTTATGAAGAACTTTTATTTCTCGTGAAAATGTTGGGTGTTAAAGGCTTTAGCAGAAGCCTGAAGCAGTTGATTTTTTTCTGTGAGCCCAGAATGCTCAAAGTCCTTTCATCATTGGATTCTGAGTTACCGGAAGATGGTACGATAGAGAAATTATATATACCGTTACTTTCCCGTCTGGAAACGGAAGAGTACATCGAAAGAAGGGTTTGCTCAACAGGTTATACAGGTTCAACACCTTTTACACAACTAGACATCAATAGGATTTTTGAAGCATCGGGAGGCATACCCGGTGAAATAAATAAATACGCTGCGGGTGTGCTTGAAAAAAAACTAAAAAAACAAAAGAAACTTTCGTCTTTTATTAAAAAATCTTATAAAGACGTCGTAAACAAAATAGATTTTTGGCAGGACTTTTAAGTAATGGCGATTAAAAACAGTATTGAATGCTGGATTTTCAGCAGAGAAGAAGACGCTTTTCTTTTATTAAAATGCCCAGAGACTGAAAGACACAAGGAATACTGGCAGCCTGTAACAGGTGGAATAGAAAAAAATGAAAGTAAGCATGAAGCCTGTCTGCGTGAAGTATTGGAAGAAACCGGGGTTAAAATAAATAATAGTGATATTGTAAAATTGTTAGATAAATTTAAAGTCTACAGAGAAAAAATGGAGCTTCACAAAACAATCTTTGTTGCTGTTTTAGATAGGGCATCAATAACAATCTCTGACGAACATATTGATTATAAATGGGAAATGCCTGAGATGGTAGAACAAATGCTGTTGTGGGGAAGCAATAAGACCACGTTCGGGATAGTTATGTCATATTTAAAACTGGACAGATAATTTTCCTGTTGAGTTTCAAAAAATGCTAAGAAGTTTAGTTACGCTCAGCTTCAAGGTTCATTTTCTTTATTTTTTCAACCAGTGTCGTTCGTTTCATTTTTAGTAATGTGGCAGCTTTTGCCTTTACCCAGTTAGTTTCATTAAGAGCATGAAGGATAAGCTTTTTCTGATGAGAATCGATGGCTTCATTAAACCCTTTACCGTTTTCAAAACAATCTGAAATCTGAAGTAATCCGTTTTCATCATTCTGACCACCAGTCATATAATCCGGCAGGTCACCTGGGGTAATCACTTTTGAATCAACCAGAACATGAAGTCTTTCGACAAAATTTTCAAGTTCTCTGATGTTTCCAGCCCAGCGATAATTAGTTAATATATCAACAGCTTCATCGGAAACCACCATCTCTGTCCAGTCATTCTGCCGCTGAAGTTTCGTTTCAAAATGTTTTATGAGAAGTGGAATATCACCCTTTCGATGTCTTAATGGTGGCATTTCAATCGGAATAACATTTAATCGATAGTACAGGTCTTCTCTGAAGGCATTTTCATCTATAGCTTTTACAAGATCTTTATTTGTTGCCGAAATAATCCTGACGTCAACATTGATCGCCTTAACACCACCAACTCTTTCAAATTGTCTATTTTGAATAACCCGAAGAAGTTTTACTTGAAGATCAGGACTCATATCGCCGATTTCATCCAGAAAAATTGTACCGCCGTCTGCCAATTCAAACCTGCCAATTCTTGTCCGATGGGCACTTGTAAAAGCCCCTTTTTCATGTCCGAACAGTTCACTTTCAAGAAGTTCACCTGGAATGGCACCACAGTTAATAATAATCATTGGTTTATCGCATCGATCACTGTTTTTATGAATAGCCCTTGCGACCAGTTCTTTTCCTGTACCACTTTCACCGGTAATTAAAACTGTACTGTCTGTGGCCGATACTTTTTTAACAATACCTGATATTTTTTTAATCTTGGGGCTCTCACCAACAAAATCATAAAACTGGAAATCTCTCTTTTTTTTCTCAGGTACAGCAACAAATTTCTGTTTCTGTGTATGAGATGCGTCATTAATGGTTGTAAGGATATCTTCCGGGCAATTTGAACCGGAGAAGAAGATACACTGCAGGTCTGGATGACTGTTTGAAATACGGTTCATTAGATTATCATTCGCCTCAATGTGTTCAGGAACATCAGCAATAAAAAAATCAAATGCTTCTTCCTGAAGAATATCGATTGACTCTGTTAAGTCAGGCGTAACAATAACATTATATCCTTTTTTCGCTAATGTATCTGGCAAAGAACAATTTTCTCCCAGGCTACCGGAGTACAAAATTTTTGGCATAATAGTTCCAAATTTTTTATAAGTGGTTAATTCTTTTAAAACAGTTTGCAGTAGTCTATTTAATCATTCAGCTTTATATTGATATTACATCAGAGTAGAAAGTATATTACTTTTCAAATGCATCAGTCTAAAATTTTATCAAGTTTTTCGGCAATGGCTTCTGCCGTAAAAGGTTTTACAACATAATTTGAAACACCGGCCTGAACTGCTTCAATAACATTCTGTTTCTGTGCTTCTGCCGTTACCATCAGAAATGGAACCTCTTTATAAACAGGATCGGTTCTTACTATTTTCAACAACTCAAGGCCAGTCATTTTTGGCATATTCCAATCTGAAACAATAAGGTCGTAAGTCGTTTTCTTCATTTCCTCAAGTGCCGTTGTTCCATCATCAGCTTCACCAACATTTGTATACCCAAGCTGTTTTAAAATGTTCTTCATAATACGTCGCATCGTGGCAAAGTCATCAACAACAAGAATTTTAATAGAAGTATTCATAATTTATCCTCTGATACTCTGAATTATTAAAATGAACAATTTTAAATCGATGTTCTTATAGAATAAATAATAATCAGTCATATTAACAGCTTTTTTTTATCCTTATGATTTTTTAACACAATAAAAAAACCACCTGTTATGTTTCAAGACAAACTTCAATAGTAAAGGCACCGCCATCTATCGTAAACGGTATGGCAATTTTGGGCCCATCTGTATAGTGAACAATCGAATGATTTTTGCCACTTACCACCGATGGTATCGCAGCATCAAACACCCTGCCTAGTTCTTCCAGTTCGCGTCTGGCCTGGCCTGAGATCATGTTAACCAACTCCCCAACAGCATCGGAGGTTTCGTGGTTTAGCTTGGTCATTTTTTCTCCAAACATATTGGAAACAATTGTTAAAATGCTTCCTTCATCAAATGTCACTGCGATAGTTCCATTCGCATCTCCTGTGATGCCGATGATTCCGGTAACATCTCCAGTTGCGATATCATCTTTTTTTAAATACGGCGATCCTGGGCGGCATTGAACAAATGCCATGGTTCCAAGTACATTCTTAGTTGCATGAATAAACGGGTTTATTAAATCTGCGTCCATTACAGTTCCTTTTTAAACAACAGCTTTTTTTTAAGCTGTAACCAGGTTAATCAGGAGAATTATATTTAATAATATTTTTTAAATGCGTATAGCTGTCAAGATCAACCGAATCAAAGTAAATCGCATAACCGGCTTCATCTTTACGGACAATATGTCCTTTTAATGAAAGAACAATGTCCTCCTGTGCTCCGGGAAGTCTTATTTCAATATCACAGTCTGTATTCATTTCGAGTGTATCGTCCGTATTAAGAAAAACACCTCTAAGACTTATATCCTTTGAGTCACCATCATACTTAGTCTGCCGGGGACCTACTGTAATAGACACTTTGGTGGCAAAATCAACGCGTATTCCATTTCGCCTTTCTGATGCTTTGTTCATTGTAAGTCTCCAACAGTTATCAGATGTGTGACACTCTTAAATTAACGAGTTGTCTCTTCAAAATTCTTATCAGGATGATCTACAAATGCTCTGATATATTTTCTTTGTTGTTTAAATGTAAAATTTATCAATTGCTCTCTTTTTCGATCATCCAAATTTACAAATTCTATACCGGCATGATATCTTGTACTTTCCAGATCATCATGTGTATCTAATCTTACAACTTTACCATAAACTTCAAATCTTGGTTTTGGACATCCAAAAAGATCCAAACTGATAAATAAAATTTCACCTATCTCAACTTCAAAGGGCAACACAAGCCTAAGCCCGTTACCACTTATATCAACTGTTTCACAATTATATAAACAGTCTTCGGAAGTTTCTGTTTCATCCAGTCTGTCCTGAATGGCATTTAGTTTTTTATCAAGATTTCCAACAATATCTGAAAGAGAATTGATCAGATTATCAACATCCTTATTGCCTGTTGATTTTTTAAGAATATCCGGTTCAATTGAGGGCAATTCATCAGCATCATCTCCTTTTCCAACAGAAACTTTTGCCTGACCTGAAACAAATGTTCTAAAAAATTTTCTTTTCATAGTCCCATTTTTGCTATTTTTTAGAGAATTAAACCAATCGTGCCCAAAAAGAAATAATCAACAGCCAATTAACAGATTTGTAGTGATATATAGGTAATTTTGTTCATGCTTATATAGGATTATATCATTTGTCGCAGTTTGTGTAAACCCGGAAATACAAAAGAGCAAAAAAACGATTGTCACTTTTATGCTAAGTCAAAATTCCACTCACCTCTTTCGAGAAGACAGAAATAGGCGTCTACAACTCTTGGATCAAACTGACTTCCGGAACATTCTTTAATAATCTGTGATACTTTTTCAATATCCATCTTTTTTCTATATGCCCTGTCAGAAGCCATTGCATCATATGCATCAGCTACGGTCATAATCCTTGCTAAAAAGGGAATTGCAATACCTTTCAAACCATCGGGATAGCCTTTACCGTCATACCTTTCATGGTGGTGCTTTATTATCTGAGTCTCCCTGCTCCATAAGCCAAGCTGCCCAACAATGACACTTCCTGACACCGGGTGTTCCTTTATGATTTCGAACTCTTCATCAGTCAGTCTGTCAGGTTTCATAAGGATATTATCTGCGATGCCAATCTTACCGATATCATGCAGTCTACCTGCGAAATCAAGAACATTCAATTCCTCATCACTACAATCAAGTTCCTTTGCCAGAGCAACAGCCATCTGCGCAACACGGTTTGAATGCTCGTTCGTATATGCATCTTTCATTTCAACGGCTTTTACAAAACCCCTCAGCGTTGCGAAGAGATTTTCAGAGATTGTTTCATAAAGAGCAATACTCTCAGCTGTATCAGCTGCTTTTTGAGCCAGAAACGATATATGGTAAACGCCTTTCTCATCAAATTTTGATTCGTTGTTAAAAATAAAAACAGCAATAACACCGAAAATTTTTTCCCGAATTTTAACAGGAACAACCATCGCAGACTGCACTTCATCCGGAAGTTCTTTATGATGGGTTTTATTAGAGCTGACCAAAAGAGGAATACCGTCTTCCACTATTTCTGAAACTAAA
>JQIA01001659.1_pt1 | contig 11937 bp, 12 predicted proteins | sample 811431 | NCBI WGS metagenome assembly JQIA01 (sample SAMN02998118, study PRJNA258478) | marine sediment metagenome | biome: marine; feature: seafloor; material: sediment; isolation source: oil-polluted sediment collected from 3 locations (0.5 km, 0.7 km and 0.9 km)... | place: USA: Gulf of Mexico ... | reverse complement strand
CCTTTTTTTGCCGCTTCATTGGCAAGGAAAGACATGCCTTTAACACCATGAATCAATAAATCCTGAAGTGCTGCAACATCCGGCTGCTTTCCACATACACCGATTTTGTCACATCCTGTTCCTTTAGCCGTTTGTTCACATTGATAACAAAACATTGAATTTCCTCCTGGTTATTATTTAAAAGATAATTTCTTTTTTTCATCCTGTTTTGATTATACTTTAACCAATCAGGCCCTATATTTGTTTGACTTAAATCAAAAACAAATTTTTTTTTAATAAAAGTTTAAAACGCTACCGATTCGAGGTCTGAATCATTACCGTCATGCTTTACAGGAAGGCCCCTGATCTCTTTACCAAAAACATCGCCGGTTCCTTTTGTCCCGTTCACCATTAAGATCAATTCACTTACAATAGCCTTCATCTCGACTGCCCGCCCACTCATCTCTCCGGCTGAAGCAGCAGACTCTTCTGAAACAGCGGCAGTGCTCTGTACAACCCTGTCCATCTCAGCAACTGCAACATTAATCTGTGAAATGCCCTCAGCCTGTTCTGATGAGGCTGATGATATACCTTCAATAAGTATACCTGTTTTATGTCCTGTCTTAGTTACCTCAGTAAACGCTGAATTTGCAGTTGAGGCAATCCCAGAACCGGAAGATATTTTTGTGACAGTACTTTCGATCAACTCGCCAGTATTTTGGGCTGCTTCAGCTGCCCTCATGGCAAGATTCCGTACCTCATCAGCAACAACTGCGAAACCGGCACCGGCCTCACCGGCTCTTGCTGCTTCAACAGCCGCATTAAGCGCAAGCAGATTTGTCTGAAAGGCAATTTCATCAATTGTTTTTATAATTTTAAAGGTCTCTTCACTTGCCTTTGAAATGTCCGACATTGATGATATTAATTGTTCCATAGCTTCATTAGCCTTTAAGACCACGCTTTCATTATCTTTCATAATTGTGTTTGCCTGCACTGCATTTTCAGCGTTCTGCTTCGTCATGGAAGACATCTCTTCAATCGATGCGGATGTTTCTTCAAGCGCCGCCGCCTGGCTGGATGCACCATCAGAAAGGGTTTGACTTGATGCTGCAATGGACCCGGCACCATCTGTCACATGATTCGCGGCAGAATCGAGACTTGAAATAATTGTGTTTAGTTTTTTACTGATTCTCAAAATGATGAATAATGCCGTAAACAGGCAGGCAATCCCGACAAGAATACCGGAAACCTGCATCAGTATAAGGAGCCGGACCTTTCCTTCGGATTGTTTCTGCATCATTCCCACTGCCTTGTTCATCTCTTTTAATAGCGGAACATTATTTTGTAAAATCCAGTTCAGCATCTCATCTGATGATTGCGGTTTTTCAAGAACCAAATTCATATTTTCAGAAAATACTGTCCATAACACACCTACTTTTTTCAACTGCTCATAAGCAGGCCCCTTTGCAGACGGGCAGTATCTTGTCATCTTATCAGACGGACTCAGACTTAATGGTGCCTCTCCTGATTCAGTCAGTGCAGAGAGTGTTCTTTCAAATATTGCCATTGTATTTTTTACACCGGCCGCAAGTGCCTTTTTATCAGCACCAGCCTTTTGGCTTGCCTTATGAAAAACAAGAATTTCTTTTGTCATCTTTTGTGACAGCATCCTTTGCCGCCCGGCAAGATTGATAACCAACCCGTCATCTTCCTGCATCCCTGTCACCCAGAGTGTTGCAGTAAGCATGCCGCAAATAATCAGGGCAAGTGCGAAAATAGGAATAAGAAGTTTCATTTTCATATTCATGTCTTTCCTCCAAAAATTACGATATCAGGTGAATCTTCACATTGGAAAAGTTCCGCTATAGCCTACTGTCCGCTTAAATGTCCATTAAAAAGAAATTGAAATAATAAGGCTATCTATTGATTGAAATTCTGATGACACAGTGACGTGCTATAGTTTAAATGGATACTGCTAAAAAGTGCCATTATTATAGTACAGAACTATTTGAAACTCCACTATAAAATATAGCTGCCATAAAACATGCCTGTTAACCCTGTCGAGACAGGTTAAAAAAGATACACTTATGTATCGCGATACACAATTTCCCCCGGTGAAATGTTTAGAGTTGCCAATTACACATCAGGTATTGTAATAAAGATAAATCAATTAACCTGAATATTTCATTAAATATCGGGAATAAGCGAATCAGCAGTAACCCTAATTTATACAAGGACTGAATCAACAATGACAAAAAAGATAATCACCCTTTTTGCAATAACATTTATCTTTGCATCGTACACCTATGCCAATAAGCTTAAAATTGAGCAGTTTATTTCGCCGGAAACCTGCGGTGACTGCCATGGGACAATTTATGAGCAATGGGAAAACTCCATGCATAATAAAGCTCATTTTGACCCGGTTTACGTTAAAGTATCTGCATTCTTAAGAAAAAACCTGACTGACAAAGAAGAGATCGCTGAAGCAGAATCCTGCGTTAAGTGCCATACCCCAATCGGCAATATTACCGGATTTCCATTAAAGGTGACCGACGATCGGAAAAAAACCCCGGAAATCGCAACAAAAGGCATCCAGTGTGATTATTGTCATTCAGCAACCGGCGCATCAAAGCCATACAACAACGGCCTTATAATTGCGCCTGGAAACGGCGAAGATGATCCCGGTATTAAAAGAGGGCCTTATAAAGACTCTGAATCCGATTTTCATGAAACGGCCTTTTCTGAATTCCACACAAAATCAGCGATATGCGGAACCTGCCATGACGTAAAGCATGTCTCTTTCGGAACAGTTCTGGAATCGACCTACACGGAATGGCAAAAAAGCCCTTATAATTCAAAAGACCCGAAAAAGGTTACCAATTGTCAGGACTGCCATATGTATCAGAGACCCGGAATCCCTGCGACCGGCTCAACAAAAAGGCCTAAAAATAAAGGGGTAGCGGCAGAAGATGGCCCGGTTCGGGACCATGTCTTTACCCATTATTTTATTGGCGGCAATGTCCCTGTCCCCGGCCTCTTTGGTGATAAACTAAAAAGCACCATGGCACAGGAAAGGTTACAAAATGCTGCAGAACTCTCCATAAATACAAAAGAACTGAAAAGGGGTAAACTCTTTGTAACACTAAAAAATACCGGTGCAGGCCATTATCTGCCAACCGGACTGGCCGATGTGAGACAAATGTGGCTTGAAGTGATTATCAAAGATGATAAGGGCAAACAGGTTTATTCATCAGGCGTAACAGATAAAAACGGCTATTTCCCGGCCGGAACAAAATTGTACAATACAGTTTTCGGTGATGGTAAAGGAAAAGCAGTCATCAACATCGCAAAGGCAAAAGAAATTTTAAGTGATACGCGAATTCCGCCACTTAAATCCATAACAGAGCAATTCAATTTTAAACCTGCAAAAAATGGCGTGCTCTCTGTAAGTGTAAGGTTGCTTTACCGAAGTGCTCCCCAGGAAATAATTGATACAGTCTTTAACAAAGAGAAAATGATGTTGCCCGTTATTGAAATGGAAAGCATTAAATTATAAAAAGTTGATTTCAAAAAATAACTGCAACAGGAGGTACCGGATGAAAAAAACGACATCAGCAATAGTGTTAGTCCTCGTAATATTATTTAGTTTTATGTCATATGCGGAAGTGAACAAAGGCGCCGCAGAACTAAACCTGCCTTCCGGCAATAAAAAGAGCGTTGACTTTCCGCATAAAACCCATCAGGACGTATTAAAAGACTGCACAATCTGTCACACTGTTTTTCCTATGGAAAAAGGTGTTATTCTGAAAAAAATTACGGATGGATCAATGACGAAAAAGACTGTGATGAAACAGTGTCGGGCCTGTCATCGGAAACTTGCCAAACAGGGAAAGAAAGCCGGACCGACCTCATGTAACAAGTGTCATACGGGGAAAATGTAGCAAAATAAGAATACCGGTTTTTATACAACAAACCGGTATTCTTTTTTATCATTCAGAGAAAACATTAATCTACTATTTCAAAGAATTCCTTTTCAGCATCGCACAGAGGGCAAACCCAGTCCTCCGGAAGATCTTTAAACGCAACACCCGGTTCAATACCAGTTTCATTGTCACCTTCTGCAGGATCGTAAATATACTCGCAGGGGCACTCATATTTATCCATTTCTTAAACCTCCTTAATTATTGTTTCAACCATCACCACTCATTTATTTAAAACAAAAAAACACTACTAATGTGACATAAAAAATATCACAACAACACCAAGCATTAAAAATACTATATTCGATACACCTTTGTGATTATGAGTCTTTGGTATCAGGTCAGCTGCTGCCACATAAATAAACGTTCCACTTGCAATACCAAGCAATGCACCTATTACAGGTTCCGATATTTCTTTAATAAACAGGAGTGAAATTAGTGCACCCATCGGAGTCGCAAGTGCTACCCCCCAGGATTTTATTAGAGCACTCTTTTTTGATTCTGTCAGCATCATCAATGAATAAGTCGTCACACCTTCCGGCAGTTCATGCATAATAATACTGAATGTGGCAAATACACCAATCGTAGGATCTATCTCAAATCCGACACCGATAATAATACCGTCAATCACTGAGTGCAGCAATAGCCCAAAAAAAGCCATTTTTGCAGAGACTTCAATATTTTCTCCTTTAAAATGGTTTATATGATGTAGTTCCGGGCCTGCATGTACCGTCACAATACTTTCAAGGACATAAAATGTAAGAAACCCGCCAAGAATATAGAGGTACACATGCTCGCCATGAAGCTCAACGGATTCAGGGATAAGGTGGAAGAACGCCGTTGCCAAAAGTATGCCTGCAGCAAACGACATCAACTGCTGGGTATACTTTTCTGCAATTTTATCATTCAAAACAACAAAATAAATACCTGCAAGCGTCGAAAAGCCTGCTAAACTACTGTAAAATATTGTACTGAGCGTTGTGTTGTCCATAAGATCCTTCTCTGTTTATTGATCATGACAGATTTAAGCAATTTGCAATTACCATGCCTGTCGTTCACTTTGGCTTAAACGTTTATCATTTGATTTAAATTACCATTGTGGCATATTATTTGAATAAATAACGTGCGGATTGTAACATAAAGAGATTTGTATTGTAAAAATAAATTTAAGAAAATGCAGAATAGATCATTTTGCAGGGGATGATAAAAATGCCAAAAAAACTCAAACTGATTTCGTGGAATGTCAATGGATTAAGAGCGGTACTTAAAAAAGATTTTTTCAACTCTGTATCAATCCTCAACCCGGATATTCTTATGCTGCAGGAGACCAAACTTCAGGAAGATCAAAGAACAGATGACATGATTAACATGGATGGCTATACATCCGAATGGTCCTATTCAACGGTAAAAAAAGGTTATAGCGGTGTCGCATCATATTCTAAAATTAAAACCGTAAATGCTAACAGTGGCATCGGCGTTGAACGGTTTGATCAGGAAGGACGAATTATTGAATCAGATTACGGTGATTTTATCCTTTTTAATGTCTATTTCCCGAACGGGCAGATGTCTGAAGAGAGGCTCCAGTATAAATATGACTTCTTTACTGATTTCTTTAACCATACAGATGCACTCCGCAAAAGCGGAAGGAGTATAATCATAGCCGGCGATTTTAATATTGCTCATAATGAAATAGACCTGAAAAACCCAAAGCCAAATGCCAAACGGTCTGGCTTTCTCCGTGAAGAGCGCGATGTAATGGATCACCTGCTGTCGAACGGTTATGTTGATACTTTCAGGCATTTGTATCCGGAAACAGTAAAATATTCATGGTGGTCTTACAGATTTAATGCAAGGGCGAATAATGCGGGCTGGCGCATCGATTATTTTTTCGTTTCTGAAGACATAATTGAAAAGGGATGGATAAAAGACGCATTTATCGAAAATGGAATCACGGGTTCCGACCATTGTCCGGTTGGCATTATTATGGAAATATAACAGTGTGTTGCCGGAAAGGCATTCTATTATAACAGTATACAGTCTCAATGGTTTGTGGTACAATAACTACATTCTCAGAAGAGATTGTACACACATTCTTTTATACTAAACACTAAAGATCTTGCCTCAAAACGTCTCATAAACAGAAGGTTTTTTTTAACACAATATTGATATCTGGTATCATAATATAACTATGAATACGAATAGTTACTACAATGAGCACATCGATTTCTACATAGAAAAACCGGACAACTGGGTATTCTTTCCCACGCCATGGGCAATGAACGTCCGAAAAAAAGCAGCCCTTTCGAATAATGAGATACGACAAATCATTGAGCAGGCAAAGCAACCATTTGTGTACATGCAGAAGCCCTCTAATCATGTTGACATTGCCTACCCGACAGTCCAGGCAACCTGCCGGTATTTCCCAACGCCTGATGCCGCTATAATGGAGTCTGTCCTGCAGAAACAGCTTAAAGTGTTCGAGCAGCAGTTTTCCGACTACCGGATTCTCGATTATTCGTCCAAAAACACCGTTTCAGATTGCCCTGCCAATTTCTTTAAAGTCTCGTTTTCGATAAAGAATGAGGTAGGTACTGTTTTCAAATGCCTGTCACAGTCATGGGTTATCTTCAGCTACGACATTGCTTATACAGTCGGCTTATCCGGATCAACAGAAAAAACAGCCGATTATCAGAAAGATCACAACTTTATTCTAAACTCGATACTGATAGGAAAAAACATCGTCCGCCATTAAATATTCCGAATATAGCAGCGATTATTTTCATGGCAGGAGTAGCAGCATATGATCTGATCCCTGCGGACACTCTGTCATTTTCATGGTGATATGAATCCACGCCTGTGCTAACAATAGTCCTGTTCAATATAAACAATTTTCCCGACAAAGAGACTTGTAATAGTCACGGAGTTACGAATGTCTTATTTAATTACCTGACGGATTCAACCCCGCATGAAATTCCACCCCACTAAATATCAAACAGATACAGTTCAAAGATTGAGTCTTTCAAACAAACCTGCAAAGGATTCGGGGGCAAGCCTTTTGATATGGCTGACGCATCCTTTGTCTTTAATATTACCCCACGTATCCCAATAGCCGTCCTTTTCTGGGATGGAGATGATGAATTCCCAACAGATGCAAAAATACTATTCGACAAAACAATTATTAAACATTTATCAGCTGATATCATCTACACACTTGCTGTTGATATTTGTTCAAGGATCAGCCGGGCACAGACACACACCCCACACAAAACTTTACTCAAACAAATCAAACCATCATTATAATACCATTTAATTTCATGCAATTGAATACATATCATTATACAGTAAGTAATAAATAATTCCTTACTATTAATAACACTCCGTAAAAAAGCCGAACCATTATTCACATTTCAAGGCTTCATGTAATTTACGCATCTACTCTTTTTTTTTATATAAATTGAAAAAAAGGATGTATTATTTCTTTATTTATGTTACCTGATATTAGTATTTTTAAAACAGGTTGTATCTTCATATTTTTTTACTTGTTTGTTTTAATAATTGAACCAATAGTTACAAGAAGTGGATTTCCCCTATACAAGAGTGTTCCGAAATATAATGAACGTCAATCAAATTAGGAAAATTCAAATGTCTTATGACTTAACGTTCCAAATGAAAGCTGATCACATCAGAGTAGAAGTTTCCGAAAAACAGACTCCCCGGATTGCTAAAAACAAAGAAAAAGCCCTTAATGTAATGACAAAAATGCTGGATCAGTGCCATTTAAAAGGTATTAATCGGATTCTGGCAGTCTGGAATATTACGGGTCCCATCGAAACAATGCAGGCATATGAATTTGGGACAGCACCTGATAAATTCGGCTGGCGCAAATGCTTCAAAGTTGCCGCTGCCAACCTGGATAAAAAATCGCAGGAAAGCAGCCGTTTTACAGAGACTGTCCTTGTCAACAGGGGCTATACCGTCAGAATTTTTGACAATGTAAATGATGCAGAAACCTGGCTTTTAGACAATTAAGAGGCACATACGCTCAACAAAGCTCTGCCCGTAAGAACAAATATGCGCCATGATCTAATGGCATTCAGCACAAATATATTCAATTATTGATTATGGCGGTTGCCCTTATTTCGACGAGAAGCCCGGGAATCACAAGTTCGGTGACGCCAACCGCAGTCCATGCCGGATAATCTGCCTTAATAAACTCAGCTTTCACTTTTGAAAAGCCCTTCATGTCTTTCATGGAGGTATGATAGGTAACAAGTTCCACAATATCATTCAGCGTACCTCCGGCCTCTTCAACCACCCGCGTAAGATTCTGAAATGCCATTCTCGTCTGGGCTTCAATCCCCTCACCCATATTAAATGAAGCGTCCATTCCAACCTGCCCTGAAATCCAGACCATATTGCCTGCTTTAACAGCCTGAGAAAACTGCAGTGACACATAAATACCGTCAGAGCCCTCAGGGTTAATCAACACTTTTTTTGTTTCGTCCTTTTTTTGGTCGGTCATCATTATCTCCTTTTGCCAAATATAAATATATCCTCAGTAACAGAACCATCTGTTTCCTGATAAGGTTCGCTGAATAAGTCAATAACGCTTATACGATTTTCTTCAAGCATAGCGGAAACCACACCCCGGTCATAATAGTTAAAGAAAATTGGATTCTCCGAAAAAGTTGTCGTTTCATAACCGGCATTTTTCCCTTCCATGAAACTTAAATACAGACTGCCATTTTTCTTTAGCATATTCGAAAACTTATGAATCAGAATGGCTGTTTCCTCATGAGATAAATGGACGATACAAAAAGAGGCAATGATCGCATCAAAAGCCTTATCCGGCTCTATACCCCTGATATCATGAACCATGAATGAACACTCAGGTGCATTTATTTTTGCAAGATTGACCATTTCAATAGACAGATCAATGCCCTCAATTTGGTAACCGGTATCCTGGTTCATCAAAAATGCGGCATTATTTCCAGGGCCACAACCAACATCAAAAACAGTTGAACCTTCTGGCAGGTACCTTCTCTGAAACAATCTGATTTTTTCTCTGTATGATTCAAAATCCATAAATTTGGCAGCATATTTATCAGCATTTTTATTATAAGCATCTATCGTATTAACGGCTTTCATTTCTGTAATTAGACACTCCTCCTGATGATTAAACTAACCGTTCATTTCAGATATCTGGAATAAATATTATTATATAATTCTGACACCTTGATTGCCTCTAATGCCATTTGCCATTTCTGAATTACATCGTCAGGGATATCTTTTGAACAGGCAATGTACAGAGGAAATTCAACCAGTTTTACAGGGGTTTTCTCTAAAGCATCTATTGGATATTTTGCTTGCCGAAGCCAGAATTTAACTCCTAATGCAGGTTCACTGACTGATAAATCTGCTCGTCCGGTCACCAGTTTTTGAATGATACCGTTTGGATTTGGTGTGAGCTCAAGATTATTAAACCCTTCCCGTTTCAATACGCTATACACGAGTCCCCTGTGTCGACAGGCAACGCGTCCCACTTTTTTAGCATCATCAAGGGTATTAATCTTAATGGTGCTGCCCTTCTTTTTATAAAAGTAAACAGCATCTTCAGCAATCGGACCGATCCACTTATATAGCTTTTCTCTTTCAGACGTTCGAAAAAGAGAAAAGCTCATCACCTGAGTCCCCTCCGCTAATAACTTCTCGCCCCTCGCCCCCGGTAATATCCGTATCTCATAATCCAGATTCAGTTTATCAAGGAGGGCCTGGACAATTTCTGTTGAGAACCCTTTAACCTCACCATTTTCTGCGTAATTATATGGTGGCCAGTCTTCTGTAATGATTGTAAGACGAGGTTCTCCTGCATTAGCATACGTAATGCCTGTCATTACGACAAATAATAACACCAGAAAAAATATGCGGCACATACACCGCCCTCCAAAGCTTATTGTCTGAACGCTGAAGTAGGTTTACATCAACTTCACCCGGTTGCAAAAGACTGTTTCCAAATAGTTCGCTAAATGTTAATCCAGCCAGATTAACGCTTTTGAGAGTATCAATTTTTCTTTGTATAAATCAAAAATCTGCATTTAGAGTGGGGGGACAGAAATAAAAACTATATTAATATTATCGCATAAAGCACTCACCCTATCAAGTGAGAATCCGTAATAAACTCAAGCAATAAACAGGAGGATTTCGAAAAAACCATCGACACCCAATTGCCGTCTGCAATCCTATGATAATTCTAACCCGGCCATAAGGCCGGGGTTAGATATGCAAAAAAAATTTATTATTTTTTCAATGCCGCCAGTCTTTCAGAAATACTTTTTGATTTTTTGTCGCCGCCTTTTGCTTCTTTCATGGCAGATGCGATCAATTCATTTGTTTTTTCAGACTGTGAGGGTGCGATAAGTTTTGCTTTCATTGTTGAGGCTGCGGCTCTGGAATTTGATTCTTCAGCTGTTTTTTTCATGGCTGCAAGTGCGCTACCGAGTTGATCGGTTTCATCTCTCAATCCGGCAAGTTTGACGGCCTGAGCCTCACGATCTTTAGATCGTTCTTCACGGATCTCGGCCCGTTTCATATCCTTGATCGCTTTATCCAACTCATTTTTAGCGTTTTTCAATTTTTCAGCTGAATGTTTTGCAACCTCTTCCAGTTCTTCCATAAAGATTTTGGCTTCTTTCGCCTCTTCTTCTTCGCGTTTTATTTCAGGGTGCATCTCTTCGAGTTCTGAGACCATCTCATTCAGTGCCTCAGTAATTTTGGCGTCCTCTTTATTTTCAGCCTGTTTGGCCTGAAGAATTTCCGCGGCTTTTAACCGTTGACTATAAAGAGCGTTTATCGCATCAGCTTCTTCCTGCTCTTTTCGATAAATCAATCGTGCCTCGGCAACCTGCTGAACAAGTTTATCAAGGCGATTCTCCATCTGTTCAAGGTCTGCCTGTGATGCTGATTCAGGATCCCAACCGGCAAGTAACTGTACAATACTCTGTCCTGCTTTTTCTGTCTTTTTTTTCGCAAATATTGACGTAAAACTAAAAAATCCCATTTTAGAACCTCCATGCTTTAAGTATTGACGGCTTCGTAAAACAATCCAATATCCATTTAATTTACACCGCCTTAATCATCATCTGTTTTCTTTACCACCCCGGATCAACTTTTTATAAAATCTTCGTTTTGGATTTATATTTTTTTTCGGGTGTCAGACTTTTTTCAGCTTTATTTTTTCGCCTCTCTTTTAAAAATACTTTAATCAACGCCCGCTGCAAAATTATGTTTTTCTCAATTGATTTTTTAAGGTCTGAATCATTTTTTGTTTCGATTTGAGAATTATTGTCAAGGGGTTCCAGCCACCCCTCCATAATTTTAAACTGGTTTTCCATCATTTTTATTATCGCTTTTGGATAAAGTTTTTCGTTTTTCGTTGGCTGCACCGCATTAACGGTATTCTTCAATTCATCAATAATACTTTCAAGCAGATTACGAAGGTCAGTATCTATTGCCAATGTGCCACCGGATTTACTGTCATCAAGTTTTGAAAGTGCTGATTTCATATTGACGTCCAAACCTTCATTTTTTCCGGAAATGCTCTCTGAAATAACGCCGAGACCATCCGAAAAATTGCTTAACTGAAGAATCACCTGCCCTAACTGATCATCATCTTTTACCAGCAGATTTTTCCCGAATGTTTTTTTAATATCATTCCAACGTTCCAGTTCTTCGTCTGTTATCCTGCTGTTTAACTCCTTCCACTTTAATAAATTAGCTTCAGCATCTGAGGTTAATGTCTGAGCATCATTTTCATAATTGGACAAAATCAGATTATCAAGTTCTTCTGAATTCATAACCGGAAGGACTTTTTCCGCAATGCGATTCATGTTCCTATAGGATCCCTGGAGTTTAAACGAGGGTTCTGTTCTGTATTCTTCCGCCTGTGCAGCAGATTTAATATACTCCAGATTAATCTTCA
>JQIA01001658.1_pt1 | contig 11940 bp, 12 predicted proteins | sample 811431 | NCBI WGS metagenome assembly JQIA01 (sample SAMN02998118, study PRJNA258478) | marine sediment metagenome | biome: marine; feature: seafloor; material: sediment; isolation source: oil-polluted sediment collected from 3 locations (0.5 km, 0.7 km and 0.9 km)... | place: USA: Gulf of Mexico ... | reverse complement strand
TATTCAAAAGTACCGGAGCTTAACGCTGAACCGCATTCAATCTTTGTGACTGCGATGGATACTAACCCTTTGGCGGCTGACCCAAGCGTTATTCTGGCGGATCAAAAAGAAGCATTTAGTAACGGTCTGGTCTTACTTAGCAGACTTACAGAAGGCGCTGTTAATCTTTGCGTTGCACCGGAGGCCGAAATTCCTACGGCATCAGGTGTTACGACACATGAGTTTTCAGGTCCGCACCCTGCGGGTTTGGCCGGCACCCATATTCATTTTATTGATCCGGTTAGCGATTCAAAGCAGGTCTGGAGTATTGGTTATCAGGATGTTGTGGATTTCGGTAACTTCTTTGTTACTGGGCGTTTGCCGGTAGAGCGCGTCGTTGCACTTGCCGGGCCGCAAGTAAACGAGCCTAAGTTACTGCGCACCCGCATTGGAGCAAGTCTTGATGAGCTGACTAAAGGTAATTGCAAGTCGGGCGAAAATCGAGTGATATCCGGTTCGGTTTTATCGGGTCGTAACGCACACGGTGCGCAGGCCTATCTCGGCCGATACCATAATCAAATTTCAGTTATCGCTGAAGGTGCCGAACGAAAGTTCATGCAATATATGTCGCCAGGTGCGAATCAACATTCATCATTGCCAATTTACCTTTCTAACTTAATGAAAGGTAAGGTGTTCAATATGAATGCGAGTACTAATGGTAGCGAGCGCGCCATGGTACCTCTCGGCAATTATGAAAAAGTTATGCCATTGGATATCTTGGCAACGCAGTTGTTGCGGGCTCTCGTTGTGAATGACGGTGAAGTGGCTCAAAACTTGGGTTGTCTTGAGCTTGACGAAGAAGATTTGTCACTATGCACCTACGTTTGTGTGGGTAAATATGAATATGGCCCCATTTTGCGTGATAATTTGGCGCGCATTGAGAAGGAGGGTTAGGGTATGGGTTTAAGAAAGATTCTAGATGATTTAGAACCGCACTTTCATAAAGGCGGGCAGTATGAAAAATGGTATGCGCTGTATGAAGCGGTAGATACTATTTTTTATTCGCCCTCAAGTGTGAGTAAAAGTGGTTCACATGTCCGTGATGGCGTTGATCTGAAACGCGTGATGATCAGTGTTTGGCTCGCGGCATTTCCGGCTATGTTTTATGGCATGTATAACTTGGGTTTCCAAGCGAATACAGCGATGGCTGCTATCGGTGCAAGTGAAGTTGCCGGCTGGCATGGCTTTTTGATCAGTCTGTTTGCAGGGCAGGACCCCGGAAGTATTTGGGATTGCTTTGTTTACGGCGCGGTCTTCTTTGTGCCCATTTACATGGTGACTTTTGCAGTGGGTGGACTCTGGGAAGTGGTTTTCTCTGTTGTTCGAGGCCATGAAATTAATGAAGGCTTCTTCGTTACCTCTATTCTTTATGCCTTGATTTGCCCACCTGATCTACCGCTTTGGATGGTTGCATTAGGTATTACCTTTGGCGTTGTTATCGGTAAAGAGATCTTTGGTGGTACTGGTAAGAACTTCCTAAACCCCGCGCTGAGTGGTCGAGCCTTTGTGTTTTTTGCATACCCTGCGGCAATGTCGGGTGATGCAGTCTGGACAGCCGTTGATGGCTTTACTGGGGCAACAGCATTATCCGTTGTTGCCAGTGAAGGCTTGGCAGCATTACAAACACAGATGACTTGGATGGATGCCTTTATTGGACGCATACCCGGCTCTGTTGGTGAAGTGTCAACCCTCGCAATCTTTATGGGTGGTGCTTTCTTGTTGTATTGCCGTATTGCATCTTGGCGGGTCATCTTAGGTGTGATGTTTGGCATGTTTAGCTTGGCGACACTCTTTAACCTGATTGGCTCTGATACTAATCCGATGTTTGCAATGCCTTGGCATTGGCATTTGGTTCTCGGCGGCTTTGCTTTTGGCATGGTGTTTATGGCAACTGATCCTGTATCAGCCGCTATGACCAATGTTGGAAAGTTGTGGTTCGGGATGTTGATTGGTGTGATGGTGGTGTTAATTCGAGTAAGCAACCCTGCTTTCCCCGAAGGAATGATGCTGGCAATTTTGTTTGCTAACTTATTTGCCCCATTGATCGATCATTTTGTAGTGCAATCCAATATAAAAAGGAGGCTCGCGCGTGTTTAATAAAGATACTGCCGGCGGTACGCTTACCGTAGCCCTTATACTGTGCGTGGTGTGTTCTATTGTAGTGGCTTCATCAGCGGTTTTGCTGAGGCCCTTACAACAGGCGAATAAAGACCTTGACCGGAAAACGAATATTTTAGCGGCTGCAGGCTTGCTAAAAGAAGGCGTTAGTATTGATAGTCAGTTTGCTGACATATCAGTACGAGCGGTTGACCTGAGTACTGGGAAATTTACGGATGCTGTTGATGTGGCGGTTTATGATCAGCGCAAAGCCAGTAAAGACCCCGCATTATCTGCTGAGCTCAGCAGTGATGATGATTTGGCGAAGATCTCACGACGCGCCAATATTGCGACGGTGTATATCGTTGAATCAGAGTCAGGCATTGATAAAATCATACTGCCTATAAAGGGCTATGGTTTGTGGTCAACACTGTATGGCTTCATCGCTTTGGATGGTGACTTAAATACTGTTGCCGGCCTCGGTTTTTACGAACACGCTGAAACACCCGGTCTTGGTGGTGAAGTGGATAACCCCGCATGGAAGAAAAAGTGGGTCGGTAAGCACGTTTTTAATGCTGAGGGTGAAACAGCTCTTAGTGTTGTTAAGGGTGCTGTCGATACCAGCAAAGCTAAAAGTGTTCATCAAATTGATGGTTTGTCAGGTGCTACGCTGACAGGTCGCGGTGTTCATAACTTAATTCAATTCTGGTTAGGTAGAAACGGCTTTGCACCGTTTTTATCCAAGCTTAAACAGGGGGAGGCGTAATCATGGCGGAAACAACAAAAGATATTCTGTTTAAACCGGTTATTGAAAACAACCCAATAGCACTACAAATACTGGGGGTTTGCTCTGCGCTTGCGGTGACATCGCAATTGTCAGTGGCCTTGGTTATGTGTGTTGCGTTAACCGTGGTAACCGCATTTTCTAGCTTCTTTATATCAATGGTTCGCAGCTTTATTCCGAGCAACATTCGTATCATTGTTCAGATGGCTATTATTGCGTCACTGGTAATTGTTGTTGACCAAATTCTTAAAGCTTTTATGTATGACGTAAGTAAACAGCTTTCGGTTTTTGTTGGCTTGATTATTACCAATTGCATTGTGATGGGGCGAGCTGAAGCTTACGCGATGAAAAACCCTCCGGTTGCAAGCTTCCTTGATGGTATCGGTAACGGTTTAGGGTATAGCGTAATTTTGATATCGCTGGCGGTTGTTCGAGAGCTATTAGGCTCCGGTTCGCTGTTGGGTATCGAGATTCTGCCTCTTGTAAGTACAGGCGGTTGGTATATTCCCAATGGCTTGTTATTACTACCACCTAGTGCGTTCTTCCTTATTGGCGGCTTTATTTGGATTTTAAGAACGGTTAAGAAGGACCAAGTTGAGGAGGCTGATTATACCTTAGCGTCTAACACTCGGCCGGAGGTAGCATAATGGAGCATTATTTAAGTTTATTGGTGCGTTCAATTTTTATTGAGAACATGGCGCTGAGTTTTTTCTTAGGCATGTGTACGTTTCTTGCCATATCGAAAAAAATTGAAGCTGCGATTGGTCTTGGTATTGCGGTTGTTGCTGTTTTAGCGATTACCGTACCGGTTAACAACTTGCTGTATACCTATTTATTGTCTGAAGGTGCCTTAGCTTGGACAGGCATAGAAAGCATGAAGTCCGTTGACCTTAGCTTTCTTGGCCTGCTGAGTTATATCGGTGTTATTGCTGCGATCGTACAGATTCTTGAGATGGTTCTTGATCGGTATATGCCGGCTTTGTACAACGCTCTGGGTGTCTTCTTACCCTTAATCACGGTTAACTGTGCAATTATGGGTGCTTCCTTGTTCATGGTTGAAAGAGATTACGACCTTGGCGAAAGTGTGGTTTATGGCTTAGGCGCAGGCTTGGGTTGGGCTTTGGCAATTGCTGCAATGGCGGGTATTCGAGAAAAGCTTAAATATAGTGATATGCCAGAAGGACTACGTGGTCTTGGTGGTGCATTTATGATTGTTGGCTTGATGTCTTTGGGCTTCATGTCATTTGGCGGCATAGACCTGTAAGGGCGAGGTAGAGAATTTATGAATATGGAAAATATGACCATCATTCTTGGCGTTGCAATGTTTACAGGCATTGTTCTAGCGTTAGTGGTATTTATTCTCGTAGCACGATCGCGCTTAGTGAGCAGTGGTGACGTGACAATTGAGATTAATGGTGAAAAAACGATTTCGTCAGCGGCGGGTGACAAATTACTTCAGACACTTGCAGGCCAAGAGCTGTTTTTAGCCTCGGCTTGTGGCGGCGGCGGTAGTTGTGCGCAGTGCAAGTGTATTGTTACTGAGGGCGGTGGTTCGATATTGCCAACAGAAGCGGTACATTTTACACGTCGCGAAGCGGCTGAAGGCTGGCGTTTATCTTGCCAAGTGCCTGTTAAGCAAGATATGAAAATTATTGTTCCGGAAGAAGTTTTCGGTGTTAAGCAATGGGAATGTACGGTTGAGTCAAACCCAAATGTTGCGACGTTTATTAAGGAGTTAACATTACGTCTGCCTGAAGGTGAGAGCGTCGATTTTCGTGCGGGCGGTTATGTGCAGCTAGAAGCGCCACCGCATCATATTAAGTTTAGCGATTTTGATATTGAAGAAGAGTACCGTGGGGACTGGAACCACTTTAAATTCTTTGATCTAGAATCGAAAGTTGACGAGCCTGTTATTCGCGCTTACTCCATGGCGAATTATCCGGAAGAGCAAGGTATTGTAAAATTCAATATTCGTGTTGCCGCGCCTCCTCCCCGAACAGAAGGTTTGCCACCAGGGCAAATGTCGTCGTATGTTTTTAGCTTAAAGCCAGGCGATACAATTACTGTGTACGGGCCTTTCGGTGAGTTCTTTGCCACAGATACAGACAAAGAAATGATCTTCGTTGGCGGTGGTGCAGGCATGGCTCCGATGCGCTCACATATTTTTGACCAGTTAAAACGTTTGAACACTACGCGTAAAATGAGTTTTTGGTACGGTGCGCGAAGCTTGCGTGAAATGTTTTACCAAGACGAATATGACATGCTGGCCAAAGAGAATGAAAATTTTAATTGGCATATTGCGCTTTCTGAACCACAGCCAGAAGATAACTGGGACGGTTTAACCGGCTTTATTCACAACGTCTTATTTGAGGAGTATCTCAAAGCGCATGAAGCGCCTGAAGATTGTGAATATTACATGTGCGGCCCGCCCATGATGACTGCCGCCGTAATCCAGCTCTTGCACAGCTTGGGTGTTGAGGACGATAGTATTTTCCTTGATGACTTTGGTGGCTAGTATTGTGATCTTTTGTTTAAAAACGGGGCCAAAACGGGCCTCGTTTTTATTTGTATTCTGTTGTGTCGCGGCACTTTCTGCGTGTACACATAAAGATGTCGTCTTATCCTTCAGCGGACCCACTATGGGGACGCAATATAACGTCACAGTGGTTACAAATGCTGGGCGTTTCCCTGACAGTATTGAAGATGATGTTGCCCGTTTACTGCAGCGTCTTGATAGCTCAATGAGTACCTACCAGCCCGACTCTGAATTAAATCGACTTAATCGTTTGCCCGTTGGCGAAGAAATGGTTTTGAGTTTTGATCTGTGGCAGGTTTTACAGGGTGCCCAGCATACGCACGCTGTCACATTAGGTGCCTTTGACCCGACTGTGGGGCCGTTGGTCGATCTTTGGGGTTTTGGCCCAAAAGAGACAAATGATACTGTGCCTACAGCCAATGAAATTGCCGCTATAATGCCTTTACTCGGTTTGAATTATTTGCGTTTAAACAGTGAGAATAAAGCGGAAAAGTTACAGGAAATCCACCTTGATTTGTCCGGAATTGCAAAAGGTTATGCGGCACAGCAAGTAGGCGCCTTACTTAAATACAGAGGCTTGAGTAACTTTCTGGTTGAAATTGGTGGTGAGTTACAATTATCGGGTTTGAACGGCAAAGGTACGGCTTGGCGCATAGCGATTGAAACACCGAGTGCGATTCAGTCTGGGGTTGAACGCGTTATTGCATTAACGGACCTTGGTGTGGCGACATCGGGTGATTATCGAAACTATTTTGAAAAGAATGGGGTTCGCTACTCACATACAATTGACCCCAGAACGGGTGCACCGATTAAACACGCTTTAGCCTCGGTGACTGTTCTGTCTCCGTCTGCTGGTGCAGCCGATGCGTTGGCAACGGCTTTTATGGTTATGGGGCCAGAAAAAACCTTGGCCTTGGCTAACCAAAGAGAAATTCCCGTTTATATGCTACTGAAATCCCCGGATGGCTTTGTCGCTCAATACAGCGATGTTTTTACACCTTATATAGAGAGTGCTGAGTAATGGTGGAATTTGTTCTTGCCTTTGTTGTTTTCCTACTGCTTATTGCAGGAATGTCCGTGGGTGTTATTTTCTCGAATAAGCCGATTAAAGGCACTTGCGGAGGGATGGCCTCACTTGGGATTGATACAAGTTGTGATATTTGTGGTGGAGACACCAGTAAATGCGATGAAGAGCAAGAGCGCCTCGAATCTTTAGCGTCAACAATGTCTTATGATGCAACAAAGCCCTAGGTCGATAATCTTATCGGTGCTACGCCGCTGATTTCTACCTAAAGTAAAGTGGCTGAATATTGTTGTGTAGGTCAATCTACTCTTTTGAGACCTTGAATAAAACGTACGTGCTTAGCCGCAGGTATTCGAAATATTCGAGGCTTACATTGCGAGGGCTTATCTTGAAAAAAACACGCTTGCTCTGCCTAAATTTTATTCCCGCTGTACTATGTTTTCTCGTTTAGCGGTTTTTATTGGCTTTCGTTATTGCCTTAGCGGTCGCCGTGATGGCTTCGTGTCATTCATTTCGTTATTTTCCTTTCTTGCGATGACGCTTGGCGTAATGTCTCTCATTGTGGTGTTATCAGTAATGAATGGTTTTGATCGGGAAATTAAAAACCGTTTACTTCAAATCATTCCTCACGCCACGATCACCCACCCACAGGGTATCGATAATTGGCAGAGTCAGGCCGAATCAATAACCAGCGGGTCTTTTCAAATAACTGAACCACTGTCTCTGACGCCCTTTATAGAAGGTGTCGCGATGCTCAGTTCTGATGCCGCTTTTCAGGGTGTTTCTGTACAAGGTGTTTTGCCACATGATGCGGTGATGGCAAGCCGGTTTGAAGGTAGCTCGCTGGGCGAACACTTGAGCAATCTCACGCCTAAGGGTTACGGTATTGTGCTGGGTGCTTTGCTTGCGCGTAACCTCGGTGTTGAAAAAGGCGATACCATAACGCTCACTTTGTCAGAACTTTCCGTAACGCCTTTTGGGGTTTTTCCGCGCTTGAAAAGGGTGCGAGTGACCGGTGTTTTTAGTGTCGGTGCTCAGGTTGATGCGGGCCTCGCTTTTATGCACATAAATGATGTGGCGACCTTGTTGCGGATGGGGAGCAAGGTCAGTGGTTTGCGTTTGTATTTTGAAGACCCTTTCAAAATGCCCTCGCTAAAGCTTCTGCAACAGTATTTGAAAAGTAATGGCGGCCAGAGTCTTCAAACATGGCAACAATCGATGGCGCAGTTATTTCAGGCTATTCGTACAGAGAAAATTGTTGTCGGTCTTTTATTGTCGGTGGTCGTCGGTGTCGCTGCATTTAATATCATTGCCAGCCTAGTGTTAATTGTCAGTGAAAAGCGTAAAGATATCGCCGTCTTACGTAGTTTGGGTGCAATGCCTGAAACGATTGTGCAAATTTTTAGAATACAGGGGGGCGTTTTTGGCATCAGCGGCGTACTTTGCGGTGTTGTTACAGGTTGTTTACTGGCCGCTAATATTGGCGCCCTTTTGAATTGGCTTGAAAGTTTTTTTGGCTTTCACGTGTTTGACCCCGCGCTTTATTTTATTACAAAACTACCGTCCCACTTAATGATCTCAGATGTTCTTATTGTCGGAGGCTTTGCGTTTGTCTTGAGTATTTTTGCTACTTTGTACCCTGCATGGCGTGCCAGTAAAGTGCCGCCGGCAGAAGTCTTGCGCTATGAATAATAACGAGGGAGAGAGAAACCCAGTGGCAGAATTCCCGACCATAAACTGTCGTAATTTGTGTAAATTTTACCGTGAAGCTGATAATGAATTGTCGGTACTATCCGGTATCAATTTACAGGTGGCGGCAGGTGAAAAGCTGGCGATTATTGGTTCTTCTGGGTCGGGTAAATCGACTTTGTTGAACATGTTGGGCGGTCTTGATGAGGCAAGCAGTGGCGAGGTGATCGTCAACAATAAGAGCCTCGGCTCCCTGAATAATGCCGCGTTAGCGCACTGGCGCAATAAGCACCTTGGCTTTGTTTATCAGTTTCACCATTTGCTGGGTGAGTTTAGTGCACTTGAAAACGTAGCAATGCCTTTGCTGATTGGCGGCTTAAAGCGTGTCGAAGCACATAAACAGGCTCAGCATATTTTAGAGCGTGTTGGCCTTGGTTTGCGTTTAAAGCACAGGCCTTCGGCTTTATCGGGCGGTGAGCGGCAGCGCGTTGCTATTGCGCGCGCGCTCGTCGCTAAACCCTCTTGCGTCTTGATGGATGAGCCTACGGGTAATCTTGACGCCGATACGGCTGAAACAGTTGTGAATCTTTTACTGGCGCTTAATGCAGAGCTAGGGATTAGTTTTGTGATTGTTACCCACGATAAAAAAATTGCCGATAAAATGGATAGGGTATTAATATTACAAAAAGGCCAGTTGCAGGAAAGCCCGTTACAGGAAAGTCCGTTACAGAAAAGAGAGGCCTAATGCGCAGCTACCCTTTACTGGTCGGGCGTCGTTTTTTCTCGGCATCTTCTGACAGCACCTCCACAAATAAGCGCTTGGCATCCTTTGTCGCCGTATTGGCCATGAGTGGTTTAGTGCTGGGTGTGGCTTTAATGATTATCGTTTTATCGGTTATGAACGGTTTTGATAGTGAGATGCGAACGCGCGTGCTAGGTGTCGTCGCACATATTCAGTTTTTTTCACCGGGCGGCATCAATAACTGGTCAGAAAAGGCGGAACTGGTGCGTAAACACCCGGAAGTGCGTGCCGTTATGCCGTTCACAAAACTTGACGGCATGCTTAACTTCCATGGTACGACCAAGGCTGCAAAGCTGCTGGGTGTGTCTAGCGAAGGTTTCAGTCATTGGTTTAAATCTTTCGACGCGAGTAAATCTTATGATGATCTCGGCGCCGGTGACATGTTATTGCCTGTCACTTTGGCAGAAAAGTTGGGTATTAAAGCAGGTGACAATGTCACTTTGATTGTGCCGGGCAAACCCACTAAAGGGCATCAAGCTTTACCGAGAGCCCAAGTGTTTAAAGTGGTGGCCCTCTATCAAACGCATACGGCTTTAGATACGTCAATTGGTCTAATAAGTTTGGAAAGTGCCAATAAAATACTGGGCTATATCACGGAAGTAGGGGGCTTACGCCTTGTCATTAACGATGTCTTTTCTGCCAGAGAGGTCGCCTACCAATTGATTAATGAGCTACCCAGTGATTTTTATTTTAGCGATTGGTTTCATAGCCATGGCAATTTATACCAAGCGATTCAAATGTCGAGGAAGTTGGTCGGTTTGTTGGTTTTTTTAGTCATTGCCATCGCTGTATTTAACCTTATTTCTATGTTGGTGATGACCGTTGTGGAAAAGCGTGGTGATATCGCAATACTCAAAACCTTGGGGGCCAGTAACTCAGGCATACTGTCTATTTTTATTGTGCAGGGAGCCATGATTGGTGTCTTGGGTACTTTCTTGGGCGCGGCCCTTGGTGTGCTCGGTGCCTACTTTGTTTCCGATTTAATCACTGGCGTGGAAAGCTTATTGGGCTTTCAGTTTCTTAGCCTTGATGTCTATCCGATTGATTATATACCCTCAGATTTACGCTCGAGTGACGTATTAAGTGTCATCGTTGTTTCGCTACTGCTGAATTTCTTGGCGACCCTATACCCCGCTTGGCGCGCTGCAAATCTTCAGCCGGCACAAGTGCTCAGTTATGAGTGAGTTTGTTTCAATCGGGTTATTTTTAATGAACTTGTTTTAACGGAGCCGTTTTTTAATGAGCCTGTTTTTAATGAGGCTGTTTTTAATGAGGCTGCTTTTAATGAGGCTGCTTTCGTCGCCTCTTTCGAGCACTCCACTCATTGATGACCTTCCAGCGCCATAATACCCGCAGGCTTAAAAAGCTGATGCCGCCAAAGATTAGTCCACAAATAATACCTGCGAGCAGTGTTGGTAGGTAAAAGCTCGTGAAGTTTTCACTGATCCACGTCCAGTTGAATTGAAATGCCGTAATACTGGGCGGGGCCCCTAGTATCCATTGCCCGAGTTGATAAAGCGCAATCAGTAAGGGGGGGATGGTAAGTGGATTGCTGATCCAGATCAGTAAGAGGGCGATGGGTAAATTACAGTGAAAGAAAAGTGCTAAGCCTGTGGCTACAAAAATTTGCCCAGGAATGGGTAAAAATGCGGTAAAGACACCGATGAAAAAAGCGGTCGATACAGAGTGCCGGTTTAAATGCAGTAGGTGGGGATCGTTGATAATAGGCCCGAACCAGCGGGCAATCAGCGGATTGCGACCAGTCGTGGCGGGCATAATTCGGCGAAGCAATTTTTTAGGCATTTCTTTTTAGGCGTTTTAAGGGGTCAAAAAAAGCAGGGGCATTATGCCGGCTTTTTTAGCTTTGAGCCACAACTCCAAGTTTGTATTGGTACTGCTGCCCACTGAGCTACTTGGTCGAAAAGTTTATATTGTCAGACAATTTAGGCGTAAACTATGACTTAAGCTAGGCTTATTCTGGCATAATACAGCTTATGTCATACAATAATTTTACTTGCCGTCAAGAATGCAGAGACCCCATGGGTGTTTCAAGGCGTGTTAATTTTATTGAGTGGCGCTTATGACGTCTTATCGGGTGCCGGAGGGTGCACTGACCGCTGTTGAGGGTTTATTTTACCGCTTACGGGGTGAGATTATTTCTGGTGAGTTGGTATCTGGAAGTAAAATCAACGAAACCGACCTTAGCCGAAATTATACGGTGGGGCGCAGTACCGTTCGAGAAGCTTTGGCGCGTCTGGAGTCTGCTGGGCTTGTTACACGCAAAGCCAATGCCGGAGCAAGGGTGGTTACCCTTAGCCCTAATGGCCTGCTTGAAATTTATCATGTGCGTGAAGCGCTTGAGGGCATGGCTTGTCGTTTAGCCGCGCTGAATATGAGTAGCCAAGGTGTCGATGATTTGCAGTATTTGCTGGAAAGGCATATGCAGAGCAGTGATTTGCAAGACGGACGAGCGTATTATCAACAGGAGGGTGATCTCGACTTCCATTACCGCTTGGTCATGGGGAGTGGTAATCAACAGTTAATCCGCCTGTTATGCGATGAGCTGTACGCGAAGGTTAGAATGTACCGCTATCAGTTCGGCAGGGTAAGTCCACGGGTGAGTGATGCTTTTTCTGAACATCACCACATAATATGTGCAATGAGAGATCGCGATGGCGAGATGGCCGAGATGCTCATGCGGCGACATATTCGTGCATCACGTATTAATGCTGAACGTCAAATGAAGGCTTCGCTTGAAAAGTGATACAAGACTGAAAGAAAGGCATAAAATGCTCGCTTGCTGCTCACTGGTTTCGTTTTTGATAGCCGCATTTTTCGTTAGCTCTGCTGATGTGATTCGACGGGGTTGAATGGCAAGAGTGACGAATGAACAAGGTGATCGCTATAAGTTATCGCTATAAATAGACAGCGATTAAATTTTGACAGCTATATTAAGACAACTACATTAA
>JQIA01001644.1_pt1 | contig 11947 bp, 11 predicted proteins | sample 811431 | NCBI WGS metagenome assembly JQIA01 (sample SAMN02998118, study PRJNA258478) | marine sediment metagenome | biome: marine; feature: seafloor; material: sediment; isolation source: oil-polluted sediment collected from 3 locations (0.5 km, 0.7 km and 0.9 km)... | place: USA: Gulf of Mexico ... | reverse complement strand
GATAATTCTCTAGGGATATTAGTGCTCATTTTGTGTTAAATAAGATTGTAAAATTATGGTAGCACTAATTTCATCTATCAATGCTTTGTTTTGACGTTGCTTCTTTTTCAATCCGCTATCAATCATAGTTTGAAAAGCGATTTTTGAAGTGAAACGTTCATCCATTCTTTTAATAGCAATCTTTGGAAAGGTTTGAGATAATTTAAGTATGAAAGGTTTAATAAATTGTTCACTTTCACTGGCGGTATTATCGAGTTGTTTCGGTTCTCCTACCACAAACAATTCAACATTTTCTTTTTTTAGATATTCAGTCAAAAAAGAGAATATCTTCTTGGTGTCAACTGTAGTCAACCCAGAAGCAATGATTTGCAATTCGTCTGTAACTGCAATTCCTATTCTTTTTGTTCCGTAATCTAAACTTAAAATTCGCGCCAAAACTTTAACATAATTAATAAATTCGTGCAAATTTAAGGAATTTGATTTATATAATTTTTTTAAACTATATATTTGTGGTCAAAAGATATTTTAAAGAATGGAATCATTAAGGAAAATAATTGAAGCTGCTTGGGATAATAGAGCCCTATTAAAAGAATTAACTACTCAAAATGCTATTAGAGAAGTTGTAAATTTATTAGATAGTGGAAGTTTAAGAGTCGCAGAACCTACTAAAAAGGGGTGGCAAGTGAACGAATGGGTAAAAAAAGCAGTAGTACTTTACTTTCCAATTCAGAAAATGGAAACCTTTGAAGTTGGTATTTTTGAATATCATGATAAAATCCCATTAAAAAAAGGATACAAAGAAAAAGGAATCCGTGTTGTGCCACATGCAGTTGCTAGACATGGAGCCTATATTTCTGGAGGAACCATTCTTATGCCAAGTTATGTAAATATTGGTGCTTATGTAGATGAAGGTACCATGGTTGATACCTGGGCAACGGTAGGTAGTTGTGCTCAAATTGGTAAAAATGTGCATTTGAGTGGAGGTGTAGGTATTGGAGGTGTATTAGAACCTTTACAAGCCGCTCCAGTAATAATTGAAGATAATGCTTTTATTGGTTCTCGTTGTATTGTTGTTGAAGGGGTTCATGTAGAATCAGAGGTTGTATTAGGAGCAAATGTAGTATTAACAGCATCTACAAAGATTATTGATGTTACGGGAGATAAACCTGTTGAAATGAAAGGTAGAGTTCCAGCACGTTCTGTGGTGATACCCGGAAGTTATAAAAAACAATTTCCTGCAGGTGAATATAATGTTCCTTGTGCAATGATTATTGGAAAACGTAAAGAAAGTACCAATAAAAAAACGTCTTTAAACGATGCACTGCGTGAAAATGATGTTGCTGTTTAATTTCTAGAATTACTTATTTTCAAGAATATCTCTTTGAATAATTCAATATCTACTTTATAAAGTATTCTGAATTAAATTTTAATGTTCTATTTTTGCTTCGATTAATTGAACATCAAAAAAAGAACATTTGAAAATAGTCATTTTAGCAGCCGGAATAGGCTCTAGATTAGGAAATCCTTTTCCTAAGCCATTAACACCACTAAAAGATGGTGAAAGTATTATGGCAAAACAACTAAATAATATTAAGAAATATTTTGATATTAATGATGTTACTACCGTAGTTGGTTTTAAGAAAGATTTGATAATGGAACGTTTTCCAGAGGTAAATTATGTTTATAATCCCTTTTTTGATAGAACAAATACTTCGAAAAGTTTATTGCAAGCGTTGAAAAAACATCGAGGAGAAGCTGTTTTATGGTTTAATGGAGATGTTGTTTTTGATGAAAAATTATTATCGGTTTTACTAAGTGATATTCAAGAAGATAATTCGTTTATAGCTGTAAATACTTCCTCTGTTGCAGAAGAAGAAGTGAAATATACACTTGAAAATAATGTGGTTTTTAAATTATCTAAAGAAGTTAAAAACGGATTGGGTGAAGCAGTTGGAATTAACTTTATAGCATCTAGTGATTTAGATATTTTTATAAATCAATTGGAAAAATGCGGTGACAATGATTATTTTGAAAAGGGTTTAGAAGTGGCGATTGCTGAGGATAATTTAAAAGTAAAAGCCATTGATATTTCATCATTCAACTGTATTGAAGTAGATTTTAAAGAAGATTTACAAAATGCAAATAACATAGTTTAAAACTATGAAAACAATACTTTTTTGTCAAAACCCATATGCTTTTGGAATTTTAGAACCTATTATGCAGGTCTTAAAAGAAAAAGGTTTTGATTGTTTATGGTTTGTTGATGAACATCTTAAAAAGAATTTCCCTTATAAAAATGAACCTTTCACTTCAGAGATGAAAGATGTAATTGCATTTAAAAGTGACGCTATTTTTGTTCCTGGAAATGAAGTCCCGTATTATTTAAGAGGATTAAAAGTACAAGTATTTCACGGGTTGGCTGGAGAAAAGAAGGGCCATTTTAGAATTCGACATTATTTTGATTTATACTTAACACAAGGGCCATATTTCACTAGAAAATTTTTAGAATTAAAAAATAAATTTAAAAATTTTGAGGTTCTAGAAACAGGTTGGCCAAAATTAGATATTTATGGAAAAGAGCTTCATAAATATGATAAATACAAAAAAGAGTTACTTCTAAAATATCAAGCAAAAAAAATTATTTTATATGCTCCAACATTTTCACCTTCATTAACATCTGCTCCATTTTTAATTGAAGAATTTAAAAAATTAGCAAAAAATAAGGAATATGTTATTCTTGTGAAGTTTCATGATTTAATGGCTGTTGAATTGATTGAGGCTTATAAAAAGCTGGCTAATGAAATTGAAAATATCATAGTTGAAGAAGAACGAAATGTAATTAAATTTTTATTGATGGCTGATGTTATGGTAAGTGATACATCATCTGTGGTTTACGAATTTTTGTTGTTGGATAAACCTGTGATCACCTTTAAAAATAATACAGCTAAAATTCAGTGGGATAATTCTAATGAATATCAGAATTTAACTGAAAAAGTAAAAGAAAATTTGGATGAAGATAAATTCAAAGGTGAACGAGCTTCTGTTGTAAAAGAATATCATCCTTATAATGATGGTAATTCTGCACTAAGAATGGTAGAAGTAGTTTCAAATTATATTGCAGAAAATGGTGTTCCCAATGAAAGAAAGTTGTCTTTTTTGCGCAGATTAAAAATTCATAAAATATTTGGAAAAAAGTAATGTTAGCTACAGAAATACATAAAGCTTTAGAGGTTTTAAAACAAACTAAAACACTCTTATACCCAACTGATACTGTCTGGGGTATTGGTTGTGATGCTACAAATGAACAAGCTGTTGCTGAAATTTTTGAAATGAAGCAACGGTCAGAGAGTAAGAGCTTAATTATTCTAGTTGATAGTATTAAAATGCTTCAAAAGTATGTTCCGTTAATTTCTGATGCTATTTTAAAAGTTTTGGAACAAGCATCTAAGCCAACTACTATTATTTATAACAATCCGGTTGGATTGGCTAAAAATGTTGTTGCAATTGATTGTACAGTGGCAATACGGATTGTTCAAAATACTTTTTGTAAACAGTTAATTTCAGCATTTGGGAAACCAATTGTTTCTACTTCAGCAAATATTAGTGGTAAAACAACTCCTAAAAGTTTTAAAGAAATTGACAAACCTATTTTGGATAGCGTAGACTATATTGTAAATTTGCAGCGCGAAGAGATTTGTAACAAGTCGTCAACTATTTTGAAAATAGCCGAGAATGGTGAACTAATTGTGCTTCGAAAATAGAAAATCCAGTTTTAATTCAATTTATGACATCAAAAAGAAATCATACAAATGCTTTAACGCATCCAATTTTTGAATACATTTCAAAAGCTTCATCTAATTTAAATTTAGACTCATATGTAATTGGAGGTTTTGTACGTGATTATTTTTTAGATAGAGGCACACCAGATGATGTTGATATTGTTGCAGTTGGAAGTGGAATAGAGCTTGCAAAAGAGGTTGCACAATTGTTACCAGATAAACCTAAAGTGCAGGTTTTTAAAACCTATGGCACAGCAATGTTACGTTTTGAAGATATTGAAGTTGAATTTGTAGGCGCCCGAAAAGAATCATATACAGAGAATAGTAGAAATCCTGTAGTTGAGAATGGCACCTTGCAAGACGATCAAAATAGAAGAGACTTTACCATAAATGCCATGGCATTTAGTTTAAATAAAGCAGATTATGGGAGTTTGTTAGATCCCTTTAATGGATTGACGGATTTAGAAAATAAACTTATAAAAACACCATTAGATCCAGATATTACATATTCTGATGACCCTTTACGTATGATGCGTGCAATACGTTTTTCATCTCAATTGAATTTTAAAATTGAAGAAGCATCTTTAGAAGCAATCTCTCGTAATGCACATCGCATTGATATTATTACACGTGAAAGAATTGTAGTTGAACTTAATAAAATTATAGTTTCCTCAGTACCATCTGTTGGGTTTATTCAGCTGCATACTACGAAATTATTAGAACGGTTTTTACCTGAATTGACAAACTTACAAGGAGTAGAAGAAGTGGAAGGTCAAAAACATAAGGACAATTTTTATCATTCATTAGAGGTTGTAGACAATATATCAGAAAATACGAATGATTTATGGTTGCGTTGGGCAGCATTATTACACGATATAGGTAAAGCACCTACTAAAAAATTTCATAAAACAATTGGCTGGACTTTTCACGGACACGAATACGTTGGAGCTAAAATGGTGTATAAATTGTTCAAACGATTAAAATTGCCATTAAATGATAAAATGAAGTTTGTTCAAAAGATGGTTTTTTTAAGTTCTAGACCTATTGTATTAGCAACAGATGTAACCGATTCGGCAGTACGAAGATTGGTGTTTGATACTGGAGATGACATAGAACGTTTAATGACTTTGTGTGAAGCGGATATTACAACTAAAAACCCATCACGATTTAAAAAATACCACAACAACTTTAAAATTGTTCGGCAAAAAATTAAGGAAGTAGAAGAACGAGATCATATTCGAAATTTTCAACCACCTATTTCGGGAGAATTAATTATGGAAACCTTTAATTTGAAACCATGTAGAGAGATTGGACAAATTAAAGATGCAATTAAGGAAGCTATTTTAGATGGTGAAATTGCGAATGACTATGATCAAGCTTATGCTTTTATGTTAAAACGTGCTAAAAAATTAGGTATAGTTAAGAGTTCGTAGTAGTTGGTTATTGGCTGGCAGTTTTTAAGTTTTGTCATAAACGTCATCACGAACGCAGAGAAGTGATCTCATGATTGAGAAACATAATGTGACAGATAACCGCGTCACTACCGTTCCTCGTTATGACAGAGTTTTAAATAACAATTATTAATTATAAGGATTGCATTGTAACTAACTTAAAGTATTCTCCTTTTTTAGCTAATAATTCTTGGTGTTTTCCCTGTTCAACAATTTCTCCTTTTTTAAGTACTATAATTAAATCTGCTTTTTGAATTGTTGATAAGCGATGTGCAATAACCAGTGAGGTTCTATTTTCCATCATTTTTTCTAAAGCACTCTGAACTAATTGTTCGCTTTCCGTATCAAGGGCTGATGTAGCTTCATCTAAAATCATGATAGGAGGATTTTTCAACACAGCTCGGGCAATACTTAGCCGTTGCTTTTGTCCACCAGATAGTGTATTTCCACTATCACCAATATTTGTTTCATATTGATTTGGTAGATCTTTTATAAATTCATGTGCATTTGCAATAGTGGCGGCTTCAATTACTGCTTCCAGAGGAGCATTGTTCACTCCTAAGCTTATATTGTTTTTGACAGTTTCATTAAATAAAATAGATTCTTGAGTTACAATACCCATCAAGCCACGTAATGATTTCTGTGTGATATCTTTAATGTCTACTCCATCAATTTTAATAACGCCCTTATTAACATCATAAAAACGAGTAATCAAATTTGCCAGTGTAGATTTACCACTTCCAGATTGACCTACTAATGCCACCGTTTGACCTTTTGGAATATGTAATGAAAAATCTTTCAATACATAATCATCTTTATATTTAAACGAGATATTTTCGAAACTAATAGCACTATCAAATGATTCTTTTTGAGTTGCATTTGGTTTGTCAATTATGGTATTTTTAGTTTCTAAAATATTCAAAATACGTTCTGCTGAAGCATTTCCTTTTTGAATGTTGTAAAAAGCTGTAGTTAAAGCCTTTACTGGGTTTAAAATTAAGTAAAACAACCCAATATATGTTAGAAATTGTTCAGGCTTTAATTCGCTTTCATCACCTAAAACTAATTTTCCGCCATACCATAAAATCAAAATTATAGTAGTAGATCCTAAGAACTCACTCATAGGTGAAGCCAATGTTTTCCGATGTAAAACACTGGTCATTAAATTTCTGAATTTTGTGGTTGAGTTCTTAAATTTCTTTTCAATTTTTCCTTCAGCGTTAAAACCTTTTATTACACGTAAACCAGTTAAAGTTTCTTCAATAAATGATAAAAAATTACCTGTTTCCTGTTGGGCTAGTAGCGATTGTGCTTTTAATTTTTTACTGATAGATGATATGATGAATCCTGAAATTGGTAACAAAATAAATACAAATAAAGTTAATTCAGTACTAATTATTAACATTATTGTTAGAGCGATTATGATAGTAAGAGGTTCTCTAACAACGGCTTCCAAAGAGGTTAAAAAGGAATTTTCAACTTCTTGCACGTCAGATGTCATACGTGCAATAATATCACCTTTCTTTTTTTCTGAAAAGTAGGCGATAGGTAGTTCCAAAATCTTACGGTATAAATGATCTCTTAAATCTTTAACAACTCCATTACGTAAAAAAGCTAGTACAAATGATGCTATATAACGAAATAAGTTTTTAAAAAAAAACAGGAATAGTGTTAGAAGACAAACAAAGACTAAAGTTTTTACATTTCCATCTGTTTCAATTTTTTGAGAAATAAAATAATAAAAACTATCTTGAGCATAGTCCCCTAGTGAAAATATACCATCATAAACAGGTTTTATTCCTATTTTGTTTTCTTGTTTAAAAAGGATATTTAAAACAGGAATAAAAGCTACTATTGTAAGCACATTAAAAATGGCATACAAAATATTAAATAAAATGTTTAACCATGCAAATTTAGTATATGGCTTAGCGTATTTTAATATTTTTTTAAAGTAATTCATTAAGCTAATTTCATTTCTTTAATAATACGTTCAATTTTTTTATCTAAAGCTGCTTCTATAGATACTGCATTTTCAATAGTATCTAAGGGAGCATTCACACTAAAATAGAATTTAATCTTAGGTTCAGTACCACTAGGTCTTGCTGCTACCTTTGTTCCATCTTCTGTATGGTAAATTAATACATTTGATTTTTCAATAGTAATTGGATCAACTTTTCCTGTTATTAAATTGGTTTTTGTTGAAGCTTTATAGTCATACAAATATTCAACCTTAGAACCATCAATTTCTGTTAGTGGATTTTCACGTAAAGCTACCATCATTTTACTAATTAGTTCAGCACCGTCCATTCCTTTTTTTACAATGGCAATTAAATGCTCTTTGTAAAAGTTATGTTTGGTGTAAATAGTAAGTAGTTCTTTGTAAAATGAGCTTCCATTCTCTTTTGCATTTGCGGCAATCTCACAAGCCAATAGGGTAGCAGTAACAGCATCTTTATCACGAACAAAATCACCTACCATATAACCAAAGCTTTCTTCTCCACCACCAATAAAATCTTGTTTACCTTCTGCATCACGAATCATTTTGGCAATCCATTTAAAGCCTGTTAGACCAATTTTTGTTTCTACACCATAGCTTTCAGCAATTTTATTTACCAAATTAGTAGAAACAATGGTAGAACCTACAAATTGTTTTCCATTTAGCTTGTTATTAGATTCCCAATTTTTAATTAAAAAATCAGTCATAACACTCATTGCTTGATTTCCGTTTAGCAAAATCATTTCTCCAGCAATATTTCTTACTGCAATACCTATTCTATCACTATCTGGATCTGTACCAATAACAATATCAGCTCCAATTTTATTTGCTAAATCAGTTGCCATTTTTAAAGCTGCTGGCTCTTCTGGATTTGGAGAAGCTACGGTTGGAAAATCACCGTTTGGTTCGCGTTGTTCTTCAACAATGTGCACATCTGTATATCCTGCTTTAGTTAACGCGTCAGGAATAGATTTAATTGAAGTCCCGTGTAATGAAGTGAATACAATTTTTAAATTTTCTCTTCCTTCAATATTGAAAGTTCCGTTTTTTACAGAAGCCGTTATAAATGCTTCATCTACATTTTTACCAACATATTCAATAAGACTTTCATTAGCATTGAATTTAATTTCAGAAAAATCTAACTTATTTACTTCTCTAATAATATTACCATCATCTGGAGGTATTATTTGACCACCATCGTTCCAATACACTTTGTAGCCATTGTATTCTGGTGGATTATGAGAAGCAGTTAAAACAATTCCAGCATCACATCCCAAGTGTTTTACTGAAAATGAAAGCTCAGGAGTTGGACGCATCTCTTCAAACAAATAAACTTTGATATTGTTTGCAGAAAGCACATCAGCTACAATTTTTGCAAAGGACTGACTGTTATGTCTGCAATCATAAGCAATGGCAACCTTTAATTGTTTGTTTGGAAAAGACTGTTGTAAATAATTGGCTAATCCTTGTGTAGATTTTCCTAATGTATATTTATTAATTCGGTTGGTTCCTGCGCCCATAACACCACGCATTCCACCTGTACCAAATTCTAAGTTCTTATAAAAACTTTCAGTTAATTGATCTGTATTATTGTTTATTAATTGCTGAACTTCTTGTTGTGTTTCTGCATCAAATGTATCAGATAGCCATAGTTTGGCTTTTTCTAAAATATCGGTCATGTTCTAAATTTCAATTTAACTTCAAAAATACTATTATTAACTGGTATAATGCTTGGAAAAAAGCGACTTTTAGCGAAACCGCTATAAATTAATTTTATTTGAAATTGAATAACGCTTGGCATCAGATTTTGTGCGCAAAATAATTTCACCTAAAAATCCAGCTAAGAAGAATTGTGTTCCAATAATCATGGTAACCAAGGCCAAATAAAATTGAGGTCGTTGTGTAATTAATCTTCCTGAAGGGTTGAAAAATATTTTATCAATGCCTAAATAAAAGGCAAAAGTGCAACCTATTATAAACATAATTGTTCCAAGAAGACCAAATAAATGCATAGGTCGTTTTCCAAATTTAGACAAAAACCAAATGGTAATCAGATCTAAAAAACCATTGATAAAGCGGTCTATTCCAAATTTTGTAACTCCGTATTTTCGTGCTTGATGTGATACTACTTTCTCATCAATTTTAGTGAACCCAGCATTTTTAGCTAAAACTGGAATGTAACGATGCATTTCCCCTCTAACATCAATATTTTTTACGACTTCTTTTTTATAAGATTTTAAACCACAATTGAAATCATGCAATTTTACTCCAGAAGTTCTACGAGCAGCTGCATTGAACAATTTTGAAGGAATATTTTTCCGAATTTTAGAATCGTAGCGCTTTTTTTTCCAGCCTGAAATTAAATCAAACCCATCTTTCTTTATAAGATCATACAATTCAGGAATTTCATCTGGACTGTCTTGTAAATCGGCATCCATAGTAATTACCACATCGCCTTGTACTTCTTTAAATCCAGCATTTAATGCTTGAGATTTTCCATAATTGCGCTGAAATCGAAGTCCTTTTACATTTGAATTTTTTTGTGATAAGCTTTCAATAACATTCCAAGAGTTATCGGTACTACCATCGTCTATAAAAAGTATTTCATAAGAATAACGATTGGATTGCATAACTTTTGCAATCCAATCGTGTAATTCATTTAAAGACTCGTCTTCGTTCAATAGTGGAATAACTACTGATATATCCATTTAAAATTTGTTTTATTAAATACTTGTAACTTCTTCGTCAGATTTCTTCATGATTAAACCTCCAATTAGAGAAACAATAAATCCGAAGAATAGACTAAAAGCAATTGTCATAGCCGCCGTTACTCCAGGGCCCATAAATTTTTTCATCATCTCTTTTGAAACTTCTAACTGTTCATCACTCATATTAGGATTGTTCTCAAGGATAGTTTGTTCTTGAACTTCAGTCATATTCTTGTAAAAATCTGGTTCCATATAACTAGTGAATACAAATAAATAGACAACATAAATTAAAGCTGAAATAAGAGCAATACCTAACCCAATTTTAAGAGCTTCTCCTAAAGCTAAAAATCCGCCATTTATTTCTTTTAATTTTTTAACACCTAATATAATGATAGCTGCTGAAGCAACCATTCCAATAACTGAAACAGACCAATGTGGTTTATAAATATCTCCAAAAGCAAAGTTAGCAACAGCCATTAAAATTGATACAAATCCTAGTATTAAACCATAGTTTAACATAATTTGTTTTGATGATGATTTTTGGTTTTCCATAATAAATAAATAAAGTTTAGTTTAACAAATATACTAAATACCGTTTTAGTATATGATGTATTGATTAATATTAATAAATAATTTATTAGTTAGCAGTTATTTAAAAATGTTACATAAAATTATAAAAAAAATCATTGGTAAAACAAAAATTGATTGTAAATTTGCCGCCGGGCAAGTCCTACACAACCAGCTCCCTTTGAATCCTCCAGGGCGGGAACGCAGCAAAGGTATTAGGTTGTAGCGGTGTGATGTAGGTAGCTTGCCTTTTTTTATGCACTTTATTTAGATTTTAATTCTCATCTTAATTTTTACTTTTTTAACTTTACGGTTTTTAAACATTGTAATTACATGATGCATAAAGTAGTTTTAATTACTGGAGGTTCTTCAGGAATAGGAAAGTCGGTTGGAGAATTTTTATCTCAAAAAGGATTTATTGTTTACGGAACTAGTAGAAATGCTGGTAAAATTAAAAGCCATCCTTTTAAATTGGTGTCGTTAGATGTAAATGATCATGTTACTATATCTAATGCTGTTGATGAAATTGTTAAGAAGGAGGGAAGATTAGATATTCTCATAAATAATGCAGGAATGGGAATTACAGGCCCTATTGAAGAGACACCAACAAATGAAATGCGTAAGGTATTTGATACTAATTTTTTTGGTGCTATTGATGTTATGAAAGCTGTACTACCACAAATGCGGACTCAAAAAAGTGGGCTTATAATTAATGTAACTTCAATTGCAGGTTATATGGGCTTGCCTTTTAGAGGAATTTATTCGGCAACTAAAGGTGCCTTGGAAATTGCGACTGAAGCCATACGAATGGAAGTGAAAGAATTTGGAATTAAAGTTACCAATGTGGCTCCTGGTGATTTTGCTACTAATATTGCTTCTGGAAGGTATCATACTCCAGTTTTTGAAAAATCACCTTATAAAGAAACTTATCAAAGCAATTTAGATTTAATGGATGCTCATGTCGATAGTGGTAGTGACCCTATTGAAATGGCAAAAGCTATTTATAAAATTATCAATACCACTAATCCGAAAGTTCATTATAAAGTGGGAGATTTTATGCAGAAATTTTCTATAGTATTAAAAAAAATACTTCCAGATAGGATGTATGAAAAATTATTAATGAATCATTATAAGTTGTAGGATTTGAAAGTCTCAAAGTTGCAAAGTCTCAAAGTTACAAAGTCAGAAGTTTGAAAGTAAAAACTACATGTATGTCCCTGATATAGGTTGACCTTAAAAGTCCAATTGAGATGAAAGCAAAAATTAATCCTGTATATAAATAACCGTCCTATGGAATTTTTCGTTTTAAAATAGGGAGTACTTTAGTGCAGGCTGTAGCAGAAATCCAAAGAGCGTAGTGGTCTGGATTCGTGGGATAAAAGGATTCGATAATTTTAAAGAAAAATAGCATCAGACTAGATTTTTTGTTTCTTTTTCATCAATGGA
>JQIA01001657.1_pt1 | contig 11950 bp, 8 predicted proteins | sample 811431 | NCBI WGS metagenome assembly JQIA01 (sample SAMN02998118, study PRJNA258478) | marine sediment metagenome | biome: marine; feature: seafloor; material: sediment; isolation source: oil-polluted sediment collected from 3 locations (0.5 km, 0.7 km and 0.9 km)... | place: USA: Gulf of Mexico ... | reverse complement strand
TCATTTTATTGCCATGGGTTGTTACAAAATAAAGCCATTGTGGAAAGGATATCGACTTTATTTCAAGATTGGATAAAGCTTTTATCAAAGAGTCGGACAGATAAAGCGAGACTTTATTATTTAATGCCCATTGGGAAACAGTTTTTATCGGTTAGTTTTGATAACAAACAAGTAGATTATAAACTGATCGCAAATAAAGAGATGCTTATTAACAGTGTCCATTATATCGATAAAGAAAACCATCTAGATAAAAAAATAAAAGTTCATCTTGATTCTTTTTTACCTTTAAGGCCGATTGAAGAACTGGTTTTATTACGTCGCTCAAGCAAAAATCATCAATGTTTCATTAGTGAGAATAAGCATCAAATGATTGAGATACTTTTTAAATCAAACTTAGGTGCGCTTCATGCTAGAAAACATAAAAAGTCAAGTGTAAAGCAAATAATTGCGCATTATCAACAGTTTTTTATGAAAGCAGAAAATCGAATAGGTGATTTAAAAACATTAGAAGTTGATTACTTTAAATGTGAAATAGCAGAGGTCAACACTGAATCAGTACGAACTTCTAAACCTCAAAGTAAGAAACATTTTCCAGCCATTAAGTTGTTACCTCTAAAAAATGTGCATTCAAATATGAATAATTTCAATTTGATACAAGCGATCAAAATGACTAACAATCCGAATCCACTTGCTTTTAATTTTCACTCTAGTGAAAAAGACTACCTTTTTGGGATTGATAAAGAAGGTATATATACAAAATTGGCGCAAGATATACTTAAAAAAAGGAAAACAAAAGAACAATATCCTATTTACATCACGGATCTTGATCTGGGTAAAGAACGCCATCTAGTCAATATTGTTGAGTTATTAAATGTTAAAAGAGATTTAGAAAACAGACTTAATTTAATCTTATCGAAGATTAATCCGAGTTAATTGCTCAAAACATTCCTATTTTATTGCTGATCCATTAGAATCATTGTAATTGATTGATAACACTCTGTATTTTAAAGAAATCGCAGAGGTATGGCGTTTTTAGCTGTATTAAGGGGTAATTAAAAATGGACGTTAAAATAACCTTAAAGCAATATTTCGTATTATTGACAAGTGTTGCTTTTATTGGCTTGCCAGTTGTAGCATCAAGCTATGCCGAAGAAAAGCTGGGAGCAGTCATCCCCGGAAGTCTGCCACCTGAGAATATTCAAAACCAAGTAAGGCCTTTGCTCAATGAGGTGCGGAATGCCCAACAGAAAAAGGACTTACAAGCTATTAAAGAGAGTATTGACGACATTTTGGTTCAACTAGGAGATTGGGCAGGTAATCCAGATATAGCACCTACCTACTTCTCTCCGATTGAATCAACTACACCTAGTCGTAAACCTGTCGGTATTTTGTGGCAGTCAATCAATGGTGACATTCAAAATAAAGTCATGTGGCGTCACGTTCCCAATGGAAACCCTAAAAAGATGAGGCGAGGTTTACGAGCAGCTGCCCGACCAGTTATCACCTATTCGCTTCTATATTCACTAAATACATATAAAAAGCAGGAACATCTGAATATTATTATTGAAGGTGCAGACTATTTATTGGGGTTACAACAAGATAACGGTCTATTTCCTATGCCTGATTTACGCGGTAAAGATGAGCGTCAAACTGTCATTATTAAGAGGATATTACGTAGGAATCCAGATGCTCTCAACGATGGTTGGATAGTTGCTGATCATAGAGGAGAACTTCTTTATGATCACTCGACAGCTGGTGTCGCTATGGTAGAGGCATATCGTATTACTAAAGATCAAAGATATTTTGATAGTGCAAAAAAGGCCAGTTTGTGGGCAATGTCTCAGGCGATTGATACAAATTGGAGCAATAATGCCTTTGGTGCGTGGTTATTAGCCGAGTTTTATTCTATCAGTGGGCAAGAAATAGTGATTAAGTCTGCGGTAGATAAGATTCGTTATGGTGTACTGCCTGGGCTTTTGGATAATGGCCGGTGGTTAGACCCCTTCAATTCAAAATTGGTCTATCACTCCATTAATGTTAGAGGGATGCTTGCGGTATTAAGGCAATTACCGAAAGAACACTCTTTTAGAGAAGAGTTAGTTATGATGGCTCAAAAAGCTATTAATAATGCATCTCGACAAATAATATCCAACGGAGCTTCATCGGTTTCTACTTCTACAGAAATGTTGATAGACGCTTTAGAAGGGTTGGGTAATAATCAGCAATGGATTAAAGCATTAAATATCAATATAAATGCTAGCTTGAAACAACTTCAAAATATTAAAGTCGCTGATGTTGGTGTGTATTTACCAAAATATATGAAATATATTGAAAACCAGAATAAGCTCAAATGAGTTTCCTATTGATAAAATTATTTACGTTACGTTTAATGGTAGTCGTTAGTTTTTGTTTATTACTTTGTAATTGTGGTAATAAGAGCGCCCTTTTCTTAGATTCATCTGAATCGGTTAAAAAAACTATCACCGAAAAACAGGTTAACCCTGAATCAGATAAAAAACTTTCTGATGAGGATTCAAGCTCTGACGGAGAGCAAACGCCATGATGTTAAGTTTTGCAAAAATGCATGGATTAGGCAATGACTTTATGGTGGTTGATGGTATTTCACAAAATGTTTATTTTAGTGAATATCAAATTCGAAAACTAGCGAATCGAAATAAAGGCATTGGGTTTGATCAACTTCTTTTAATCGAAGCGCCACAACAGCCGGATGTTGATTTTCATTATAGAATATTTAATGCCGATGGAAGTGAAGTTGAGCAGTGTGGAAACGGCGCAAGGTGTTTAGCAAAGTTTGTAAAAAAAATGGGGCTTACTTGGAAGCACAAATTTAGAGTAAGTACTCAGAAAGGCATCATGAGTGTACAACTTATGAGAAATGGTTTAGTTAGTGTGGATATGGGTATTCCCGAGTTAGAACCTCAAAAAATTCCGTTAGCAGAAAATGAAGAAGCACTCAACTATCAAATCGAATTAACTACGCAAACCATTTCATTTGGATCGGTTTCGATGGGTAATCCACATTGCGTTATTGATATAAATAATTTAGAGCATGAGTTGACTGATAAGGTCGTAGAAAGCCTTGGGAAGGAAATTAACCAGCACCAAATGTTTCCTAAAGGTGTTAATGTTGGCTTTATGAATATTGTTTCTGAGAGTGAAGTTAGGTTAAGAGTTTTTGAAAGAGGAGCCGGAGAAACTTTGGCTTGTGGTACGGGTGCCTGCGCAAGTATGGTTGTTGGTAGATTGCAAAATAAGCTCAACCAGAGAACAAAAGTATTTTTACCCGGTGGACATTTGCATATTGATTGGGCAGGTAAAGGTGAATCTTTAAAAATGATTGGACCCGCTGATTTTGTTTATCATGGCTATTTAGAGATTTAGAAAATATTATTGCGAATAAAGTTAGAATTTAAGAGATAAACCCGAATTTAAGAGATAAAAAAATAATGACAAATTCACATAATCAAACCTTAGCAAAACAGGCATTAGAGTCAAACAAAGCGATTCCAATAAAAATAAATAGTGATGGTTTGGATGTAAAAGACCCATTAAAAGATAAACTTAATCTAGATCGATTTAATAAAATGATGGAAGAGGCGGCGGTTAGACAATATTTGTGTGAGAACCCTGACTTCTTTACTAAACAACCTGATCTGTTATCGCATATTGATTTAAATCATAGTGTCGGAGAAGTACCTTCTTTAATAGAGCGACAAGTTAAAACGCTTAGAGAAAAAAACCAGTCACTTCAAACGCAATTAGTCGAAATGTTACAAGCGGCCTATAGAAATGAAGAGTTGCTTAATAATTGTAACCGATTTATGTTACATCTACTTCAGGCGGAAGACTTAACGAGCTTAGTTAGTAGAGTGTTAACGGGAGTAAAACAAGAATTTGATCTTGATGCCAGTGCTCTTATCTTAGTTGGTGAGTTTGAACCCTGTCATCCCGCCAGAGTATTTAGTGATCCGAGTGAAGTTAAGCAGCTATTAAACAATCAGTTTCCTGATACATTGCCCCTTTGTGGTCGCTTAGAAAATAAAACCAAATTAGAATTGTTTGGCGAATTAGCAATTGATTTAAAATCCAGTGCCTTAATTCCCTTAGGTGAAAATTGTCGTCATGGATTATTAGCTATAGCGAGTAATGACGCATCTCGTTTCTCACCGGAAATGGGGACTCTATTCATCGATTTAATCGCCAAAACAATTACGGGTTTGCTAAAAAATCATATTAACTGGCCGAGGTTAACTCAGTTAATTAACATCAAAGAATAACAAGATGTAGTAAAAGCATTGTGTTATATACAAAAAAAATAAAAATTATTAGTTTTGACTTAGATAATACCCTTTACGATAATAGCCCAGTTATAAAAAATGCAGAAAAAAGGAGCCAAGAATATTTAGCATCAGAATTTAAGAAACAAAATAAAATCTACGATGTTAGTATTTTTAAAAAAGTCAGACAGAAGCTTTTTGATAGTAATAATATAGCTTTTGATAATTTAACCCATTTACGTCAAGAATGTTTAAGACAATTTTGTGTTGAACTACAAAATTCTGAATCAATTGTTCAACGAGCAACCGAACTCTTTCTTAACCTTCGCCAACAAGCCAGTATTCCAAAAGAAATTATTGGAATGATCAAAGACCTTTCAGAACACTTTACACTTGTCAGTATTACTAATGGAAATTGTGATGCAAATAACCTAACTGTTGGTGAATATTTTAGTAAAAACTATTCACCACAGCAGGGCCATCGAGCCAAACCTCATATTGCAATGTATCAAAAGGTATTAGATGATTTCCAGATTGATGCCGATCAGTTATTACATATTGGTGATGAAGAAAAATCCGATGGGTTAGGTGCAAAGAATATAGGATGTCAGTTCTATTTGTTTCAACCGTTTATGAGCCCCAAATGTTTACAGGTTTCGATTGATAATTTTACTAACACTATACAAAAGTAACGATATTGATCTTAGTTGATATTTTAATCAGTAATTATTTTCTTGTTGGCTGAGTAGTTTTAGCGACTCAGCCTAACGGTGAAAAATTATTCAAAAAACATTCTTTCTCGCTTTTTTGGATGATTGCCAATCTCATTCATGGTATCAGAATGATATAAACGTCCGTTCACCATAACCCCATGAACTTGATCGCTCGAGTAAATATCTTTTAGCGGATCGCTATCTAATATAACTAAATCTGCTAACTTTCCAACCTCTAAAGATCCAATATGTTTATCCATGCCGATATATCGTGCACCATCAATGGTAGCCGCTCTGATAACCTGCAGAGGCGTCATTCCGCCTTGCGCAAACATCCACATTTCCCAGTGAGCGCCTAAGCCTTCTCTTTGACCATGTGCGCCTAGTTGAACGCTTACACCTTCTGCTTGAAGTTCCATTGCCACTCTAGCGTTGTTGAAATGGTTATAGTCTTCTTCTGGAGCAATGGTTCTTCTTATTGAACGAGGGTAAAGAACTTTTTGAGGAACATATTTACTTAATAGTGGATGTTTCCAAACCTCATCATGCTGATACCAATAATTCTCACCCCAAATACCACCGTAACCAACAACAAGAGTTGGTGTATAGCCGGTTTCGCTTTGTTTCCATAGTTGCTTCACATCTTCATAGATTGCAGCCATTGGAATTGAATGTTCCACGCCCGTATGACCATCAATAATCATGGTTAAGTTATGTTGGAATAATGAACCACCTTCTGGTACCACCATCATATTGGTTTGCCGTGCGGCTTCTAAAATCTGCTGTCTCTGATCGCGCCTTGGTTGGTTATAACTTTTTACAGAAAAAGCACCCTGTGATTTTAGTCGTTTTAAATGTTTAGTCGCATCTTCAAGCCCGTCGACTTCCGCAGTAATGTAGGTGGTTGCGCCGTACAAAATTCTCCCAGTCGAAAAAATTCTTGGCGCGACAGTTAATCCTTTACGAGCCATTTCCGCTGACGCAAAAATTTCTCCTGTATCGTTGGATGGGTCGTGAATGGTCGTCACACCAAAAGCTAACGAAGCCAAATTCATCCAGTTTTGTTGAGGTGTAATTTGACTGCTTCCTTGACTACCATGCCAATGGACATCTACAATTCCCGGCATAATCGTTTTGCCTTTTAGCTGTATTGTTTTCGCATTATTAGGAGCGGTTAAGGTGCCACTTTTCCCAATCGCTTTGATACGATTGTCTGTGATTAATATTTCACCATTAGCAAAAACTTCATCACCCTTCATGGTAATAATTTGCGCACCAGTTAATAGAATACTGCCTGTTGGAGTATCGCTTTTCACTTCAAAACTTAAACTAGTCGTGGTTGGTTCTAAAGAATCAGATTCTGAGCCGGTTTTTGATTTCCAGTCTGCAATTTTAGGGAGTTTTAGTTGATGAAGTTTATCGCCTAAAGACCAATTGATAGTCTTGCTAGTTTTGCTCCATGAAATATTATTGCCACCTAGATCACTAATTTTCAATATTGGAATATTCGTAGTTTTTGGTGATAACTCGATTGATTTTGATGCCGCTGTAAAAGGAGTCACGTATAAATGGTAACGTTCATTAAAGGTAATAAACTTTTCGTTTGGTGATAGTGCAAACTCCGTTGCCCACTGGCTACTCGCGTGGATTTTTTCGTCGTTTCCTTTTAGGTTTACGCTAACCAAATGTGTTTTCTTATCAGAAAATCGAGTGACAAAGATTCTTTTATCATTTTTTGCAAAAAATGGTGAGTTTCCTGTCTCAGTAATTAAGGTAGACACTCCTCCAGATGAACTAACTTTATAAATTCCAGAGTTTAGATCGTAATCAGACGATAACAATCGTCCCGCTGAGACTTTTTGATAAACAACATTCTTTCCACCATTTGAAAAACGAGGCGCAATATATTTACCCGGGTGCTTTGTTAATTTTCGATCACTTCCACCTTTTGAACGGACTTTTCTGACTGCTCCTTGCTCTTTATCACTCCAGCTCACATAAGTGATCCACTTACCATCTTTTGAGTACGATGGATAAAAAGCTAATTCATTATCTCGGCGAGTTAAACGCTTTGCTTTACCGTTTGGTAAACTGCGAGTATAAAGTTGTCCAAGTGCTTGAAAAATAACTTGCTTACCATCAGGTCTCACTTGAACCCAACGTAGCATTTTAGTTTCAAAATTATCGGGTCCTGGATTTTGTTCAAATCGTACTGCTTTGCGCATCGACTTAGCTGTTTTCACATGGAAAGGAATATCACTAGCAACACCCGTAACACGATTTACATTATGTAATTTTCCTCCAGCCCATAAAACGATATTTTTACTATCGGGCGTCCAAGCGATACTTGGGTAAACGCCATGTATTGCCCAAGTTTCCTGCATATCTCTATCTAGTTTTTTATATAAAGGTGTTTCTTTACCGCTGACTAAATCTTTTATAAATAAACTTGATTGATTTCTTATTCTCCTCACAAAAGCTAGATACTTTCCATCGGGAGATGGGGTTGGTCTAACTGAACCGCCCATGTCTGAAACTTCTCTTTTTATTTTTCCATTACTTCTATCAATTGAAAAAATTTCATAAATAACGCTATTTGAATCTTTACTATATTCAAAAATTCCACCGGGAGTAGAGTCCCGTGAGAAATAAACTTTTTTACCATCGGGAGAAAAACTTGGCTCACCCAAATCTTTTTGTTTGTTCGGTTTTTCATTTAACTGTAAACCCGCACCGCCCACTTTATGATAAAGCCAAATTTCGCCAGAGCCAATCGAGCGACTAGAAGTAAAGTGTTTATGGGCAGCTATATAATCCCCGTCGGGAGACCATGTTGGACTATTTAATAGTCTAAATTTTTCTTTAGTGACTTGATGCTGATTAGTTCCATCAATATCCATTGTCCAGATATTATCGGCGCCACCTTGATCCGATGTAAATGCTAGTTGTTTGCCGTCTGGGCTAAATTGAGGCTGCATTTCCCATGCGATTGAGTGAGTAATTGCTTTCGCTTCACCGCCCTTAATTGGGAGTGTATATATATCACCTAGTAGATCGAATGCGATGGTTTTCCCATCCGGACTTAAAGTCACATTCATCCAAGTGCCTTGGGTGACATCAATATTGGCTAAATAGGCTTCACCTGGCGGGTTATTAACATCCCAAGTTGCTATCTCTGATTTACTCTCTGCTTTAGTTGCTTCTTTTTTTTTGCTTTCTTCTGCGATTATTGAAGAAAAATGACCTAAAGTTAAACTTGCGATTAGAATCGAGCTAGAAATAAAACGGTTCATATTCGTTCCTTTTAGTTTTGTTACTTAGTTTGTATCTAATTAGTTTTAATCGTTAAACGGCTTCAATTGAAACAGGTACACCATTTAAAGCTGCATTACCGGTTAACTTATCGACAAATTTCTCGTCCGTCAATTCATTTACGCTAACACCCTGATGCGCATTAGCAATAGAAAGGTTTGTATCGCTTTTTCCATGTCCCCAACCATGCGGAATTGATATCACGCATGGCATGATTTCATTGGTTGTTTCTACTGGGATTTCAATTTGTCCAACCCTTGAAGTAACGCGAATCAGTTGACCATCTTCAATACCCATTGATTGAGCGTCTTCATCATTGATAAGCGCAATACAAGCTGGTTTGCCTTTAACCATACGATAACTATTGTGAAGCCACGAGTTACAAGTTCGTGGTGCGCGTCTGCCAATGAGTCGAAATTTAAATTCTTGGCCTGGCTTTGAAGTAAGATGGGTTGTATCTTTTAGTCTTTCAAGATCTTTTAAGTAGATTTCTGGGGCTAGATTAATTTTTCCACTAACCGTTAATATCTTTTTCGGAAATTGCGGAGTCAACTCACCCAGATCAATCCCATGTTCCATTTCACTCAGTTTTTTAATATTTAACGTATCCGCATAAGGTCCTTTTTTTAGGCCTTTATCCAACATACCCTTAACGCCTAAGCGTTTTAAAACCCACTTATAACTTTTTGCTTTTATTGTTGAAATTAAATCAGTGCTCGCCATTTTTTCTCGTAGGCTCATATAAATTTCGGACTCGGACATTTGCCCTTTCTTTCTTTCAAAAAGAGGTTTGGAATATCGAGCGTAATTTCTAACTGCTAAATGATTAAAAACTAAATCATAATGTGGTCGTTCTAATGCCGAGGGTGGCGGTAAAATAATATCGGCTTTTCTAGAAGTTTCATTTAAGAAAAAATCTAGACTAACGATAAAGTCTAATTGATCAAATGCCTTATCAAGCATGGAGTTATTGGGTGTGGAGAGCAAAGGATTACCGGCACCAATAAACATGGCTTTAATTTGCCCGTCGCCAGGGGTTAAAATTTCTTCCGCCAATGCAACTACAGGTAGCTCGCCAATGGTTTCAGGGTATTTGCTCACTCGGCTATGAAAACGAGCAAACTTTACTTTTTTCGCTATTTTTGAGCCAACCACATCGATAGCGGGATTGGTTAACATAAGTCCGCCAGCTTCATCAAAACAGCCAGTCAGTATATTAAATAAATTAACTAACCAATTAACCACAGAGCCAAACTCATGGGTGGAAACGCCAATTCTTGCGTAAAGTACTGCACGGTCAGCTTTAACAAAATCGCTTACCAGTTGACGGATATCATCCGCTTTAATGCCCACATCAGAAGCAACACTATCAGCATCAAATCCTTCGATCATCTTTTCGACTTGGTCAATGTTCTCAACGTGATCCGCTAATCGAGCCAAATCAACTAATTGTTGATCAAATAGATAATGGATCATTGCCATTACTAATAACGCATCACTACCCGGAGTGATAAAATGGTGTTGATCCGCAATTTTACTAGTTTCTGTAAAGCGTGGATCAATGGTGATTATTTTTCCCCCTCGGGTTTGAATGGCTTTTAGTCGTTTTTTAACATTAGGAGCCGACATAATACTGCCATTAGAAACAATTGGGTTGGCTCCCATGATTAGCATGTGATCACAACGGTCGATATCAGGTATCGGCATTAATAGTGGATGACCAAACATAGTCATAGCCGCTAAATGATGTGGTAGTTGATCTACTGAGGTCGCAGAATATTTGTTTTTTGTTTTCAAAGATCGATAAAAATCAGACCCAAAAAGCATGGATTCAAGGTTATGAACATTAGGGTTGCCTAAATAAACGCCTACGGCATCATTTCCATGTTTCTTTTGGATAGATTTAAACCCTTTTGCTGTTGCTTCTAGCGCAGTTTTCCATGAGACAGTTTTCCAGCCGTTATCCGTCTTCATTAGTGGCTCAGTTAGCCTATCTTTATCGCTATATAAATCCTGTAATGCAACGGCTTTCGGGCAGATATGACCTTTACTTAAAGGATCCTGCTTATCACCTTTGATAGAGATTATCTTCCCTTTAGAGTGCGCAATTTCAATACCACAAATGGCCTCACATAGAGTGCAAGTACGGTAATGGAGGGATTTTTCATTGCTAGAAGTAGTATCAGACATCTTTTTGATTCATATTTATGAAAAAAGGTATAGCATACTAGATCAGTTAGCTAGGATTTGTAAATTGAAAACCGCTTAGTAGGTTAATAAAGTGAACGAATGTTCGCTTTATTTGAAAGCCTGATTAATTGAAGGGAGTTGATTTAAGAGGATTAGTTTAAGGGAAAGGGGATAACGAGCTTATGTCAGAGCAAAGATCAAACAAAAAACAATCAAATGGAAAACAACCAGAAGAAACCTTAGCCGAATTCTTTCTGCCGGATTTTTGTAATCCTCAATCAATCCTGATGGTGATATTAATTGGCGAATTATTAGCCGTTATCTTTACTTTACTCAATACAGAGCCAAAAGGTGACTTGTGGCAATTATTAGGATTGTATTCGATTTCTTTACAATCTGTTGGATTAAGTTCGGTTGGTATTTTATGTTTAACTCGAGGTTATCTCTCAACCCTTAGTGATTTCCTAGCCGGATTAGTGAGTTTAATGATTATTTTATGCGCTACATTCGTTTTTACTTATATTTCTATTGTATATTATCACGGTAGCCTATTTGATCTTTCCTATCATCTACAGTTTCAATACTTGATAAAAAACTGGGTTATTGCTGGATTAATTGGCAGCGTTTTATTACGTTATTTTTATTTACAGCAGCAATACGTCAAACAAATTGGCTTGGAGTCAGCCGCACGGCTCGATGCGTTGCAAGCAAGAATTCGTCCCCACTTTTTATTTAATAGTATGAATGTGATTGCGAGTTTAACCCAAATTGATCCTAAACTTGCTGAAACCGCTATTGAAGATTTAAGTGATTTGATTAGAGCTACTTTAGACAATAACGATGATCTCATTCCCCTTAGCAAAGAACTTTCCAATGGCAAAAAATATTTATCGATTGAGTCATTACGATTAGGCGATAGAATGAGTGTTAAATGGGATATAGAAAATGGTTGTGATCGAATACTTGTGCCTCCTTTATCGGTTCAACCTCTTTTAGAAAATGGTGTATATCATGGTATTCAGTTGTTAACTGATGGTGGTGAGATTGCGATCAAGGTTTCACGTGATGACACACATTTATTAATCAATGTTTCCAATCCAATCCCTGAAGAAAACAGTCAATCAAGAAGACATAAAGGGCAGGGGATTGCACTTAATAATATAGAACAAAGATTGGATGTAATATTTAAAGGTAAAGCATCAATCAAATCCTTTCATAAAGATGGGCAATATAATGTGGAAATGAAAATTCCTACAGAGAGTCAATAAGTGAAAAATTGTGCATTTTGCTAATGGGTTTGATAATTTTTACTTAATCAAAGAAAACCGACATATATTGGCTAGGAGCTTGTCCGATAATAGATAGGAAAATCAAGCAAGATTCCCAAGTATTACATGCATTATTCCCAATTATCACATGACAAATTCCCAATTATCA
>JQIA01001655.1_pt1 | contig 11951 bp, 9 predicted proteins | sample 811431 | NCBI WGS metagenome assembly JQIA01 (sample SAMN02998118, study PRJNA258478) | marine sediment metagenome | biome: marine; feature: seafloor; material: sediment; isolation source: oil-polluted sediment collected from 3 locations (0.5 km, 0.7 km and 0.9 km)... | place: USA: Gulf of Mexico ... | reverse complement strand
ACTTCGCTTTAGTGTTCAATCAGACTTTTGACGTACAACAAGTACTACTTCAAGCCTGATTGAACACTAAATCTTGTGTATGGCACCTTTTACTTAACCATCTGATTTAGCAGGTAAAGATTTTTTAAAGATGATAAATATTTCAATCAGGTTTTCTAAAGAATATGCGTAAGGAAATAATCGGTACCATTTTATTTTTTCTTGTTGTCCTAACTCTTGTGAGTCTTCTGTCTTATCATGTCGAAGATCCTTCACTCTATCATATTGGTGCAGAAGGAAAGACAAAGAATCTATTTGGGCCTTTGGGCTCCTACCTTGCCAGTTTTTTTGTTGAACTGTTCGGATTAGGCTCTTTCTGGATACCTTTCTTCTTACTTCTTGCCAGTGTCAGGTTCATAGGAACAAAGCAGGAACGTCACATCGCTTTATTAATTGTGGGCGGTTTCCTACTGGTCATTTCAACAGGCACGTTTTTATCCATAATTTCTTCTGATAATACTTTCGTATTGTTTGGGAATAAATTTTCGTCTGGCGGTATGACTATCAGGATTAAAGATTTCCTTATGTTGTACACAAATCCGACTGGTGGAATTATAACGATTATTGTTATTTTTACAATTGGTTTGATCATGGCAACCGGGTTTTCTATTATTAGCTTTTCAAAACTTATCTGGCAGTTTCTCAAAAATGCGCAGGACTTTATCAAAAGAACTATTGGGTGGGTTAAGGTAAAGATAGCAGAGAGAAAAGAAAGAAAGAAAAAAATCGAAGTAGTACTGGATAAAGCCAGACAGAACCTCAAAGTAGAAGTACGAAAAAAACCTGAAAAAGAAGTAAAGATTATTCCACCAAAAGTTAAACCGATTAAAGCCCCTCCCGTTGCTAAACAGGCTGAATTTGGTTTTATGAATTCTGATAAGTCGTATGAAATACCCTCAGTCTCATTTTTAAATGAGCCTGAAAAAAGTCCGGATTCAGTAAATGATGAAAGTTTGAGAATGCTGTCTATGGTTCTTGAAAAGAAACTTGAAGATTTTGGTGTTCATGGTCATGTTTCTGAGATTGCACCAGGCCCTGTTATAACTACCTTTGAGTACAAACCGGCACCCGGTGTTAAGATAACTAAAATTGTCAATCTTTCAGATGATTTAGCCCTTGCTTTAAGAGCTATCAGCATCAGAATTATTGCACCAATACCAGGCAAAGATGCAATAGGTATTGAAATACCAAATGATACAAGAGAATCTGTTTCTTTTAAAGAGATTGTCACGTCAAGTGCTTTTATGGGAGTAGATTCACCGATCACTCTATGTCTTGGAAATGATATTGTAGGACAGCCCGTTGCTGCTGATCTTGCTAAAATGCCCCACCTTCTTATTGCAGGAGCAACTGGAGCGGGTAAAAGTGTCGGTCTTAATGTTATGATTTCGAGTATTCTGTTCAGGGCAACTCCAGAAGAAGTCAGAATGATCATGATAGATCCAAAAAGAATAGAACTCTCTGTTTATGACGGTATCCCGCATCTTATTACTCCGGTTGTGACAGATATGAAAAAGGCTACAAATGCACTGTTCTGGGCAGTCCGGGAGATGGAAAACCGTTATGAACTACTGGCAAACTTAAAGACCAGAAATATATCCCAGTATAATAAAAAAGTTGAAAAACTTGCGTCTCAGGAAAATCCTCCGAATGTTGACGAAAACGAAGAACAGATGGAGCACGAAAAGCTTCCGTATATTGTTATAATTATTGATGAGCTTGCTGATTTAATGATGGTTTCCTCCAAAGATGTAGAAATCAGTCTGACCCGTCTTGCCCAAATGGCACGAGCCTGTGGTATTCACATAATTCTTGCGACACAAAGACCATCAGTTGATGTTTTGACTGGTATTATTAAGGCAAATTTCCCTACGAGAATATCCTTTCAGGTATCATCACGAATTGATTCCCGAACAATTATTGATAGTAATGGAGCAGAAAATCTTCTTGGGATGGGTGATATGTTATTTCTCCCCCCTGGTACAGCAAAATTACAGAGAATTCACGGAGCTTACATTGCTGATGACGAATTGACTGAGTTAATTGATTTTTGGAAAAATCAGGAGGGTCCTGGGCATGATACTTCGATATTGGAGCCAGTTACAGAAAATAGAGAAGAGGGCGGGGATAATAACGAAGAATATGATGAGAAATACGATGAAGCTGTTGCCATAGTAACAAAAACAAAAAAAGCCTCTATATCGAGTATTCAGCGTTATTTGAAAATCGGATATAACAGGGCTGCAAGAATAATAGAGACAATGGAACGGGATGGTCTTATTGGCCCTCAGGAAGGGTCTAAGCCCCGTGAAATATTTATGGGTGGTGTTGATGAAATACCCTGATAAGGAAGTAATATAAAAAATGAAAATAGATTTAAATTTAGTTAATGAAATAAAAGGCTTTTTGGACGAAGAAGAAGGCGCAAGACTGTATGAAGTTGCAAATGAAGCCAGCAAAATTGGTCCGTGCTTAGAAATAGGAACCTATTGTGGTAAATCAACTATCTATTTTGGCAGTGCATGTAAAGAAAATGATGGTGTTTTATTTACGATAGATCATCATAGAGGTTCAGAAGAACAACAGTATGGGGAAGGGTACTTTGACCCGGAACTGTATGATTATGATTTGAAAAAAGTCGATACCTTTAGAACTTTCAGAGAAACAATGGAAAAGGCAGAACTTGAAGACACAGTCGTTCCAATTGTTTCTAAATCATCACTTACTGCAAAAATGTGGTCAACACCATTAAGTCTTGTGTTCATTGACGGTGGTCATACATTTGAAGCTGCTTATAATGACTATAATTGTTGGGCTAAGCATATAATGCCTGGTGGTTATCTGCTTGTTCACGATATCTTTAAAAACCCAGAAGAGGGCGGTCAAGCTCCTTATCATGTTTATAAACTCGCAATAGCTTCAGGTCAGTTTAAGGTTCTTGAAATGACAAAGACACTCGGCGTGTTACAAAGATATAAGTGTGGGGAGTTACCAGAAAACCTACACACATAGTGCTGAACTTCCAGAGCTTGACGATAACTGCCTTTGCTACTACGCTGCAAATCCAGTGCCCTTGGGGTACAAGGATTGAGCCGCCTTGTTCTCGACAAGCTCTGAAAGTTCAGTGGGTGTCGTGTATTTTACTAATTTTTAAAAGAGAGCTGAATTGGTTTGGTTTGGTGGTGAGTTATAAAGATTTCTCCATTTTGTTCAAATAGAACAAGTCCTTCAAGGTATTCAATTTTTCCAAATTCTTCATGTTTAAGACCTGTGCCAAACTCTTTCAGTAAAAACATATTCCAGTCATGGCTAATGAAGATATCTATACTATTCTCAGAAATTTCTTTAAATTTCTCTATGATAAATGAAAACATAAGTGACGATGTTTGTTTTGCATTTTTTAAAACAGATTCAGGGAACTTACCATCAATCCAATTCCTTATAAAAACCGGTATTTCCTGTTTTGTGATTATTTTTGCGATTTCACTTAGATCAAGTATATAAAATGGAGCTAGAGCTTCTGAGACTGTGTTGCTTATTGTTTCTTTTTTTACTTTCTTTGTATAGCCTTTATCAATCAGGTAGGATGTTTCAATGCATCTTCCGATATAGCTTGAAAAAAAACGGGCAGATAATCCTTCTGGTAACGAATAGCCCAATCTAAAGGCAAGGTTACGACCTTCTTCAGTCAAAGACATGAATGGCTCTTTTTGAAAATCTGTATCATAATGTCGGGCAGAATGGCGCATGATTATAGAAAATTTGTTGATACCAGCTTTGTGCAGGTCGTTAATTACTAAGGAAAGTTCATTGCCATAGTTGAGTTCAGTCATAATTTTCTCCGGTTATTATGAAGCCACAATTAATTCAAAAAAATTTGATGAGATGATATAGGATTTAACTGGAAGAATTAAAACAGTATAATCACCGGAAGTGATTATACTGTTTTTGATTTTAAGAATATCAGGGGATTAGTCCAAGTCCTTCTAAAAGCTCAGTCGGGTTTACAAGATGTTTTGCAAACCATTTTTTGTACTGCGTGGTTCCTAAAGCAAGAGAGATAAGTTCCGTAAAATGCATTGTAGGGATCTGATTTTTAAGATCACATCTGATTTCAAGGTTTAACTGGCACATCGAGCAGGCAGTAACGAGGCAATCTGCACCTGCATCAATACCGGCCTGAATAATCTCGTTAATTATCGGCGTTATTGCCTCTGGTTTGGCAACCGATAAGAATGTCCCGCAGCATTTTGAATGGTGTCCCCAGTCAACAGCCTGAGCACCTAAAGATTCTAAAATCCTTTCCATAAGGCCGTAGTAGTTTTTGTCATGCCTCATTTCAGGTGGTCTTGCCAGCATACAGCCGTAGTATGGAACAAATTTCAGACCTGTTAAAGGCTTTTTTATTATGCTTGTGTTACAATGGCCACTTGTGTTTAACTCATCCATGACCTCAAAGAAATGAACAATTTTAAGGTCTTTGTTAAACTCCTTGCCCCACAATTTATAGTAATGTTCCTGAAGCTTCTCATCGTTTTTGATATGAAGATGAGTCTGCTTCAATCTCAGTGTACAACTTGGACAGGCAACAAGCAAAGGTCTGTCAGGCGGTGCGATCGCAAGGTTTCGACTTGCAAGATCAATCGACAGCTCAGTGTTGATTGAATGAGCTGAAGAGCTGCCGCAGCAACTCCAGTCGTCCAGTTCGATCAGTGCAATTCCAAGTTTGTGGAAGAGAACTTTTAAAGATCTATCGTTTTCTTTTGCAGATGTTTTCATAGAACATCCGGGGAAATATGAATATTTTAATTTAGTACTCATTGTTAAAAAGCCTTATTAAACATTTTTTTAAGTGCATGCACATCTTTAATCTTTGACGCTCTTAGATCAAGTTTACGCTTCGCAAGCATTTTTACACCTACGTCAACATCGCTGAAAAAATCACGCTTAATTATTTTGTACCGCATCATTATTTCGAGTTTATGTGTTCTTCCATATCTTTCAACGGAAGAGACAACGGCATCATGAAAATTAAGAATATCCGGTTCCGGTATCTTTCTGTTTTCGTTGATTGATATTTGTCTTATTGCATCCATCACAGCAGGAATATCAATCGCATTAGGACAATTGATACTGCAGGTGTTGCAACCAACACAAAGCCAGGAAGCTTTTGCTGCCAGAGTTTCCTCTTTTAGCCCCATTAATGCCATTCTAACCAACTGATGGGGTTTGACATCCATAATATGCTGGAACTGGCAACCACTGGAACAACACATACAGCTAAAACAGCTGCTCAGATTTGTTCCTGACATTTCTATTATTTTATTTGTAAACTCTTTATCAAATTTTGTCATTTTATTACCTATCGCTATTAAATTATAGCTTATTATACAATACTCAATGACTAAATCATTGATTTAAGTCAAACTTGAATATAATAATTTATTTAACCTGGGTTTTTTAAAAATAAGCATCCTTGTCGAAAAAACAACAGGATAATTTATTGTATGCTGTACGAACCAGATTTTTTAAAAAACACCGCAACTATACTCAATTTAAAAAAAATAGTATCCTTAGCATGCAAACCTTTTTTTTGCCATCTTTTTTATTAATCTACAGGTCTGAAATACTAAAGACTTCTGAATGAAGAGAATCTTTAACAGTGAAGTAGATTAAAACTAAAAAATTAATTATTTAAATATTGAATAATACCAAGTAAATACAAAGAAACAATATTGAAATATGCATAAGGATGATTCTTGAAAAAATCTTTAATAGTTATAACACATTGATATACCTTTTCTTTTTTTAAAAGAATAAACTATTTTATATTGTTCGTCAACAGACTTAATTAAACCTCTTTACTCATTATTAAAATGCAGACATGAACACAAATGAGGCAAAACTTTCATTTTCTTCAGTTTTGTAACCAGCTTCAATACCGGTTTCTATTCTGAAAATGGAGTAAATTGTAGCACGGCAAGTGATAGAGCCTCCAAATGATTTATTATCAATTTCTGAAAGATCTCCAGTCTTGAAAGTGTCATTCCAGCCTGCGCCATAGTCAAAAAAAACAGAACTTTTTAAAGCATCAATGTGAAACGCAGATAAGCCTAATCCCTTGTCAGGATATGCTATAGGGAAATGATACTCACCTGATAAGAGCATGTTTTTATGAACATACAAACCACCGTCAGCTTCACTCCGTGAATAGCCTCTGGGTATGCTGAGATCCTTCGAATACAACAGACCGTTTTGTTCCTGATAAACACCTTTAAGTTGAATGCCGTTGTGTTTAATGAAAGAAGGAAGAAACTGTTTGATTGAAAGTATTGCATTTCTTGAATTTCGTTCACCACCAAGTTGACTTATATCTTTTTCAAATGATACAAAAACTTCCTGACCGTGAGTTGGTATAATGTCTCTTCTTGCATAGTCAGGAAATCTTGTTAAGTAGACTTCTCCAAAAATTGAAGTCGAATCATTTCCTTCGTTGTAGAAATAGACATTATCAGTAAGACTTGCCTGGTGTCTGTATTTTCCACCTGCGACTAATACAGTCTCAATTTGAGAGGGCATTACCTGGTTTATTATGGATATTGATGAAAAAAACTCAACAGTGTTTTCTTTATACCAAAACTCATCGCCATCTTCGACTTGTTTAGCAGCACGTATTTGCAAGGTCGGCCAGAAAGAATTATTCGTAAGAAGAACGTCGTATTCAAAGTGGCCTTTAGAATCTTCTTCATCACTTGTACCTGATGTACTGGAAATATCTGAGGTTGTTACGTGTGAAAAAGAAGCCGAATAATTATTGATACCAACCGGGTCACCACCCTGTAACCAAAGTCCAAAGGTTTTGCTGTCTTCATCAAGAGTAAAGAAAGGTATATGAAGATAAGGCTTGTAAGCTTCTATGAGTGGGAAACGTGACGGGGTAAAAGTGATTTCTGGATTAATACGTTCGAGATCTATTTTATTTGTCTTTTGAGATTGCAGAGTGACTGGAGCTATTTCAAGACCACTTTCGGGTATAAAGGGTATTTTACACAATCTATTCAAACCATTGTGAAGTGATAAAAAGGAAATGTTTTTTCCATCAGGAGATAAGCGAGGTTCTGTTGCACCAAAAAAAACAGACGTCAATTGAAATAGTTTTTCTGTTTTAAGATTCCATGCGAAAATGTTCCATGTTCCTTTTCTATTTGAAGAAAAAACGACCCACTTACCATCAGGTGAAAATTCCGGTTCGTTGTCTTCAAAGATGTCTGAAGTAAAAATATATTTAATTTCTCCTGAATCAGGGTCGATGAGTGCGATATCAGAATTCTGTCCGGTTTTTACCACTGTTACAATTTGCTTACCATCGGGAGACCAGACAGGGGCTTCAAAGAGAAAGCCGGGTTTTGAAATTAATGGTCTGCTGTTTTTACCGTTATTGTCGATTAAAATAAGGTCAATCCACATGCCATTTCGCTTTGCAGCAACAAAGGTAGATTTATCCGGTGATATAGCTGCAGAGTAAATATGCATGTTCTTTGTTATTCGGCGGAAATTTTTGTCGGCTCTGTTAAAAACAGTAATATCCGTACTTGCCAGTCGGCCATTTGCCAGTATGTGCGGGTAAGCACCTGAGAAAACAATATCTCCATTGTCATTAAGACTTCTTAGAGGGGGAAGAGCATTTATTCTTCCAGTATTTATTGTCTTCACAATAGAACCGGTCGAGGGGTGTATTTCCAGCAATGCATTTTTTTTGTCATAACCAGATCTGAGAGCGAGGATAGTGTTGTCATTTGTCCAGAAATGTGAAACCACACCGTCGTATTTTTCTGATACCAATATTTCACCTTGAGGTAGGCCAGAACTTAGTGCCTTTTCTTTTACCTTATTCACCTGCTTTTTTAAGTCGTCTAAAAAATCTTTGTAGAATTCGGAAGGTTTTTTTCCTGTAACAACATGCAATGCTTCAGACATACCACCGACAGGATGTTTGGCCTGATACCGGCTTATCCTTGCAAATGCATCTTTCCCATATTGATCATTCAGATACTTGACCATGTGGTACCCAGCGAGGTAAAACCTGTTGCCGGGTGGAACATAAGGAGAATAAGTTCCTGCAGCTGACAGGTTCCAAAGCCCACCTTCTTCAGTGCAGGATAATATCTGCCCCTTGAAGTAAGAGCATCTGCCACGGCCCCCATCTGTAAATAGAGTTTCAGTATTTGTTGTAATTCCCTCAATTGCCCAGCCGGGAGATAATATATTTGAAATGGCAAGACCACTCCCAATAACCTTTGTCAGGTTTTTATACCATCCTGCTGTTGCAGTAATGTGTACAAAATGTGTAAATTCATGTGTGAAAACGGTGTCGGCAATATCAGAGGCAGGGCCAAAGCCTCTTAAATGGAATGCCGGTGTTTCATATAAAGAAATCCTGTTTGGAAAGGGTGAATAAAATCCATTTAATAAATCAGTACCGGGATTTATAACGATAGGGCACTTGGGAGGTTTCATGCCAAAGTATTTTGTTACATCGTTATAAACTTCATCCGTTAAAAGGTAAATTCTTTGCGCAAATTTTTCATGCCCTTCCGGGTAGTAAATTGTAAAGTTATCAGTCTGAATTGTTTTCCAGTTCCATGACGGATTGTAATTGGCAAAAGTGTTTAATGGGATGAAAAAAAATAGGGTCAGTAGGATAAAAATTTTAAATGAAATTTTCATTGAAATCCTTTAACTAGTGATTTTTTGAACAGAGACGAAACTTATAAGATAATATTATTGTTTAGAACTCTTTGTAAATCTTTTTTATTAAATTCCACTAACTTGACCACGTGAATGTAAAAATGTTAGTAAGACGCTAATTATTAAGTGCGAAAGGCTATCGATTCTATTGTCTTTCATTTTTTAAGTGTAATTATTATGAATTATGACATCAGGGAGTTTAAAATGCTATGATGCCCGAAAGTCTTACAGTATTTTCATCTCTTTCCTCTTTATTTCTATTTTCTTTTCTTGTTGCTTTGACTGGTGCAATGGCACCTGGACCATTGTTAACCTATACGATCATTAAGACAGCAAGGCAGAATACAAACGGCTGGCTTACCGGGTTTTGGGTAATTTCAGGACATGCTGTCATTGAAATGGCCATAGTGTTGTTCTTGTTAACCGGCTTTTCCTATATTTTTCAACATGCTGTAGTTGTAAGAATAATTGGCATTTTGGGAGGGCTTGTTCTTGTCTGTTTTGGGGCTTTTTTAATTCGTGATCTGAAAAACGAAAAAATACGCTATGATTTTTTTGATCAGGATCTTAATGACGATACAGATAACCAGAATTCAGGAGAGGTTATTGGTAAAACTATTGTAGGTGGTGCACTCATATCAATGGCAAACCCCTACTGGTGGGTTTGGTGGGCAACGATCGGTTCCGCGTTTATGATTCAGTATCAGGTCGATTTTAAGAACTATAATAATGTCATTGCTTTTTTTACAGGTCATATTGCCGGAGATTTGTTCTGGTATTTAATCGTATCAATCCTTATCTTTTTCGGAATCAAACATATTAATCAGAGAACGTATTATGGGCTATTGGCTGTATGTGGTGTATTTATGATTGGGTTTGGATTTTACCTGGGTGGAAAACCGTTTCTTTCTCTTTTTAGTTAATCATATCAAGGCATAGTGATTTTATATCCAATGGAAATTTTATATAAGGATGAATTTTTTATTGCTGTGCATAAACCATCCGGCTTATTTGTACATCGTAGTTCATTTGATCCGAAAGCCGATTTTATAATGAGGCATGTGAGAGATTATGTCGGTAATTATATCTGGCCGGTCCACAGGTTAGATCGTCCGACCTCTGGTGTTGTTATTTTTGCTTTATCAAAGGAGGCGGCAAAGCTGCTCGGTCAAAAGTTTAGTGAAAAAACTATTGGAAAAAAATATATTGCTGTTGTTCGAGGATTTACTGAAGATGAAGGGCGTATTGACTACGCGCTTAAAGAAGAAAAAACATCGCCTTTAAAAGATGCGGTTACAGACTATAAACGACTTGGGACTGTTGAGTTTGAAAACCCCGTAGGCAGGTATAAAACATCAAGGTTTTCATTGGTTGAGGTAAAGCCGGAAACAGGGCGGTTCCATCAGATTCGAAAACATTTTGCACATATTTTTCACCCGGTTCTTAACGATAGCGTTCATGGTGATGGAAAACAGAATCGTTTTATTCGTGAAAAATTTAATATAAACAGGTTGCTTCTTGCCTCTACCTCCTTAAAATTTGAGCATCCCTTTCTGGAAAAATCGATAACAATAAAAGCACCAGTCGCTTTTGATATGCAGCAGGTGATAGACAAAATGTTTATGGCGTCGTAAAAAGTCCCATCTACTGTGCTTTAGTGCCTGGCCAGACTTTTGACGTACCAGATGTACTACTTCAAGCCTGTCCAAGCACTAAATCTTGTACCCCAAGGGCACTTGCTTCGCAGCGTATATGGAACTTTTCCCATAGCCATCTTAATACTTTTTACGAGACTATCAATGTTTGTTTGACCACATGTTTTAACAATGATAGTATTTTTCTTTATAAATTTTATTTAATGGTACAGTAGATTACGAGGTGAACATGAAAGTTGGCATTGTAGGGCTTCCCCAGACAGGAAAAATGACACTTTTTCAGATATTGACAGGAAATAAAGGGCCTGAGGGCGGTGTTACCAAACCACTTCCGGGCACTGCAGATATTATTGACAGTCGTTTTGACAAACTGGTTGAAATGTATGAACCTAAAAAAAATGTTCATGCAAGAGTTGATCTTGTTCTTTTACCTAAGATGGAACAGGAATCTATCTCTAAAGGTAATATCTTCAGGGATATTGCTGATACAGATGCTATTTGCCATGTTGTTCGTTCCTTTGAAGACGAATCTGTTTACCATGTTGATGGTTCTGTAGACCCTATTCGTGATATCGATATGGTGAACTCTGAGCTTATTATGCACGATCTGATATTCATTGAAAAACGTGTCGAAAAGCTGGAAGTTAGTCTTAAGAAGCTTAAAGATGAGGATCAGGCAAATGAATTAGAATTATTGTTAAAGATGAAAGTGCACCTTGAAGAAGAAAAACCTCTGCGCCTTTTACCTCTTGTCGCTGATGAAGAAATTATTATTAGAAGTTACCCTTTTATTACGAAAAAGCAGATGGTTATTGTTTTGAATATTCTTGAAGAGGATATTGAAAATACAGATCTGATAAATCAGCTTCAGGAAAGATGCCAGAAAGAAAAAATGGAAGTAATGCAGGTGTCAGCACAGGTTGAATCGGAAATTTCCTTATTGGATACTGAAGAGGAAAAAGAAGAATTTAGAAATGATCTTGGCATAAAGGAACCTGCTCTTGAAGTACTTACAGGCCTGTGCCTTAAAGCTTTGGGTTTAATGTCTTTTTTTACTGTCGGGAAAGATGAAGTGCGTCAGTGGTTGCTGAGAAAGGATTCTTATGCACCTGAAGCTGCTGGTGTTATTCATTCTGACTTACAGCGTGGTTTTATTCGAGCTGAAGTCTTTAAATATGATGAGCTTATTGAATTTGGTGATGAAGCCGAACTCAAGAAAGCGGGTAAAATTAATGTGAATGGTAAGGATTATGTTGTTGAAGATGGTGATATACTAAATATCAGATTTAAAGTCTGATGGCGTTGTAAAAGAGTCCAACCACCAAATCTTGTATATTGGCTTTTTCCCTTAGCCAATATATAGATTTTTAGAGATATAGTTCTGAGTTATTAAGATAAATTTAAAGCATGTTTGATGGTATCAGACATGCTTTTTTCTGATAGGGAGTAGCAGTCCGGCAATTATAATTATGAAAAGTGCTCCTGCGACATTAAAGCTATTATAATGAG
>JQIA01001653.1_pt1 | contig 11954 bp, 12 predicted proteins | sample 811431 | NCBI WGS metagenome assembly JQIA01 (sample SAMN02998118, study PRJNA258478) | marine sediment metagenome | biome: marine; feature: seafloor; material: sediment; isolation source: oil-polluted sediment collected from 3 locations (0.5 km, 0.7 km and 0.9 km)... | place: USA: Gulf of Mexico ... | reverse complement strand
AAGCGGTTCGGTTAGAGTTGTCGGAAACACTAACTTTACCGCTTATTCGGAGGAGCTTTCTATATGATTATCAGTGCTTTATCACTATGATGGTTTAGGTTCTACAAGAGCTTTGTCTAATGGTGCAGGGGATATTACTGATACTTATAACTATGAAGCGTTTGGTGAGTTATTAAACTCTACTGGTTCTAGTGAAAATAGTTATTTGTTTGCGGGCGAGCAGTATGATGCTGAGACAGAGAATTATTATCTTCGCGCACGTTACCTAGATCCTTCTATAGGAAGGTTCACTCAGCAAGATAGTTGGATGGGTAATAACTATGATCCAATAACGTTACATAAGTATCTGTATGCTAACGCTGATGCTGGTAACATGATTGATCCTACTGGTAACTTCAGTATTGGTTCAATGATGTCGGCTGTGAATGTAGTGGGTACATTGGCTGGTAGAGCCCAATTTGTCTATGATGTGTTTCAATTTGCTTCTGGTGAGAAAGAGTTTTCGGCTAAAGAATTGGGTATGGTAATTCTTTTTAATCATCTGCCCGTGAAAATGGTGCAAAGACTGCTGAGAAAATCTTGTTCTCCAAATAGTTTTACTGAAGATACATTAGTTTCAACTGAAGATGGACTTAAGCGTATAGCTGATATTAAGATCGGCGATATGGTATGGGCCTTCAACGAAGAGACTGGAGAGAAGTCTCTACAGGAAGTGGTTCACCTGATTCATGGTGAAGGTGATAAAGAAATAGTTGATATTACCTTAATGAGCGGTGAAGTTATTCAAGCAACATCAGGTCATCCCTTTTATGTTAATAATGCTGATGGTCAATGGGGTTGGTTAGATGCAGGTGATCTTGTATCTGGATCAACTTTAACTAACCTGAATGGTGATGAACTAAAGGTAGCATCGGTAGAGAAGTATCTTAAGCCTCTATCAGTATTTAACCTGACGGTTGATAATGATCATACATATTATGTTGGTGAGTCACAGGTTCTAAACCATAACGTTCAGACACGTTGTCCAATTAATGGGCTACTCTTCGGTCAAAAGAAACCAAAATACGAAATTAATGACAAGCATGTTGGTGGAAAGCGTAGTGGGGGTAAGCCTTCTAGCCTACACATAGTAGATGCGGATATTGCTTTTTCAAGGGCTATTAAAGCAGAAAGTGATCCTAAGAAATGGTACGCCAAATCCTCTGATGGTAAGTCTATTTATATGTATACCGAGGATACGAAAAAAGGTGTAGCGCACCTTAGTGCTAATACATCTGATGTTAAGAGCGCTTTAAGGTGGAACAATATACCTGACCCCGTTAAGTTTGCTTTAGGCTTTGATAAGAAAGGGAAGAGAAAGTAGTGAAAAAGCATATTGTTGGTGATAAAAACAGGTTCTCTATTCAAGTAGCAATTTATTCTGAAACAGAAATAAATGAGAGCGGGAAAGAGTGTGAATGGTGGGGCGACGAATATGCCCACGGCTTTTTAACAGTCTTTATAAATGGAAGTGAATTTGGTGAAAAGTCATATATCTACCCTTTTCAGCCTACAGTATCGTCGGCTATATCAAATCCATTAAATCGTAAGGACTACCCTGGTTTACTAGAATGCTCGGATCAGCAGTTATTTGATGCCTTTGAGTATGCTTATAAAGAGCAGCCGGATGTTGATGATCCTGATAACCCATTTGATGGTGATAGTACAGATTTGACTAACTTTGTTAACTCGTCTTGCTCGGTAAATGAAGTTATGCCAGATTTTTTATATGAGTATGTTGTTTCTTCTGAACTCTCAAGTTCCAATATTCTCATAGGCTCTTTTGCCTTTCAGCAGTTGGAAACAATAGTAGTTAGATCTGGAGAACGGATAAGGTTTTCAGTAAAAGATTTAAAAGATTTAAGAGATGAGAGAGTTTCTGGTTGTATTCTTAAGGAAACAGAGTACCAATCATTATGGAGGGAAATTGAAGAAATAATTTCAAGATAACTCTCTAGGTAGATCGGTCTTACATCTCCTGTTAATAGAAGTTTATCTGTTCAAACATTAATTTGTAAGCGATGATAAATAATCAATCTGAATAAGCAATAGTTAGAGCCCCAATAGTTTTGTGCTAGTGGGGCTTTTTATTATTTGTGATGGTTCTGATTATGTTTGTCTGAATGTTGTGTAGGTTTGTTGTCTAATAGGCGCAGGAATTCATCTTGTAGTGCTTATATTATTTGACTAGGCAGTGATTATGAATGAAAACGATATCAGAGTTATGGTACTTCTTGGGTTGCAGTCAGCAATGTTAGGTGAGGTGTTTCCTAAACTGCGTTGTATGACATGTTCTTGGAAAGCAAATGAGGTCACTATACTAGCTATTGTTGATGGTGAAATAGATGAGGATGACGAAGAGTCACTTGAATGCATTCATACAGAGCTTATTGCATCGTTACCTGAAACATTTATGCTGTCTAATGAATGTGTAAGGGTGGATTCTGACCAACCTATTGGTGAACATTTGCTGATGGCAACTGTTTATAAACGACGAGAGTAATTCATCGGTTAGCAAAAGTACTGTAGCCCCTCTAGTTAGTTCAAGTGGGGCTTATTTGTATCTGGTTTTACGTTCGATTGGTATGGATGCCGGAGGGGAAGAAAGATGCTAATAGTAGAGTATGAAAAGCGATTTGAGCTAAAGATTATTGGTCATGAGAACGATAAATCTAAAGACTATCATGATAGTAACTGGTTAAAGGTTTCAATAAGTGTTCAAGGTGGTGACCAAATATGGAATGCCGAAGATAACTGCCTACTTTCTTATGAATTAGTTTATCTTAGAGACTGGCTAAGCAGTCTTAGTACAAATGATAACCCTGAGATTCGGTTTACTGAGAGTGAGCTAGCATTTCGGTTCAATAAGGATGAATCGAAGTTTGTAGTTGTACTTGATTTTCATCTTCACCCAAAAGGCCAGCAATACAATTATGGCCCAGATGGTGATGATGAGTATCTTCTTGAATTCGCAATGAATGAACGTAAGTTAAAAGCACTGATAAATGATGTAAATATGTTGATTGAGTCATTTCCGGTAAGGAATAAGTAGCTTTTATTAAAAGACCCACAAGTTAGTTCTATTGGGGTTTATTTGTATGGAAACTGGTTTAATAGGATCTGGTGTATGGTAAGCGTTAGCCCATTGCGTGAGGTTCAGCTCAATCTTATTAGTAATCTGAAGAAGCAGAGTTACCAAGCATTAAAAGCGTTGCCTGAGAAAGAAGGTTACCCACTTCCGGTAGGTTTTGAATGTTTCGAGTTGTATACGCTTAAGACTGTATTGGATGATGGTACTGTTTCTATCGCCGTGAAGTTAATTAATAACACTGCACCACCTGAGTTACCTAGTTGGTTGAAAGGTGCGTCAGAGGATATTGAGATAGGTTCTAGGTCATCTGTTGATGGCTTTGATATCATGCCTAATGGGACAATAATTCCTATGCATGATGATGAGCATGATCCACTAGATTAATAGTTAGAGCCCCAATAGTTTTGTGCTAGTGGGGCTTTTTATTATTTGTGCTGTTTGTGATTAAGTTTGTCTGAATGCTGTATGGGCTGTTGTCTAATAGGCGCAGGTGAAACAGTTCTTCATACGGGCATTGGGCAGACTATCTGAAATGGGGCTTAATAAAAAGATCAGGAATATAGCAACTCAGCGGCTTAAGAAAGTTAAATGTGATTAGTCTGAATAACAGGTGGAATGATGGATCTTGTTCAAGCTTTGGATAATGTTACTAACCAAGAAACCCTAGCTGAATTCATAAAGTGTCTGCTGAATGATTACTTGGTTAATAAAAATTGCTGGGAGAACTATGATATGGCATCGTTTCTTGAGGCTATGTCGGCATGGGTCACTGATATGGATGGCTACTACAAGAATACCGATCAACACTTTGATGATATACAACCATCATGGAAAAACTTTGCTGATATTCTAATGGCATCTAGGGTTTATGAATAAATTGGAATAAGGGATTAAAAATGGAACTGTTTTTACAAATTATTGGTGGGATCGTTGTAAGTATTGTCTTATTAGTCATTGTTGTATTTCTATACTTTAAGATCAAATTCGGTAAATATCTCAATGCTAATACCGATCAGCCACCTCTACATATTCACCTTAATGAAGATATAGAACCTGAATGGTTGAGTAAGTCTGATGTTAAGAAAGTGGTGTCCGAACTTGATCAACTAGGTTTCTCATCGGGTAAAGCTTACTTCATACATGAGATGGATGGATACTTACTCAAAGTATTCTATAAATCACCTGTGGTTGCAGTTATGTATTGGCATGAAATTGCAAGCTGCTGGGTTGATATGGTTGTAGAAGAAGTTGAAGGCACTGAATACACCGTATCAAACGCACCAATGGGCTCCGAAATGTCACAGCGACCTGAGTGCGTTAAAGAGTACGAGGTTAGTGCTAAAGTACCTGAACTATATAGCCGTATTAGTACCATCGCAAAAGGTAGCAGCAAAGACTTTGTAGAAGTATCTGCTGAAAACTTCAGAATGTATTTTGAGTCTGCTTTTAAGAAGGACATTGCGTGGAAGAATCGCAATGGTGGCATTAGCTATGAGGAATTCATTGCTACTGAGAAAAAGGAAAGGCAATTCAAAAGTTTTAAAAAGGATATTGAAGAGGCTTTTATAGTCACGAAAGAAGGTGAGTTGTATCAATGGCATGAAGCCGCTATGGAAGAGTACTGCCAAAAGGAAAATATCAAAGAGGAAGACTTTTATGATATGGATGACATGCTAGTTGCGGTACCTTTCACTTCGAATGCAGCAGCCTTTATCAGGTACTTGTCTAACTACAGCTTCGTAAGTCAAAAACAAGAAGAGCAGCTAACTAAAGCTTACTCAGAAGAAACTGATATGCATAAGCTGTTTAATACGATAAATGAACTGTTATCACCAGACTTGAGAGCAAGTTTTGTGATGGATATTGATTACCCATTGCCGATTAAGCTTTATAAACTTAGCGACAATATGGATGATTAACTAATTGTCTACAGCAGCCCCTCTAGTTCATTTTATAGGGGCTTATTTGTATCTGGTTGGCTTGGGTTCATGTTGGGTTAGTATGGATGCTGGTATAAGTTGAGAAGGCTAATATGGCAGGCAGTGACATCTTAGTCGGATTGATAGCTAAACATGGCATGATGAAATGTACTTCAATTACCTGAATGGCAGACCGGTTTATACCAACTTGTTGTAAATAAGAACACCTGAGCCCCATTAGCCAAAACTACTGGGGCTTTTTAATACCTGTATATATACTCGTGTTGCGATTAGGAAGTTGAAAGAGGTTCATCAACGTACACACCCCATTGCTTAATGGGGCAGATGTATTGCTAATAAATTTCATTAGGCATCATAATTTTCCACATTATTTTAGATTTCAAATTTTGGCTAAAAGGAATTTTAACTTTCAAGTGTACGCCTTGTGTCGTACACTGTGATCCAGAGAGGAAAAAGATGCCCAAATTCACGGATGTAAAGCACCAAGTTATTCAATGTTTAGTTGAAGGGAATGTCCTTCATGACGCTAGAAATGACATTGATATAAAGAACTTGCTTGCAGTTGGTGCCATATCCATTGATGAAGTGACTGAAATAATAAAACGATCACGTGGTAATGAATATGAGTCTAGCCCTCATCACATGGATCAGAGTATTGATGTTCATGTGATTAAAACTAGCCATAAAAGCGAGCAGTGGTATATCAAGTGGTATTTTATTGAACCTGATGCTTTATTTATCAGTGTTCATAAGTGAGGTAAGTTATGAAAATTTTAAAAGAAGGTGACACTAAGAAAGTAGCCTGTAATACATGTGAATCATTTCAGAATGCTACGTTTATATTAAGAAATGTACCATTCAGTGATGGCAGTGGTTTAGTTAAAAATGTATTGGTTGGTGTTTGTGATGCTTGTGACTCTGTTGCAGTAGTACCGCATCAATCAACACCTGTCATCAAAAAACAGTTGGAGAAACTACGTAAGCCACTAGAAGGTCGAGTACCTTCACACCTTGTTGATATATTAAATTTAGCAAGTGATCAGTTAGGTGCGGCAACTGACTTTGTACCTAGCTTAATCAAATTCTATATTCATGCTTTGTCTAAGAATGATATTTCATCCTCTAATTTATCTAGCTTATTGAAGAGTGACTTGGCACAAGGTAAGGCAACTAAACGAATCTCCCTTAAAGGTCGCTATATAGTAGAGGAGGCTGAACTTCTTAAGGCTTCTGCTCATATAGGTTCAACAACTGAATTACTAAAAAGTGTTGTTCTTAAAATTAACGATGACATTTTGGTACATAAAAGACCAAAACGAATCAAAGCATTAGAGAGCTTAGTCGCAGCAACAGCATAGCCTAATCTCTCGTAAAATTGCTGGAGTTATTATGTTTCGTAGTGCAATGAATATCTCATTTAAAATAGATTGGTTTACTAGTCTATTGTTTGGTTTGGGCTGCCTAGTCGGTATTGGTTTTTACAACCAATTAGGTGGTGCCTCATTAATAGTGGATATGATTGGTAGCTTAGCTTCTCATCCAATCTTTTTTGTATTGCTATTAATATCCATCATTCTTGTAGGTACTAGAAATATTGTATTTGGCAAGTCTCTGGAAAGCGTGGATCGCTTTACCTGTAGTTGGATGTCCAAGCCAGGAATGGTGGCAATTATAGGTATGAGAGTACTATTTGCCTTCCTAGCTGGCCTAGTAATACCTGTATCCATGGCAAGCTTAGAATGGGGTGTGTTGATATCAGTGTTTATGGCGATTGTTGCAGTTTCAATGATTATGTCAGCAAGCCTATTTTCATTCTCCTGTAGAGAATCATCACCTACTGAAATAGATGGACTGTTCTTCAAAGCCATCAATGCAGTAATTATGGTATCAGCAGTTGGTATCGGCTACTCCGAATACTATAGCGTTATTATCTAGTCACCTATACCAAAGCGAGTTAACCAAAAACTCGCTTCAGGTTTATTATTCAGTACAATCTAACAGCCCTATACCTCTTATACTCTTGACCCCATTAGCCTCACGACCCTTCTAGGTAACCGCACGGCCAGCACCGTTGATGGTGTAAGTACGACGTACGTCTATGACGATAATGACCGTATAACCTCATCTGTATGAGAGAAAGGCGGATTATAGGTAGGAGAATATCGAACCTGTTATCGTCATGCAAACTGTACATTGATTCTACAAAACACCAGATATCTTCCATATATGGTGAGAGTGGCGATCACTACAAGAAGGCCGATTAAAGGGTAGGAGTTCGGGGTCAGATACTGTCTTTAATCAAAGCAATCAAAGGGTCAGAGTAAAATGGCACTTTAATAAGGTAGTACAACCTTAAAAAACAACAAGTTAAAATAAAACAAATGATAAGAAATATATAAAAAAGACAGAAGCTCTTGTAGAATATTTTCACCACAAAAACAGTAACAAAAGTCTCTGTCCTAACTTTAGAGCGAAAGCTGATACGTAACATTAAAGAGAGTCCATGTTTTGAGCGAACATCACTTCACAGAAAGTGCACCAATAGATACCAGTCATAAATTAGAGGTATCTATTGCCCAAACGTCTATTAAAGGCCTTAAGCATCAGAATGAAGATGCTGTGGGTTATAAGGTGCCTGAGGACTCCTTGCTCGCTATAAAGGGGGTGGTAGCGGTTATCGCTGATGGTGTAAGCAGCGCTGAAGCGGGTAAAGAGGCAAGCGCCCAATGTGTTAAGGATTTTATTGAAGATTTTTTTCGTACACCAGATTTATGGAGTACAAAAAACTCAGCGCAGAGAATACTCACGGCGTTAAATCGCAGTCTTTATTTACGAAGTCATAAGTTTGTTAATTTAGAACGCGGTTACATCACTACCCTATGTATTCTGGTGATAAAGTCGAGTCGCGCTCATTTATTTCATATTGGTGATTCACGTATTTATTTAATTCGTGATAATGAAATGGAGCAATTAACTAACGACCACCTCAAAGCCCCAAGTGGAGAAGGTAAACCTTACCTTGTTAGGGCTATGGGGATGGATGTTGGGTTACAAATTGACTATCGCTGTGTTGATATTAAAGAAGGGGATCGCTTTTTTATGTCAACGGATGGTGTACATGATTTTGTTGATGATGAGGAAATACTCAATACGCTTAACCAGTACGGTGAAAATTATCAGCAAGCGGGTGATGCCTTAGCGGACGTTGCCCTTAAGAATAAGAGCAATGATAATATCTCTTGTTTAATGCTTAGTGTTGATAAAATACCTCATGAATCGACCATTGAAGCGGGGGCTCGTTTAAGTAAGCTGCCTTTTCCTCCCGATTTAGAGCCAGGGATGAAGCTTGATGGCTACCGAATTGACTCTTTACTTTTTGCCAGTGCCCGAAGTCAGCTTTACCAGGTAACGGATCTTGAAAATAGCCAGCCATTGGTAATGAAAACGCCGTCTGTTAATTATTGTGATGACCCTGGCTATATTGAAGGTTTTTTAACCGAAGCGTGGGTAGGAGAGCGGGTCAGTAGTCCTCACATTGTTAAGGTTATTCCGCACCACCCTCAGCGTAATTTTCTGTACTATCTGATGGAAGATATTAACGGTGTGACCCTAGAGCAATGGATGGAATATAACTCTCAGCCTCGACCAAGGCAGGTTATTGATATTGTTAAGCAAATTGCAGATGGCTTACATGCACTGCATAAAAAAGAGACGGTTCATCAAGATCTGAAGCCTGGCAATATTATGATAACACCTGAAGGCGTGGTGAAAATTATAGATCTTGGTTCAGTGTTTGTTGCAGGCATTGCTGAAATAGATGACCCTGTTCGCCGAAGCGCTGTATTGGGTACGGTGAATTACACAGACCCTCTTTATATGCAGGGCAAAAAGCCGGGTATTAAAGGTGATATTTACTCTTTAGGTTCAATTGCTTATGAGATGATTACCGGTAAGCTGCCCTATGGGGATAAACTAGAAAATTTTAGTGCTCATTTAGATACAAAGAAACTGAAATATATTTCCAGTTTTAAAGTGAATAAACAGATACCCATTTGGTTTGATGGCGCGCTTAGAACCGCGACTTCTTTGAACCTTGAAACACGTTATTCATCTGTTGAGGCGCTCATTAAAGATTTGGAGACGCCAAACCCCGCGTTTTTAACAGAAGATTATCAGGGTAGCATTAAGGGTAAAGATAAGATTTTGAAGCCACCTTTTCCTCTATGGAAACTGTTGGCTGTACTTTGGTGTGTGTCTATACTTCTTGCGTTGGTTATTTTTCTAGATTAACTTTCAGTATAAAATCAGGGGGGAAGCCATACTCCATCGAATGCGGGAGCAGATGAAGTATAGCTTCAAGAGGGACAGAGCCCTCGTGCGGGGGGGGGCGCGCTTTAACTTACTTATCTAGTACTAAAATTACTTTATCGCCTTCTAGTTTTGCTTCGAAGGTTTTTACACAGCCTTTGTCGTGTCCTTTAGCTTCACCGTCGTCTAAACCAATAACCCAATTATGCAGAGGGCAGGTGACGGTGTTGTTATGCACTATACCTTGTGAAAGTGCGCCTTGTTTATGAGGGCATTTATCATGCATCGCAAACACGTTATCTTCTGCTGTGCGGAATATAGCGATATCGCCCTGGCTGGTTTTAACTACACGTGAACCCAGTTTAGGGATGTCTGTTAGTTTTCCAATCTCAATTGTTTGACTCATTACACTAACTCTCTTAACTAATTCGTTTATCTAATTCTCTTAACTAATAGCGTAAGTAATTAAACTTCGGCTAGAGGAATAAAACTGTTGTTATCAAAGCCTTCAACACGTTTCTTCCAAGGGTCAACCTGTGCGTATTTCTGAGATTCGATGAATCGGTCATAAAAGGCCTTGCGCTTGTCGGCATCTTCGACGATTTCTTGTTTGATATAGGTTAGACCTACACGCTCAATCCAGGGTGCAGTACGCTCATTATGATGACCTTTCTCACGGTATATTTGCATAAATGCGCCAACATATTCCATTGCTTCGTCATCGGTACTTACTTTAACAAGAAAGTCAGAAACACGTACTTTCATTCCGCCGTTACCAGCAACATAAAGTTCCCAACCTGAATCTACAGCGACTACACCAAAGTCTTTGATGGTTGCTTCTGCACAGTTTCGTGGGCAACCAGAAACGGCAATTTTGAATTTTGCGGGTGTCCATGAAGCCCAGGTCATTTCTTCAATTCTTACGCCTAAGCCCGTTGAGTCTTGTGTGCCAAAACGGCAGAACTGAGACCCTATGCAAGTTTTAACTGTACGTAATGACTTACCGTAAGCGTAGCCAGAAACCATGCCTGCATCAGTAAGGTCTTTCCACATAGGGATTAGGTTGTCTTTACTAACGCCCACTAAGTCAATACGTTGACCACCTGTGACTTTTACCATAGGTACTGCATATTTGTCTGCGGTGTCAGCAATAACGCGGAGGTCTTCCGGTGTAGTCATACCACCTAGCATTCTTGGAACAACTGTATAGGTGTTGTCTTTTTGGATGTTGGCGTGCATACGTTCGTTGGTGAAACGGGAGCGCATATCATCTTCGTGCTCACCAGGCCATGCAGCTAACAAGTAGTAGTTAATGGCGGGGCGACATACGTGACAACCTTCAGTTTTAGTGAACTCAAGGTACTCGCTGACCTGCTGGAATGATTTTAGTTTTTGATCGCTAATGGCATCACGCACGTTATCATGGCTTGACGTTGTACATGCGCAAAGCGGTTTTTCTGTTTCAGTCGGGTTGTAATCTCCACCTGCTGTAGCAACGAGTATTTGCTCAACCAGACCGGTACAAGAGCCACAAGACGCCGATGCTTTGGTAACCGCTCTTACTTCTTCAAGTGTGTATAGATTTTCTTCATTAATGGCTTTAACAATATCGCCTTTACATACGCCGTTACAACCACACACTTCCGCGCTATCGGGTAGATTGGCTGCAGCATTGGCCTCGCCATGACCTGAATCACCCAAGTGAACCTGACCAAACAATAATGTGTTACGAATATCGGTGATGTTCACGCCGTCTTTCATTAGGCTGAAGTACCAAGAACCGTCTACGGTGTCTCCATAAAGGACCGTACCGATAATCTTGTCATCACGAATAACAATTTTCTTATAAACACCACGTTTAGGATCTTGGAAAACGATATCATCCGTGTGTTCATCGCCTTCAAAGTCGCCCGCGGAGAATAGGTCGCAACCTGTTACTTTAAGCTTTGTAGCGGTTGCAACACTTCGGTAGTTTGCAATACCGTAGCCAGCAAGGTGGTTTGAACAAACTTTAGCCTGATCCCAAATGGGTGCAACCAAGCCAAATAACTCACCACGGTGCTGAATACATTCACCGATTGCATAAACACGCGGGTCAAAGGTTTGTAGAGTATCGTTAACGACAATACCGCGCTCACAATGAATACCAACGCTTTTAGCAAGGTCTATGTTTGGGCGAATACCAACGGCCATAACAATGATGTCGGCTTTTAACTGAACGCCATCATCAAAAGCGATGCCTGCTACGTTGCCTTCATCGTCTGAGGTGATCTCGGAGGTGTTAGCAGACATCTTGAACTTAAGTCCGCGAGACTCAAGCTCTGACTGAAGTAACTTAGCAGATGGCCCATCAAGTTGTCGGTTCATTAGTACGTCAAGGTTGTGGATAATCGTAACATCCATTCCCTGAAGCATTAAACCATTTGCCGCTTCAAGACCTAGCAGGCCACCGCCGATAACAACAGCATGGGTTTTGTTTTTTGCTGCATCCAGCATGAGGTCTACATCAGCGATATCACGGAATGCGATAACACCGTTTAGCTTATGACCCGGTAAAGGAATAATAAACGGGTTAG
>JQIA01001652.1_pt1 | contig 11955 bp, 10 predicted proteins | sample 811431 | NCBI WGS metagenome assembly JQIA01 (sample SAMN02998118, study PRJNA258478) | marine sediment metagenome | biome: marine; feature: seafloor; material: sediment; isolation source: oil-polluted sediment collected from 3 locations (0.5 km, 0.7 km and 0.9 km)... | place: USA: Gulf of Mexico ... | reverse complement strand
GAACATGGCATCATCTTATATGGTTTATTATGTTTTTTACACAGCTTTTTTATCCGTAAACAGGCATTATGACTATTACAGTTAACAGGGCAAAGGACCAGGTCTGAAGATGCGACAAGGTCACTCAGTTGTCTGGTTTTATTCTTCATATAACCGTCATGGTAGATAAATTCATTGCCGTTTGATTCTACAATATCCCGGTAAAACGGTTTCATTTTTGTCATTCCGCCTATCATCAGTATCTGCTTCGGGCATGTTTCACAGGTCGGGCAGGTGCCCGGAACGCAATCACGTTCGCAGAGCTCATGTCTTTGGGCTGAGTCATGCTTCATCAGTTGTAAAATCTCACCCCTTAGTATTTTACATGTCGACTCTGAATCAAAATACCGGATCTCAAGCTTTCGTTTTTCTCTGAGAGTCACCTGGTTTTCTTTCGTAAGCTGTTCATTCTTTTTCATAACAGATGTGAGTTGCACTTTGAGTTTATGGAATTCGCCAGTCTCTGGTTTCACAACGGCATCTGATTTCTTTTCAAGCTGTTTTGATAACGAGTCTGCACTGGACTCAAGGCTACTGATTGTTTTTATATGTTTTTTTATAAGTGCTTTGAGTTCTCTGTTTTTGTTCTTTTCGTCATTAAGCCGGGCTTCTGTTTTTTCATTGACGTTCTTTTCAAGGTTCAGCGCTTTTCTTGCTTTCATAATGTCGTGCATATTGGAATGCCCCATCATGTGAATATCGCCGAAAGCCAGCATCTTCATTTTCATGGAAATATCTTTTCGTGTTGCAATGACATAAAAAAGTCCTGCCATTTCTCCCGAATCTTTCGCCTCACGCCATAGGGTTTCCAGTTCTTTTTCTCTGAGTTCTTTATAATCCGAAATAGCAAACTTGTATTTATTCCGGATGTACCTGTCTGCCTTATGCGAGACAGGATTTTCAGTGCCCGCATAATCCATAAGCATATGGTGGGCATCAAACTCTGAGCCCCCTTTTTTAAGAAGGGCAGTTTTTTTCAGGATTTTCCGTTGCTCCTCAATTGTCAGGCATGAGCCTATAAGCGGGCACCTGAAGTTGGAAACGACTTCCCAGACTGGAATGAATTCATACTCCTGCTGTTCAAGCTGGCTGACTTTAACTTCAGCAGCGAGCCTTACATCTTTGTTCTTTTTAATTTTATCAATAATCATTTGTTTTTTCTCTATATGCAGACGTGAACAGGACGGCAACATGGTAATGGTTTATTTGAAGGTTTTTTATAATGGGTTTAATAATGCTGCCTCCTGCTCTGCCCACGTTAATCGTTAAATATCTTTGTTGAGTAAGATGCCCACTTAAAAGTTAGGCAAGGCTAACTTGAGTTGGTTTATAATTTAAAACGTGTGATGTTGTCAACATAAAATTTAAAGAAGGCTGAAATTTTAATATTAATTAAATATTAAAAATCAGATTGTTAGAAAAAATGCTTCAATTATATAGAAGCCTTTTGTTTGGTAGGGCTTAAATTGTTTGGAGAGGGGCTTTTCTATTGACAGGTTAGAAAGTTTGACATATCTAACAATGAAATTCAAATGAAACTTACGGAGATTAAGCCAGTGAACTTACGAAAAATGAAATCAGGTCAAAAAGGCATCATATCAGCCGTTCGGGCTGATGGTGAAATGGGCAGAAGACTACGGGAAATGGGCCTTGTTAAAGGCTCTGAAGTTTTTATTCAGGGACGGGCACCGCTTTATGATCCGGTTGCTATCCGGATAAAGGGGTTTAAGCTTACGCTCCGTAACAATGAAGCCGACTATATTGACGTGGAGGAAGAGGCATAATGAAATCAACAATAGCACTCGCAGGAAATCCCAATTCAGGGAAAACAACACTCTTCAATGAACTTACTGGTGCAAGGCAACATGTCGGAAATTATCCCGGTGTTACTGTAGAAAAAAAACAGGGCACTTGTTTATCGGGTGATCAACAATTGAAAGTCGTCGATCTTCCCGGGACATATTCGCTTACTGCATACTCACTTGATGAAGTTGTGGCACGTGACTTTTTGGTGCAGGAAAAACCCTCTGCAGTTGTCAATGTCATCGATGCGTCAAATCTTGAACGAAATCTTTACCTGACGGTTCAGTTTATGGAAATGGGGCTTCCTGTATGTATTGCACTGAACATGATGGACGTTGCCAAAGGCAGAGGGATGGAGATTAATACAAATAAACTATCCGCCCTGCTTGGCGTACCGGTTGTTCCTATGGTTGCAAGATCAGGGACAGGGAAACAGGCGCTTTTGGATACTGTTATAGCAGAAACTGACGGTGCAGATACTTCGCCACTGGTTCTTTCCTATGGCGCCGACGTCGATCAGGCAATAGCAGAGGTTGAAACGCTGGTATCAGAGGCAAATCTTCTGACAAACCTCTATAGACCAGGATGGGTAGCACTTAAATGCCTTGAAAAGGATGAGCAGATTATCCGTTTATGTACGGAACAGAATTCAGTGCTGTATAAAAAAATTGAGGCAATTACAGAGACATTGTCAAGCCACCTTAAAGCAACTCTGGATACGTATCCGGAGGCAATTATCGCTGATCACAGATATGGTTATATAAGTTCAGTCTTGAAACAGGGTGTCATTAAACGTAAATATGACCTGAACCGGCTTGAATTGTCAGATAAAATAGACAGGGTTTTAACCAATCGTTTTGTCGGCCCGCTTATCATGGTTGCAATTCTTTTTGGACTCTATCAGTTCACGTTTACCTACAGCGAAATGCCCATCGGATGGATTGAAAGCCTCTTCGGCTGGTTTGGTGGTATTGCTGAGTCTGCACTGCCGGATGGCCTGCTGAAATCCATGATTATATCGGGTATCATTGACGGGGTTGGTGGTGTTATTGGCTTTGCTCCGCTTATCATGTTCATGTTTTTTGGCATCGCGATCCTTGAAGATTCAGGCTATCTCGCCAGAGTTGCCTTCATGCTTGACAGGGTTTTTAGAATGTTCGGATTACACGGCAGCTCTGTCATGGCCTTTATTGTATCGGGAGGGATTGCTGGCGGGTGTGCTGTGCCGGGTGTTATGGCTTCGCGAACACTGAAATCGCCAAAAGAAAGACTGGCAACGCTTCTTACAGTTCCGTTTATGAACTGTGGCGCAAAGCTGCCTGTGTTTGCCTTGCTTATCGGTGCCTTTTTCTCGAAGCATGAAGCCACAATGATGCTGATAATAACGCTGGTTTCATGGCTTGGTGCATTGATTGCAGCAAAAATGCTGAGAATGACATTGATTAAAGGAGAGGCAACGCCATTTGTAATGGAACTGCCCCCATACAGGTTACCAACGTTTAAAGGGTTGTTGATCCATACCTGGGAGAGGACATGGCAGTATGTTAAAAAAGCAGGTACCGTAATCCTCGGAATATCGATTCTATTATGGGCGCTTATGACATTTCCCGGACTTCCGGATTCTGATATCGAAAGCTTTAAATCTCAACGGACTGAAATCAAAACTGCTGCAACAGCGTCTGCAATCGCAGAACTTGAGGCTGCGGACGAAGATGCTGAGCTGACCGGGCAGGGAAAAGTTCTTAAGGATAAATTGTTTACAGTCGATGCGGGCGAGGCAGAAGCTGCTCTTAAGTATTCTGTTGCGGGTCGAATCGGTGTTGCACTTGAAAGTATAACTCAGTTTTCAGGATTCGACTGGCGAACAAATATCGCCCTTGTTGGTGGCTTTGCCGCCAAGGAAGTCGTTGTTTCAACATTGGGAACAGCCTACTCCATGGGTGAGGTAGACCCTGAAGAGATGGGATCATTAGCAGAAACGCTCGCATCCAACGAGAACTGGAGTCCGCTTAGCGCATTTTGCCTTATTATTTTCACCATTTTTTACGCCCCCTGTTTTGTGGCTGTCGTCTGCATTGCCAGAGAAGCCGGTTCCTGGAAGTGGGGTGCTTTTTCGATGATCTTTAACACAACAGTCGCTTTTGGACTGTCAGTAACGATTTATCAGCTCGGAACACTGTTGGGTTATTAATATTTTGAACTGTTTTAATTTAAAGGAGATGTATCAGAAATGAAAAGAAGTTTGATCAGAACATCTGTTGCTGCAGGTCTTTTGCTTGCAGGAATGTGTGCAAATGCAATTGCAGAGAAAACAACATGGCATGAATCAGTAACAGTGTCAGGTGTCGTGGAAGTAGAGGCCGGAATGGCCAGTGATTACGCCGATGATGATTCGAGCGATATTACCCTTGCTACAATGGAACTCGGTATTGAAGCAGCACTATCCGATCAGGTGGCAGGAAATCTTGTGCTGATCTGGGAAGAGGATGCAACAGAACCGGTCGACCTTGATGAAGCAACCATCACGCTGGGCCGAACTGAAACTCAGCCATTGTTTATGGTACTGGGTAAAACAAAGGCTCCTTTTGGCGCGTTCGAAACTAATATGATTTCTGACCCGATGACACTTGAAACTGCCGAAACAAGCCAGAGTTTAATTCAGACCGGATATGAACAAAACGGTATTCATGTGTCTGCTTATACATATAAGGGCGATATTATCCTGAAAGGTGATGATGATACGATTAGCACTTTTGGTGCATTAGCTGCTTATGAATTGACTCAGGAGAGTTTCTCCGTGACACTGGGCGCAGGACTGATGAGCAATATCATGGATTCTGACGGTCTTGGTGATGCGTTTACGGAAGCGCAGGACGCGTTTCTTGCTGCTGCGCCAGCCGATGCTTCTTATGAGTTGAAAGACGCCGTTGCAGGCTATGCAGTTAATGCGATGGTAGCGGCAGGACCGGTAATGCTTATCGGCGAATATATTGCGGCAGGTGATGATCCGGAGTATTACACAAATAATGGCGCTGGCTCAGTGGCAACGATTACTGCTGAAGCACCAGCAGCATGGCATGTTGAAGCAGCGATTACCTTTCCTGTCTCAGGGAAAGAGATTACAGCAGCGGCAACATTTCAGGGGTCCGACAATTTGGCAGGACTCCTGCCTGAAAATCGTTACGGTTTCGCTGTAGGCGCTGCCCTTACTGACAGTCTTGGTGTGACCGCTGAATATATTGCGGAAAATGATTACAGTGTGGCTGACGGTGGAACAGATGATGATGCTTCGGCTATGACGCTTCAGCTGGCACTCGAATTCTGATAATCCATGCAAAAATCGATGTCATGCCAGATAAAATTATCTGGCATGACATCGACAACATACAGGTCGATTGTTCAATAAACCTTAAACCAACTCTGTTTTTCTTCTTTTACATTGCCAACGAACGTCGCCCTGTTCGTTCCCTTCAAACAAAAAATAAATTTTTTATTGATTCTAATTCCCCATTAATGATATATAAATGTAACAAATGTTACACCTTAAACGCAACAACTGCTACAAGGGATTTTGTGACTTCAAATAACTCAGATAAATGGCTGATTCTGATACATCAGATTCCGCCAAAACCGAATGCCTTCAGGGTTAAAATATGGAGACGGCTGCAGCAGATCGGCGCCGTTGCCATAAAACAATCCGTCTACGCCATGCCGTTTTCCGAAGCGTCAAAAGAGGACCTGAACTGGGTCCTTAAAGAGATTACCAGTGGCGGTGGAGACGGTTCAGTCTTTGAGGCGAAACTGCTTGAAGGGCTGACAGATGAACAGGTGATTACGCTCTTCAGAAATGCACGCAGATCTGATTATGAAAAGATTGCCGGAGATGCCGGGCTGCTTTTAACGGAGTGGTCTGCCGGGGATATCGATCCGTCAGAACCTTCGATAAAGGGGTATGCTCAGGTTTCAAAATTTCGGAAACGGCTTGATGATGTTGCAGCCATAGATTTTTTTAAAACACCGGAAAGATACCATGCTGAAAATATGATCAACAGGTTGACCGATATCCTTTCCGGACAGAAAAAAGATGTTCATCATGATGATGATCTGACGGCGCTTAAAGGAAAAACCTGGGTTACCCGAAATGATCTCTTTATCGACCGGATTGCCTGTGGCTGGCTGATTAAACGGTTTATTGATACTGATGCCCGTTTTTTATTTGTGGAATCGGACGCATACTCGCCCGGGTCTGGCGAGATACGATTTGATATGTATGACGGCGATTATACTCACGAAGGGGATCAATGTTCATTTGAAGTGATGATAAAAAGATTACAGCTTCAGCATCCGGGACTTAATTTGCTTGCGGAAATTATTCATGATATCGATTTAAAGGATTCAAAATACGGTCGTGCAGAGGCAGCAGGGTTCAGTGCTGTTTTAAACGGGCTGGTGCTGCATCTTACTGATGATTATCAACGAATGACTGCCGGTTATGAATTAATGGAACATCTGCTTATCAGTCTGAAAAATAAATAATATAACCAGTTTTTTGGTCGGCTTACTATACGAGTGAACAACAAAAAAAAGGAGAAAACAATGCCATCCATCGAAAAACATATGGAAATAAGTAAACAGAGAACAGGCAACGCATATCAGGAAATTCATGAATGGATTGATGAGCCGGAACATAAGAATGATCGTCATGATATTACAAAAATTCCAGATACGTTTGTGATGTTTAAAGAAAAATACGGTGAAGAGGCCGCCCGTGAATACGTCCAGCACCTTTCAGATGATCTGAACAGTCGCTTCGGCCACCTTGTTGAGGACATTCAGGAGCTTGTTGATAAAAATTTACAGTATTTCGGAGTAAAATAAGGAGACTGATTATGAAATGGATTACACGATCCCATGTCCATGTTGACCGGGTAGCCTGCCCCTGGCTGATTACCCGTTTTGTCGATTCAACGGCAGAGTTTATTTTTGTACCGAAGAGCAGAGTGCTTGAAGTTGCAGAAAATAAGGGTGCAATCCCCTTTGATACACCGGGTGCAGAACTTCACCACCGGGGTGATTTGTGCACCTTTGATGTGATTATTCAGGATTATGAACTGACCGATAAAGCCCTTTTGCGAATGGCGAAAATTATTAATGCTGCCGACACTGATAACTATGACAGAGACCCTCTTGCAGAAGGGTTTGAGGCGATTGCAGTCGGATTTGGCCTGCGGTATCCGGATGATAATGTAAATATCCAAAAGCAGTTCGAGGTTTACGATGCCCTGTATGCATGGTGCCGACTGGACATAGCCGGAAAGGATTCATAGTATTACAGATGAATGTTGGTTAATATTAATTTCGATATCAAAACACAACCACATTTTTCTGGTTCAATTTGATGCCGTAATTATTGCCGGGAATAATTCCATTGTTGGATTGAGTGAAAGCGTTAACTAAGGCACCGGAAGGCAGTGACAGTGTATAAAACATTCCCGGCCCCCTGAAATAACCGGTTAAGGCACTGGCTTTTAATTTGCTTGTGCTATCAAAACAGATATCCTCAGGCCTTACTAATACGTCTACTTCCTTTTTTACTCTGTTACCTTCGATGGTTTTCCCTTCAATTATTCCCAACTCTGTTTTTATTTTATTTTCTGCCAAAACCTGTCCTTTGATAAAGACTCCTTCTCCAATAAATCGGGCAACGTTTTTACTTTTCGGCCTGTAATAGAGAGAATCAGCCTTGTCCCATTGCTGGATTTTTCCGCTCATCATAATACCGGTTCTGTCAGCAAGAGAAAACGCCTCCTGTTGATTATGGGTAACCATAAGGGTAGTTATACCTAAATTTTTTAGTATATTTCTTACGTCCATCGAAAGTGATTCTCTTAACGAGACATCTAAACTGGAAAACGGTTCATCCAGAAGAAGAAGAGAAGGCTCCGGAGCGATGGCTCTTGCAAGTGCAACCCGTTGTTGCTGGCCACCAGAAATCTCATGGGGATATTTTCCGGCGACGTGGGAAAGGTTTGTAAGCTCGATCAGACTATCAACTTTCATGCGTTTCTTTTTTTTACCTGTTTTAACCCCAAATGAAATATTCTCCCGGACGGTCATATGAGGAAATAAGGCATAATCCTGAAAAACAAGACCTATGGATCGTTTTTCCGGACGTAAGAAGGTACCAGCTGAGGATAATATTTTCCCATTTAATTCGATGTCACCTGAATCAGGTTTGTCAAACCCGGCGATCATTCTTAAAAGTGTAGTTTTCCCGCAACCGCTAGGCCCCAGCAGTGCCCCCAGTTCACCCTTTTCAAGGGTCAGATTTGTATTGTCAGCAACACATTGATTGCCTTTAAACGTTTTCATAATTGAATTGATTTTCAGGAACATTCTCTGTTTTCCTTTTGCTTTGTCAATAGATAGACCGGAAGAATGCCAGCTATAATCAGGATAATAGCTGGAAGTGCAGCACGTTCCCATTCTCCTTCCGAAGTAAGTTCAAAGATCTTTACTGCGAGAGTATCCCACCCGAATGGCCTTGTCATAAGGGTGATCGGCATCTCTTTCATCACTTCGACAAACACAAGGATCAGGCCTGTAACCACACCACTTTTTATCAAAGGAAAATGAATAGTTGAAAGAATCTTAAAACGACTGGTTCCCATACTTTTCGCAGCTTCATCCATTGAAGGGGTTATTCTGTTCATACTGCTGCTGACTGAGCCGAAGCCCGCTGACATAAAACGAATCATATATCCTATAACCATTATGACCACAGCCCCCTGGAGCATCTGAGCCGGTAGTTGGAAGTTGCAAAGTTCACCGAGATAACCGATCGTTTTATCCGCTGCGGATACAACTTTTACCAATCCGACGGCAAGAACCGTCCCTGGAAGGGCATAACCTAAAATGGATATCTTTGTTATGAGGCGGCTGAACCTGTTTTGATGAATTCTTTCAGAGCTTGACAGCACTATTGCGAAAACAATTGTCAGTAAAGCACCTGAACCGGCCAGTATTAATGAATTTTCAATCAGCTTTAGATAGGACATGTTAAATTCTTCCGCAAACACTGATATTGACCAGACAGCAAGCTGTATTACCGGGATCAAAAATCCCATAAAAAAAACCAATGATGCATACGATACAGCCAGTATGGCTTTTGCCCCATTTAGTTTAAGCCTTTGTCGGTTCCTGTCTCCCTGATTTTTGTAATACTTCATGTTTCTTCTGGTCAGGTGTTCAACGGCGATAACAACAATAATAAATAAAACCAGAATGGTAGAAAGCCGCGTTGCTGTTCCGATTGAAAAAAACCCAAACCATGACTTATATATTGCTGTAGTAAATGTATCATAATTAAAAATTGAGACCGTACCGAAATCTGCCAGTGTTTCCATTAATACTAATAGCAATCCTGCAAAAATCCACGGCCTTGCCATCGGAAGTGTTACTTTGAAAAACAGACCAAAACCACCAATACCAAGAGATCTTGACGCTTCAACGGTGCTTTCGCCCTGCGTTGTAAATGCACTTGAGGCAAGCATAAATACGTATGGATAGAATGCAAGTGACATGACAAGTATAACACCACCGGTAGATCTTATTTCCGGAAAATAAACCGAAGCAACCGGAAGATAATTCCTGAGTCCTGTTTGAACCGGACCGGAAAAATCAAATAGCCCGGTATAAACAAACGCCATAACATACGCCGGTACGGCAAGTGGCAAAAGAAGTGACCATGAAAAAAAACCCCTTCCCGGAAAGTCACATAACGATGTCAGAAATGCAAGAGATACCCCAAGAATACATGTCAGAACAAGGACACCCACAGATAATTTGCATGTATTACCAATTAATTCAGGGAGTATGTGCTGTTTCAGATGTATCCATATTTCGTTCTCGTAACCGGTTGAGGACACAAATATTACCGCAACCGGAATAAGAACGGACAACGCAATTAAGCTGCTGACAATGAGCCATGGATCTTTTAGTATTTTGAATTTATTTTTCATCTATATTGGCTTATTTATACCCAGCTATATCCATGAGTTTTATTGCTTCGGCCTGTAATTCGCCTGCTTTTTCAAGACTTATACTACTGCTTTTGAACTTACCCCAGACGGCAACTTCGGAATTTGGGTTCACTTTTGGATTCACCGGATACTCCATATTGACGTCAGCAAAAAGGTTTTGTGCTTCGGTACCGGAAAGCCATTCAAGAAATTTTATTGCTTCACCACTGTTATCGGAAGACTTAATTACACCTGCACCTGAAATATTGACATGAACCCCATTGCCATTCTGATCCGGCCAGAATAATTTTAAGGGAAGTTCAGGCCTTTTTCGGATAAGCCTTCCGTAATAGTAGGTATTGACAATTCCCACGTCTCCCTGACCGGCGGCTATTGCTTCAAGAACTTTGGTATCACTTGAATAGGGCGGTGCCGCAAGATTTCCAACCCAGTCTTTAACGATTCGGGATGTCTTTTCCTTTCCGTTTTCCGCAATCAGCATGGCAACAAGTGATTGATTGTAAACTTTTTTTGAGGTTCTAAGGATGAGCCTGTTTTTCCACTTTGAATCTCCAAGGTTTTCGTAATCCTTAAGATCTTCCGGTTTTACCTTATCTGAATTATAGGCAATCGTTCGTGCCCTGACTGAAAGTCCGTACCAGTAACCATTTTTGTCCCTGTAGTGCGATGGGACATTTGCCTTAAGAGTAGCCGAGTTTACCGGCAACAGAATCCCCTCTTTAGCGGCATGCCACAGGTTTCCGGCATCAACGGTGATTAACAGGTCCGCAGGTGTTTTGCTGCCTTCTGAAATTAATCTCTGGAGAAGGACCGGTGCTTTTCCGGTAATATAACGGATCTTAACTCCGGTTTCTTTTTGATATGTATCAAAAACCGGTTTCACAAGGTGCTCCTTCCTGGCACTGTAAACCACAAGCTCTTTGCTGAATGCGGTTGATGTAAATGTTACACCAACTGATAACAATGTTATGAGAAATACTATTTTTTTCATTACAACTCCTGTTTCTTAAAACTATATTCATTAATAATTAATAACGAGTATTAAATATACTGGTTTAGTTTGAAACGCAAGATAAAATAATATGCAACATATAATGTTAGACAAGGCTAAGTTGATTATAAATGCCTACTGTGACTGATATGGGTGGATTTGGCTAAAATTGAGATGTAAAATAAAAATGAAATATTTAGTTTTTGGTTGGGAAATGATGCGTTCCCAGTTCGCAATATTGGAATGATAGTCAAACTAATTTAGCTTCTTGGCCAATACATTATTACAGCCACACCTGCTAAAGCAATGAAGCCACCGATTAAATCAAATTTATCCGGTTTAATGCCATCTATTCCCCATCCCCACAAAATAGATAAAGCAATAAAAACGCCTCCATAAGCGGCATAAACACGACCAAAATTAGCTGGCTGTAATGTTGGAATAATGCCATAAACGACCAAAATGACAGCACCTGCAACAGCATACATTATTGGCTTACCTTCTCTGATCCAAAGCCAGATCAAGTACCCGCCTCCTATTTCAAATAAACCAGCAACCAAAAAATATATGATAGATTTTGCAATTATTAAAGTTTCCATAAGTAGTAGTTTCTCAATAATTAGTTTTAAATTGAAGTGATCTTTAAATTAATGGGGCATTTTATACTTAACTACTCAAGACTATTCAATTCCGAGGGGGCTATATAAATACCGTTGTTTCATATACTTTTAATAATTTTTTTAATAATCTCTGAAAAAACATCCTGTTCTTTTTCTGTCAGGCATGACATCAGCTCTTCAGTCATTTTTATATGAAAGTTGTGATGTTGATTAAAATATTTATCACCTTCAGGAGTTAAGACTATTAAATAAGATCTTCTATCCTTTTCATGGGGTACTCTTTTAAGCAGGTTTTTTTTTTCGAGCCGATCTACCGCAACCGTAAGCGTTCCTGTTGTAACGCCGGTTTTTTCAGCAAGATCTTTCATCTTAATCTTTCCTGCATGCCCTACAATTTCAATTGTATGAGCCTGAGTCGTTGAAAGGCCGGTTCCTTTGACCACAGATTCTTCCCAGGATG
>JQIA01001651.1_pt1 | contig 11958 bp, 6 predicted proteins | sample 811431 | NCBI WGS metagenome assembly JQIA01 (sample SAMN02998118, study PRJNA258478) | marine sediment metagenome | biome: marine; feature: seafloor; material: sediment; isolation source: oil-polluted sediment collected from 3 locations (0.5 km, 0.7 km and 0.9 km)... | place: USA: Gulf of Mexico ... | reverse complement strand
TTTCGAGCTAATGGTTCGACCATTGCCAAGCCAGGATTCCTCCAGGTTTATGAGGAAGGCGTGGATGATCCCGAAAAGGATAAAACCCAGGAAGGCATGCTGCCGGAGATGAAGGAGGGTGATCTGATCGATTTGACAGAGATCCTTGCTGAGCAGCACTTTACTGAGCCACCACCACGGTTTAGTGAAGCGAGCTTGATCAAGTTTCTTGAAGAGATGGGCATCGGCCGACCGTCTACTTACGCCAGTATTATCTCGGTGATTCAGGATCGCGAATACGTGGTGTTGGATAACAAACGATTTAAGCCGACGGATGTGGGCGAGATTGTTACCAAATTTCTGGTCGAGCATTTTAATCAGTATGTGGACTACCAATTTACCGCTCGACTGGAAGATGATCTCGATGCAGTCTCTCGTGGCGAGAAAGGTTGGAAGCCGCTGCTAAAAGAGTTTTGGTCTCCTTTCGATAGCTTGGTGCATGAAAAAGAAGCATCGGTTAAGCGCAGCGATGTGACTCAGGAAGCGATGGACGAAAAATGTCCAAAGTGCGATAAAACGCTGAATAAGCGGCTGGGACGGCACGGTCGGTTTGTCGGCTGTAGCGGCTACCCGGAGTGTGATTACACGCGCAACCTGGATGGCAGCACCAACGAGCCTGAAGAGGCGGAAATCGTTGAAGGGCGAAGCTGTCCTGATTGCGAATCAGATCTGGTGTTCAAAAAAGGCCGTTACGGCAAGTTTATTGGTTGCAGCGGCTATCCTAAGTGTAAGCACATTGAACCCTTGGAAAAACCGGTTGATACCGGCGTCAGCTGTCCTGAGTGCAATAAAGGCACGTTGATGCAGCGGAAGTCTCGCCGTGGCAAGGTATTTTATTCGTGCAGTGGTTATCCCAAATGCAAATACGCCATTTGGAATTTGCCGGTTACAGAATCTTGTCCTAGCTGCCAGTGGCCAATACTGACGATGAAAACCACCAAGCGTCGCGGAACGGAAAAGGTCTGCCCGCAGAAGGAGTGTGGCTATTCGCTGGTGGTAGAACCGCCTGAGGGTGGCGATATTCCGGCAGCAAAACCCGCAGCCAAGAAACCGGCGGCTAAAAAACCTGCAGCCAAGAAGGCGGCAGCAAAGAAACCTGCGGCAAAAAAGCCCGCAGCTAAAAAACCAGCTGCAAAGAAACCTGCAGCAGATAACGACTAGAGTTGAGATTTAAAATGAGTGAAAAATTTGTCAGTATCATCATGGGTTCCGATTCGGACCTACCTGTGATGAAAACTACGGTTGAGATACTAAAAAAATTGGGCGTACCTTACGAGGTGAAAATTGCCTCAGCTCACCGAACACCGTCCGAAGCGCATGCGTATGTAAAGGATGCGGAGCAGCGTGGAGTGGGCGTGTTTATTGGTGCAGCGGGTTTGGCCGCTCACCTGGCGGGTACTGTTGCGGGTTTGACCTTAAAGCCCGTGATTGGTGTACCGATGGATGGCGGGCCGTTGCAAGGTATGGACGCATTGCTATCCACCGTACAGATGCCGGGCGGCATTCCTGTTGCTACCGTAGCGATAGGTAAAGCTGGCGCCAAAAATGCCGGTTACCTGGCGGCACAAATGCTGGCATTGCAGGATGATGCGTTGGCTCAACGCTTGCTGGATGAGCGTGAAGAGCAACGTCAGATTGTGATTGCCAAGGATGCGGCGCTAGGAGATATCTGATCGGATCAGACGCTGTCTTTAGCGGCTTTCAGGCACGACAACTTCGTCGTTTGATTGCTGCTGGCGGCATCCTTGCTTATCCAACTGAGGCGGTGTTTGGTCTTGGTTGTGATCCATTGAACGAAGCGGCGATCGATCGGCTTTGCGGGATCAAACAGCGAGACCCAGAAAAAGGATTAATTGTTATTGCCAGTTGTTTTGAGCAGCTGGTACCACTGCTGGCTCCTCTAAGCCAACAGCAGCGCGCTCAGCTTAGCGCGTCTACAGGCGGCCCAACCACCTGGTTAGTGCCCGCTCATCCAGAACTTCCTCATTTCCTCACCGGAAAATTTTCAACACTGGCGGTTCGTCTTACTCGACACCCGGTAGCGCGTGCTGTGTGTGATGCGGTGGGCAGTCCTATTGTTTCCACCAGCGCTAATCGTTCCGGTTGCCCGGCGGCCAGCAACCATCTTCAGGTTCGACAAAGCTTGGGGGCGTTGGTTGATCTGACGCTAACTCAATCGGTGGGTGGTGATCTGAGGCCTAGCCGGATTGTTGACCTGGAAACGGGTCGGGTTATTCGGTCCAGCTGAGTTTTAGGATTGCTCTACAGCTGTTTCTTTGCTCGATTTCTGAGTTAGATTACGTTTATGTCGTGCCGAACTTTAGGTTCTTTGAATGGCGTGAATTCCTGCCTGCGCAGGAATGACGGTATCTGGGGAGTTGCTGCTTTTATCAAAGAGAGAAATCTCTGAAGAGAGAGCCCTTTAGTGAAGCTTTTTACTCATGGGTGAAAGGACTTCTGGGGGTGGTGGTATTTGCAGGTGATAGCCTTGAGAGGCCAAATTTTCGATGATGGTTTCAGCATTCTCTCTGGCGAGCACTCGCTCTGCTGTGAGCTTTATTATCATGACGAAGACGGGTTTTCCGAACGGCTCTAGAAGTGCTTCAGGGACATCATCAAAGGCATCACGTTTGTTAACGTAGAGGTACATTTCCTGTTTCTTCGGACTTTTATAAATGTAGCAAAGCATGTGGGTTATCGCTGCTGCCGTTTGGCGGTTGAGTGACTATTTATGGGTGATTTTCGTTTTGAAATTCGCGGTTTTTTGTTTGGTTTTTTGATGGCGCTAGCGTCGCTCCAGCAGGTTTCTCCCGGAGCTAGATCATCGATTGTCCACGGGCCGACAGCATAACGTATCAGGCGCAGGGTGGGGAAGTTAACCGCAGCGGTCATCTTTCGCACCTGACGATTGCGCCCTTCCTTAATCGTTAGTCGTAACCAGCTGGTGGGTATCTGCGCGCGAAAGCGGACGGGTGGGGTGCGTGACCACAGCTCTACGGGCTTTTCCATGGCTTCAGCTTCGGCGGGCAGGGTGAGTTTGCCTTGAATCAGAACCCCGGCTCGTAATGCTTGCAGTGCCTGCTCGTCGATCTTGCCCTCCACTTGAACCCAGTAGGTTTTTGCCAGTTTGTGGCGAGGATCAGCGATGGTGGCTTGCAGCCCGCCGTCATTGGTCAAAACTACCAGGCCTTCTGAGTCGTAGTCGAGCCGACCAGCGGCGTAGTAGCCGCTGTTGCTAATGTAATCGGCCAGTGTTTTTCGATCGTTATCGTCGGTGAACTGGCAAAGTGTTTGAAAGGGTTTGTTAAGTAGCAGTATGGGTTTGTTCATGTGCCTGGTGTTGTTGCAGGTAGAGAAAGCCGATTAAGCTGATCAGTGCGCAAATGCAGACGCTGACCCAGCTGCCAAAATAGCCGGAGGTATCGGCGATAAAACCAAAAACTGGCGGTGCTGAAAAGACGCCAATCCAGCCCACTGTAATCGCAACCCCCATCACGGCTCCAGCATTTTCCTGGCCGGATAGTTTAACCACCACCGCCATCAGCGCGGCGTTCCAACCAATCATGCTGAACCCGATAAAAAAGCTGGCTGCTAGCAGCAGAGCGTAGTGAGTGCCTACCGGCATAAAGGTGAGGCAAAGGGAGGCGATAAGGCCAATGACGGACAGCAGCACACAGGCTTTGGTGATGTCGCTGTTGAAGAAGCGGTCAGCCAGTGTGCCCCAGGTCAGTCGGCCGATGGTGCCGCCGATCAGTGCCAGCGTAAGGCAGCTGCTGGCTTCGGTCATGGAGGAGAAACCTTGCTCGGTGAGATAGAGCAGCAGGAACGAGGTGACGCTGATTTGAGCAAAGGCAAGAAAAGGAAAAATGGCGATCACAATAAACAGCGGCCGATTGTTTAATACCAGAGAAACCGGGTTTTGCTTTTTGGGTTCATCGGTGGGTTTTTGATCGTTTGGCTCTGGTTCAGCTGTGGCGATCACCGGCGGTTTATCCCGATAGAAAAAGGCTGCAACCAGTGCCAGCAGCAACATCGTAGCGCCAACAGCAAACAGCACGGTTTGCCAGTCAGTGAAGTAAACGGCGAAGGGAAAGATTACCGCTGCTGCCGCACCACCGAGGGAGACGCCGGTCTGTTTGATACCCATTGCGGTGGCCCGAATTCTCACCGGAAACCAGTGAATTAGCCCTTTAGTGGAGGCCTGGTTAATTAATCCGTAGCCGAGGCCACTGCAACCGGCCAGTAGTAGCAGCAGAACATAGCCATCCACCCATCCCATCAGCGCGAAGGGTGTGCCCATCAGCAACATGCAGGCGATTAGCAAGATGTGTGAGCCAAACCGATCCACCAGCATGCCGCCGGGGATGGCGATAACGGTGGCAACGATATAGGTGACCGAGGTGATAAAACCGATTTGAGTGCGGGAGATCTGAAAGTCTTCGATCAGAAACGGCGCGAGCGGCCCCCAGGCATAGGCACCGATGGACATGACAAATTGGCAGGCCAGTAAAATAACTAGCATTAACCAGGCATTAGCGGGCGTTTTCATGGTTTTATTGTGGTTGACCAAGGGCAGGGAAGCATACCAGTAAAGGTGGGTTTCTGGTCGCGGGTGACGGTGTTTTTAGTGCGCTTGTTGCATTAAATAGCCAGGGAAAACGTTATTGTTGGTCATCTTTTTTTTGGTTTTTGCGTGCGGCTGAAATCACTGGTTTGCTGCAAGAGACGCTTGCTTTTCGGGAAGGCTGGCAATGGCGATAAACTCATCCAGATGACGGATAAAGATCGCCACCAGTTCAGGGTCAAACTGGGTGCCATCGTGTTCTTTGATGTAGTCAACGACCTTGTTGATATTCCACGCATCTTTGTATAAACGGCTGTGGGTCAGCGCATCAAAGACATCAGCAAGCGCAACGATTCGACCGTAGATATGGATTTTGGAGCCTTTTAAGCCTTGAGGGTAACCCTTGCCATTCCATTTTTCATGATGCTCATAGGCAATAATGGAGGCCGCTTTGATGAGCGGTCTTTCGGACCAGCTGAGCAGTTTATGAGCGTTGCTGGTATGAAGCTTCATGGCTTGAAATTCTTCTTCTGTGTAGCGCCCTGGTTTGTGAAGAATTTCATACGGAACGGTCATTTTTCCAACATCGTGCATGGGAGAGGCATGCCGCAGTAGCTCTACATCGTCTTCATTTAATTCAGGATGGTGGTGCGCTAATAAGGCTGAAATCTCAGCGACTCTGCGACAGTGCTGGCCCGTTTCATCAAACGTTGATTCCATCAGCTCAGTCAGCATCCAGATGATTTCAGCTTGATTTTGCTCTAGCTCAGAGAGCAGTTGTGTACGCTCGTATTTTGCTTGAGATTCTAGTGCAATATTATTTTGCTGCAGCAGTCGTTTTGCCTGGTACAACTCAATGTGAGTTTTGACCCTGGCCAATAACTCAACCGCATGAAATGGCTTGGAAATATAATCAACAGCACCCAGAGAAAACCCTTGGCGAATGGTGTCAATGTCTGTTTTTGCGGTGAGAAAAATGATGGGTATTTGGTAGGAGCTGGTGCATTCTTTAATCTTTTTGCACACTTCAAGACCGTTCATGCCGGGCATCATGATGTCCAGTAGAATCAGGTCAATTTTGTCACAATCTTGCTTGACCTGCTCTAGGGCTGCTGGGCCGTTAGAGGCATAGGAAAAAGAGTAGTTATCTTCTTCAAGAATATCCATCATCAGCTGGATATTTACGGCCAAGTCGTCAACGATCAGAATGTGCATCTCAATTCCTTTTGAATTTAAAGCGTTCTGCTCGGAAGTTTAGCAGGAATCTTTTGGGTGTCTAGATTATGCAGAGCCGCTTAATAGTTCTCTTACTCGTTCTAATAAGACCTGAATTTTAATCGGTTTTGTTAGTTGCTTTGAATGAAGTGCTTGATTGCTGCCGTCGATTTTATGTTTATCGTCAAATCCACTCATGAGTTGAATGATAATGCTGGGATCATATTGGGCAATGTTGTTAGCTAGCTGGTAGCCGTTGGTTCCGGGCATAATAATGTCGCTGAGTACCAAATCGATGGGTTGGCGTTTGATGATCTTCATGGCATTGGTGGCGTTTTCAGCACAGAAAACCCTGTAGCCCTGCTCTTCTAATACTTCCTTCAACAATGCCAGAAGTGCTGGTTCATCATCAACCACTAAGATTGATTCAGTACCGGAGAGGTTTTTTATGGGTTGAGCATCAGAGCTTTTTATCGGCGTTGAGTCGGGTAGTTTCGCAACAGGGAAATACAGTGAAAAGCGGGAGCCATAACCGAGCTCAGAATAAACCTTGATGGCACCGTGGCTGCGCTCCATAAACCCATACGCTTGAGTAAGGCCAAGCCCGGTTCCCATTTCACCCTTAGTGGAAAAAAATGGGTCAAAAATTCTCATTTGTGTCACTTTATCCATCCCTTTGCCGGTGTCAGAAATATTGATCACCACATATTCTCCCGAGGCTAGCTGCAGGGTTTTGGCATCTTGGTCAAGGACATTTTGGTGACTCGATTGAATCGTTAGGTGACCGCCATCGGGCATGGCATGCATTGCGTTAATGCATAGATTCAAAACGGCATCCTCCAAATCACCCAAATTTACGTTGACCATTTTGGTGTTTTTATCCAGGTCTAACTGAAGTTGAATGCGGGCCGTGAGTGTTTTTTCTAACATCTCTTGCTGTGAAAGGAGATGCTCATTTATGTTGACGAAGCTGGAGTCAGCGACTTTTTGCTGGGAGTAAGAGAGCAGTTTTTTGGTGAGCGTCGCACCGCGTTCTGCGGCATGTCGTATTTGCTGAACAAAACCCCTTTGTTTAGGGGTGTTTTCAAGAGCACTTTCTAGCAATTGGCTGTAACCGAGAATGACACCCAGCATGTTGTTGTAATCATGAGCGATACCGCCGGTTAATTTTCCTAACGCATCCATTTTTTGGCTGCGTTGCAGCATTTCTTGTTGCAGCTCTCGATCGGTTAAATCGTGACCGGATGCGACCAGCTGTTGTTGGCCCCCAATGATTTCCGGTAATTCTGCAATGGTTATATGAAATGGAAATACTTCCCCATTTTTTCTTCGGGCTTTGATGTCTATTCCCGCACCTACGGTCGCTGAGTGTATGGTGAGGCGATAGTTTTCAAATGATTTGATGTGGTTTTCTTCAATCACCATCTCTATGTTTTTGTTGATGAGCTCCTGCTCACTGTAACCAAACATGCGGCAACCGGAGTCATTGACGTGTTTGATGACACCCAGGTGATCGGTAAGCACAACCGCTTCAGTGAGATTGTCTAACAGCAGAGCCTGTAGAGCTTGCTCATCCTTAAGGTTTTGTTCAGCCAGTTTGCGGCGGGATATATCATGCCCCTCACACACCAACAGGTTTATTTCCCCCTGCTTGTTCCTGACAGGATGCACGCCAAATTCTATCCAGATGAGGCCATCAAGCGTTTGCATTCGAAGATCTTTTGTTATGGGCTGGCCGAGTGTTGCCAGCAGGCAGGCATTTTTCACTTGTTGCTGAGCATTTTTATCAGCATTGAACCAGGGGCTATCCCATAAGCGCTGATTGAATAGGTCGCTTAAATTGAGGTTACTCAGCGTTAAGGGTTTTTTGTTAACAAATAGTATTTCTCCTTCTGGGCTAAGGGTTGCAACCATTGCGTGCATATCATTCATGATCTGTTGCAGTTTGAGGTGGCTTTCCGTGACCTCTTGGCGTAAACGATAATCTTCGGTGATATCGCTAAAAACCAGCACCACGCCTAAAATATTGTCATTATCATTTCTGATCGGGGCGGCAGAGTCAGAGATTTGATATTCCTGGCCATCTTTTGCAATAAGCGTTGTGTGATTACTGAGATAAATCGTTTCGCCAGAGGCTAATACCTTTTCAATTGGATTTAATATGGCCTCGTGCGAGGCTTGATCAACGATATTAAAGATGGTGCGCACGGACTTGCCCGCGGCTTCACTCATTGACCAGCCGGTTAGTTTTTCAGCTATGGGATTCAGACTTGAAACATTGCCCAGTTGGTCAGTAACGATGACGCCATCACCAATGCTGTTGAGGGTAATGGCAAGATTTTGTTCACGCTGAATCAAGGTTTCCTGTGTGTGCTTAAGGCTGGCAATGAGTAAGCTGTTGTCCAGGGCGATAGCTGCTTGTGCGGTAAGCACTTTAAGTCGTGAAACTTGTTCATCATCGAACACATGGGAAAGCAGTGAGTTTTCTAGATAAATCAAGCCTAAGGCTCGCCCTTGGGCGATTAAGGGAAGAGCCAGTATTGATTTCAGTTGATCGTTTTGGACTGCCTGACTGTGGCAATAATCGCCAGATTGACTGGCATTTTCGAGTACCACCGGGGACTGGCTGCGAACAGTAAACCAGGCAACCTCAGGGCAGAGGTTTTCGGTGATATTCATCTCCTGATTTAAACGAACGGTTTCTACCTGAACGTTTTTTCGGCCATGAGCGCGAACACAGAGTTTTTCATCTTCCAGGGTAATGAGGTAGCCGTTTTTGGCTCCCACCCGCGCCATCATTGCGGACAGGATTTTAAGCAGAAGCGCATCATAGTCATGCTCTTGCATGATGTTTTCTATGGCTTCAAGTAAAAAGGCGCTGTCCAAGTTTTCTTCTGGTTGCTGCTTGATCGGCGGCTGCTCAATAGTAGGCAGTGCATCTACACTTTGAAAGCGTTCAGAGAGTGCATTCGCCACCGAATCAGCGCGACAATTTTTGTAGAGCCTGATGGCTTCGTTGATATAAAAATGGCTGCTGTGGTGTTTGTGCTGATCCAGTAACGTCCCTAGCCTTTGGTAAGCTGAGGCTTCTTGAAATTTACGCCCATGTTCATGATTGATATCAATCACTGCCCAGTAGTGGTTGCGTATCTCGTCAAGACTGTCGCTATTAACTACTGCAGCCTCTGTTTTCATCATGGTCAGGTAGGGCTTAAATATAGGGCCGTATTGTGACCACTCAGCCACTTGGGCCAGCTGCGCTGCTGCATCTGGATTGTTATGGGTGTGCAATCCCGTCAGATAGCGATACACCTGCCAGAGACGCTCAATAATAGTGCCTGGGATAGCGCAGAGAAATGATTCGGCATTGATTAGGCTTTGTTCTGCCTCAAGGTAGTTGCCCTGATGGTAGTTCAAGAGGGCGTGATAGCAGTAATAGTTACAGAGTGCTGCCAGGTGCTGCTCTTCGTGCCACTGAGCGAGTTTTTGTTCTACATATAATTCGTGTTTATCCGGCAGTGCCCCCCAAAGAGGCATTAAGGCAGCCTCGATAGCGCGACAAACTTCACGAGGCAACGAAAGATCAAACTGCTCGCAATAGCTTATAGCCTCTGTAATTTGATGCTTCAACGCAGCTATATTGTCGCCTTTGGTCAGTTGGTACCAGATCAAAGGCATGTAGGTTAAGCCGGTGTAGTTAAGTTCACCGGCACGCATTCCATGCTGGATGTTGGTACGGCATAGCTCCTGGAGCTCCTCCAGCGAATGGCAGTGGTGCATGGTCAGCCAAAGACCCTGGGTGATTGCTCGAATCGATGTGAATTCATAGGGTGACTGAGCGGCGACTTCGAGCACTAATGTTTGATATTGCTGAGCGAGTTCGTATTTTTCCTGAAAATGGAAGTAACTACCAACGGTGTCAAGGGAGTAACAAGTAGTAGCACTTTTCCCGTGTTGCAAGGCAATAGTGATGCTGCGCATAGCGCAGAGGAAATACAGGCTGACTCTTCCTGATAGATAAAATGGGGCAAGTAATTCTTCGTATAGCGCAAGTTCGATCAACACCTTTTGGCTTGAAGTTGCTGGCAGGTCGCGATAGCGGTTCAGGCAATCTGGGTCTTTCAATATTTCCACATGCTGAGCAGTCTCAGCATTAATTTCAGCTTCAGTTTCTGGTAATGGGTGTTGAAGCAAACGGCAGCATCTGTCTGCCAGTTCGATACTCTCTTCTATTGTGCCAAGTGAGGTCGCCGCTACAATTTGTGCAAGCAGGCATTCGGCTCGGTCTGAATCATTTTTGGCCTGTTTTAATGCAACATCGATGATGTCATTGGAGCGAATTTGTTTACCCATAAGTAGTGCTGAGCGGGCATAATTTTTATACAACGAGAGCATGAAACCGTAATGGTGGGCCCAATCTTCGCTGTTACATAATTCAACGGCTTCGGCAAAGTAATAATCCGCCGCACTGTGTGCCAATGAGAGCAGAGCCATCTTCCCCGCCAGCAGGTTGATGGTAGCTTCTTCAAATCTGTCTTCATCACTGCGCTGTTCATCGCGGCTCTTTTTCAGGTGCTCAGCGATGGAATAGAGTTGTTGTCCCTGTTCGCTATCGTGACCTGAATTTTCTTGCTGTTTAAATTTTAGAAGGAGTTTTTGAGCAATTTTGTGGTGAATAAATTTTGTTTGATCCGAGCTGTTCAACTTTGCAGCTGCCATTTGAATTTGGTCATGGCCAAAAACCAGCTCTGTTTTCTCTTTGACTAAAATTCGCTGGGAAAAGGCTTCCGACAGCTGAGGTAGAAGTTTTTCATGAGAGATATCGAGCAGTTCTGCCAAGTCATTTGCTTTAAAGCGAGCGCCCAGTAAGGCGGCAGCTGCCAGAATTTTTTGGCAATCGCTGGGTAGACGGCTCAGTTTTTCGCTAAACAGGGCCAGATAACCATCAGGTAACTTGAGTTTGCCTAGCGCTGCTTCTTGCCATTGCCACCGACCACTTTCGTCATAAAAAATACCGTCGTGCTGATGAAGCCAGCGCAAGCTTTCGTTGACTAATAGCGGGTTGCCACCACTTGTGGGGTAGATGGCGTTGGTGATGCCACAGGTGTCTTGTGATGAGCAGCCCAGAATATAAGCGGTCATCTCGTTAACGGTGGCTTTGTCCAATTCTGACAGGTCAATGTCTAGCCGTAGCGCCGAGCCATTTTTTAGTGACTCTCTTGAGCGTCGAATGCGGTGAGCGTTTGCCACTTCATTGCTACGAAAAGCCAGGATAAGCAGCAAATAAGGGTGGCGATCAGGCGCTGAAAATAATTGGTCGAGCAGATCAAGGGTGGCATCGTCGCACCACTGTAGGTCGTCAACAAATAAAACCAGGGGATGTTCTTTGGTTGCCAGGCATGTCATAAAACGGCAAAACAGATCATTAAATCGGTTGCGTGCTTCCACTGGCGGTAGTGGGTTTGCCTCTGGCTGAGGGCCAATTAATAGCGATAACTCGGGAATAACGGCGATCAGCAGTTGGCCATTAATGCCTGCAACATCAAGAACAGTGTTTTTCCACACAGAGAGCTGCTCAGCTGTCTCTGTGAGTATTTGGCGAATCAGTCTGCCGATTGCCTGAGCGATTGTGGCGTACGGTTGGTGTTTTGAAAACTGGTTATATTTGCCGGCAGCGAACAGACCTTGTTGCATCAGAATAGGCACTTCCAGCTCTTGCACCAAACGGGATTTTCCAATGCCTGATAAGCCGGAAACATAGGCGACGCCCAGTTTGCCCTGGCAGACGTTTTGATAAATACCGAGCAATGCTTGCTGCTCTTTTTCCCTGCCTAATAAAATGGATGGCAAGACAATTTCGTTGCTGAAATCGTCCCGTTTTAGTGGGAAGTCGGAAGGGTCACCGTGGGCCAGTTTTTGTTGGCAAGTGAGCAGATCCTGCTTCAGGCCAAGCACCGTTTGATAGCGTTTCTCGGTCTGTTTTTCCAGTAGCGTTGCAATAATATTGCTTAGCGATGAGGGGCAGTCTGACTGGCGTTTTTCTAACGCGGTGGGGATTTCTGCCAAATGGGAATGAATAATGTCCTGTGATTGGCCAGATAAAAAGGGAGGCTCTCCAGCGATACAGTGATAGAGCACGC